>Ga0208828_1001260_pt1 | contig 9946 bp, 2 predicted proteins | sample Kivu_160m_FD_185487 | JGI IMG/M metagenome (GOLD analysis project Ga0208828, IMG submission 185487) | Freshwater microbial communities from Lake Kivu, Western Province, Rwanda to study Microbial Dark Matter (Phase II) - Kivu_160m (SPAdes)... | ecosystem: Environmental > Aquatic > Freshwater > Lake... | reverse complement strand
TGATCGCTTGGTCCGAATACCCGACCAGTATGTAAAATCGAATTATTGACATTGATGAGGAGTAAAAAACATTTGACTTTTGAAAAAACTAATGTAAAATTGTATTGTTCTTTCTAAGGGAGCGATTTTGGAGGCACGGACGACCGCCAGGTGGTTCGGCCTCGACCAGTGCGTAGTAGTTTTTTGGCATAACTAAAGTGTTTTATCGTTTGTCAATATAAATAGGTACGACGATGTATCACTTTCTGAGTCTGGCAGAAGGGAGCAGAAATGAGATGCTTACTGACTGCCGGATAACAAGCCGAGGTGCACCTTGGATTTCGGTTTGAAGGTAAATGCTACGCAAAAAATTTTTTCTGGTAGCCCCGGAGGCGTGGGAAATATATCTGGTGCAGATAACGGCACCCGTCGAAAATACGGGGTCAGGTTCCTTATTTACGGATGGGATTCTGATAAGCACGGAAGATGGAAATTGTAAACGTGAAGAAGTGCCTTTCGATTCCTTTATTAATCCTTATGGTAACAACTTCTGTGCAAGCGCAGATTAATATTGCCGTTTTGAATTTTACAGCACGCGGTGTCGGCGAAACCGAAACCCAGGTAGTGTCCGACCGGATTCGGATCGCAGTTCAGCAATCGGCGGCTTTTCGGGTGGTGGAACGCGAGTACATGAATCGCATTTTAACAGAGCAGAAATTCCAACAATCAGGTTGCGTCGAATCCGCTTGCATGGTCGAAGTCGGCAAGATCCTCGCGGTTCAACAAATCGTTGGGGGGAGCTTATCGAAGATCGGTAATCAATATATTATTGAGGCAAAAATCATCGATGTTCAAAGCGGGTTAATCATCACCAATGTCGCCAAAGATTTCAGCGGTGAATTCGAGACCTTACTGAGTCGAACGGTCCCCGAAGTCGCCGCCCAATTACTGAAAGCTCCTCAAAAAATCCCAGCTCCAAAAAGTAACATCGCCGTTTTCGAGTTCGCAGCGCGGAATATAACTCAGGTAGAAGCCGCTATCATTTCCGATCGCATCCGCGTCGAATTGAAAAACACCGAAACCTTCAATGTCCTTGAGCGAGAGATGATGAAACGTATTCTCGACGAGCAAGCCTTCCAGCAGAGCGGATGCACCGAATCGGAGTGCCTGGTAGAAGTCGGGCGGTTATTAGCAGTCGATAAAATGGTCGGCGGTAGTATCTCCAAGGTTGGGAGCCTTTTCGTAATCGAAGCTCGCATCGTGGATACTGAAACGGGTATCATTGAACACAACGTTGTTGAAGATTTTAGCGGGCCGATCGAGCTACTACTAATTAATGTCACCAAAAAGATTGCCCAGCGTCTCGCCGGTCAAACTGTTTCAACTGAACCATACGTACCAATATTCACGGGAGTCTCGGATTTAACGATCGAATCGACTCCCACAAACGGTCAGATTTTTCTGGATAATGTGCCCCTCAATATGAACACTCCGTACACTTTACGGAATGCTCCCAGCGGCAAGCATAAAATTCGCGTTGAGCAGGGTGAGCTGTCCGCCGAAAAGGAAGTAGCTATAATTGCCGGACATGTTCAGAACATTATGCTAAAATTGAAAGAGCGCAAGTATTCTATGATTGTCACTTCGCAGCCTTCCGGTGCCGGAGTGTACAGCAATGGATTATTTGTTAACTGGACGCCCTGTACGGTCTCTTTGACAAAGAAACTTGCCCCCTACTATTTTGAGATTCGCAAGGACGGTTATCGCCCGATCGAATATGTCGTAACCGATACTCTACTGACTGTCGGCCGACTGGAGCTGTTTTTAGAGCAATGCGGAGCGATTTCCCTTAATAGCACACCGGATAGCGCCAGAGTATTTATCAATGACTATTATTCTGGTGTCACACCTTTCAAATCCAAATCATACAAACTCGGCACCTATAGCGTCTTGGTCAAGAAAGATTACTTTGAACCGCAGGAATTAGAAATAAACCTGACGCCGGAATCGCCGGCATATTTAAATCGCGTTACATTAAATCCCTATTACAGTCATTTTACAATTACACGATTGCCACTGAGTGCCAAGCTCGAAGTAGACTATCAGGATTACGGCGATCGTAATGAATTCGACATTGTTCAAGGAATCGAACATAATTTGCGCGTTTCCAAGGATGGCTACGTCCCCTATCGCGAGACAATTTTCGTGGATACGAGCAAGATATATGAACGCGCGATAGAGCTTTATCCAAAATCGCGCTCGACGGCTATAATTCTGTCGATGTTGTTGCCAGGTGCCGGGCAAATCTATTTTGGAGACGGAGTCAAAGGGCTGACTTTTGTGGGAGCAACTTACCTTCTGTATAGAGCAATCACATCCTGTAATGCAAAATTCGATCAAACCTGGCAAACATATGAAAATGACCGACTGAATTACCTTTTGGCAGTAACACTTCCCGAAATAGAGTCGGCGAAAAAGAAAATGAATGCTAGCTACGAAGAAGCCGTATCTAATAAACGCCTGACGCAACTCTCCGCGGGATTAGCCGCTGTATTTTGGATTTATAATGTCTTCGATATCTATCGCAGTTTTATTCCAGTGCTAAAAGAAAGCCGATCCTTAGGCATTTCCGCGGGTCATAATCAAATTGAGTTCTCACTATGGTTTTGATATGATGCACAATGGAAAATTTTTCAGGAATGAATTTAGTTGGATGAGGTGGCTATTTCTTGTCCTCGTTATCGGATTAAACCTTACATGCGAACTTCTGAAAAATCCTGCTAAACCCGGCGAAGACAATCCTTTCGATCCGGATAATCCTGACTATGTTCCGCCAACCACGGAAATCTATACTGGTCCTCACGATAGCGAGACTATCGGAGTGGATTCAGTGATTTTTGAGTGGCGCGGCAGTCATCCCGAGTGCTATTTTTCATATAGCTTGGATGACGAAACCTGGTCAGAGTGGTCGCGAGATACAGTCCTGATCCGAACTTATCTTGACGAGGGTGATCATGCTTTTAGCGTAAAATGTCGCTATCCATCAGGTGAGGTAGAGAAGGAACCGCTGGTTATTCGATTTACGGTCGATGCAATTGCAGGCCCGGCGCTGTGGATTTGTCATAAAAAGACTTCAACGCTTATCAATAGTGACTTTTCGATTGACGTAATTCTTGAGGAAGTATCCAACCTTAGCATGGCTTCGATTGTGGTGAATTTCGATCCAACCTATCTGCAGATTCAAAGCTATGCAGTGCTTGAGGATGAATCAATCCTTAGTGGAAAACAGCTGATTAAAGTTAATAATTATGATAATAACGGAAAGTTGACAGTTTATCTTGCCCTGGTTGGCGAAAGTAATCCTGTTCTCTCGGGAACGGGTTCGATTATTCGAGTACACTTTCTATCACTTAAGCGTGGGACGACAGAAATTGAGTTTGGCGATGAATGCTATTTTCGAAAAGCGGACAATACGGAGATTCCAATTGTGAATAAGGTGAAGTCGTTAGTTGAGATTGAATAGTGATGAATTTAAAAACCGATGAATCGGTTCGGCGGATGGAATGGGGAGCTTATAATCCCCGCGTTGAAACGCGGGGTTACCCTATGCCTGTCATGAATCGGGTTCGGGTTAACCCACTGATTCATCAGTGGGACAGCACACCCCCACTCACAACCCATCATCCGTTACAACGGATTACTATTGATATGAATAGGATCTACAAGCTAAGACGAATATTCAAAGAACTTACTATCATTTTGATAGTAATGATTTGTTTTTGCCTGCATACTTTAGCTCAAGCACCTGATATTCTCTGGATGAAAACATACGGAACAGCTGATGTTGAGGAGGGAGGTTTCGTTCAGCAAACGCCGGATGGAGGTTTTGCCATAGTTGGTACTTACAGAACCAAGGGTAATGCATTTCTGTTAAAAACTGACTCTGTCGGTAATCAAATATGGAGCCAAGAGTTCGGAGGTACCGGTCTGGATGACGAGGGAAGTTGCCTTCAGATTACTGCGGACAGAGAGATTGTAGTTATAGGAGAAATAAGAACATATAATAGTGATGACTCAAGATTTGAAGTGCTAATCGCGAAAACAGATTTATCAGGTAAGATTCTTTGGCAAAAATCAATCGGAGATCAGAGTTGGGAGAGATCACTAAGGGGTAGTTATTTATGTTTAGTGAGCGATAGCGAATATGTCATATCTGGTGATGCCGCAACTACTTACAATCAAATATTATTGATGAAAACGGATTCATCCGGATTGTTTAAATGGGAAAATACCTTCTCGAATAGCAGTGGTTTATATAGTATTGTGAAAAAGACTATGGATGGAGGGTTTTTTATTGTCGGCGAAACATACACTGCTGGAACATATGGGCTTATTTTAAAAACTAATAGTGCCGGTGAAGAAACATGGCGAAAAACGATTGGAACCAGAAATACGTCAACAAGATATGGGATTCAAACAAGTGATGGGGGTTTTTTAATTACTGGTGATTCTGAAATTGAGGGACAATCTTGGCAAGTTATTTTGACAAAAACAGATTCTGGGGGCAATCTGATCTGGACGAAATATTATGGTGATGGAAGTAATAATGAGGGTGGTCGTTATATAATGCAAATGGATGATGGAGGATATCTTTTACTGTGTAATAAAACCAATATCTCGAACCCAAATCAAAATGTTTGGTTGATTCGAACAGATTCTGAAGGAAATATTACTTGGACAAAAACTGTTGGTGGGAATCAAAACGATTACTACGGTGCATGCATTCAAAGAACGAATGATGGAGGTTTCATTATTGTCGGAAGTACCAACTCCTACGGTGCCGGCAGTGATGATATTTGGTTACTACGATTGGGATGTGAAGATTTAATTCCTCCCAATGCTTCCCAGAACCTTTCCGCTACTCCCGGCAACCAGCAGGTTACTCTCCGCTGGAACAAGAACACTGAATCCGATTTCCTACGCTATCGGATCTATGGCGGTACGACTGCTAATCCAACCACTAAGATTGATTCGACAACTGGTGGAATTCTTGATACAACCAAAGTTATTACCAATTTGACGAACGGAACCAAATACTATTTCCGTATCACGGCGGTAGATAGTGCTAAGAATGAGAGTGGGTATTCTAATGAAATCAGCGTGATCCCAAATCCTATTAAAATTATTGTCAAAAAGGATGGCACCGGCGATTTCACATCCATCCAATCGGCGATAAATGCTTCAACTGATGGCGATACCGTACTCGTTTATCCGGGCACTTATGTTGAAAAAATCAATTTCAACGGAAAGAATATTGTTGTTGGATCGCTGTTCCTGACTACCCAAGATACTACTTACATCTCACAGACTGTCATTGATGGGAATAAGAATGGGAGTGTCGTGACGTTTACAAATGGAGAGAGTTCAAATGCGATTTTGACAGGTTTTCGCATTGTAAATGGTAGAAATAATGATGTAGGCGGGGGTGTATATTGTATGTCTTCATCGCCGACACTGTCATATTTGATTATAGAGCAAAATTTTGCCCAGAATGATGCTGGAGGAATATATATAGTAAATTGTCATTGTAAATTAGAAAAACTTACTATTAAAAATAATGTTGCAAATAGTTGGCATGGAGGGGCTTTTTGTATATCAAATTCTGTTGTCGAGATAATTGACTCAAAGATAAATAACAATATTGCTGCGGGGAGTGGAGGAGCATTTTTTATTGCTTCAGCATCTGATGTATCTATAACAAATTTATTAATAGTTAATAATGACACATATACCGATGGTGGAGCTTTTTCTGTACAAGAGGGTTCTAACGTTAAAATTATTAATACAACAATTACAGACAATACCATACCTTTAGGAAGAATGGGCTCAGGAATTTTTGTGACGGGTGTTACTACAAAAGTGAATATTGTTAATTCTATTGTTGTTAATAACAAAAAAGGTGAGGAAAACAGGGAAAATATATATGTTCAGATGGGAACTGTTAATGGAAGGAATTCATGTATTTATTCTGGATTTGATGCTACTACTTATATTGATGGTGTCTGGCCCGGTAGTGGAAATATTGATGCTGATCCAAGATTCATTGATCGGGAAATTAATAATTATAATCTTGGAAATTATTCTCCCTGCATTGGTGCTGGTATTGACTCCATCGAAATTGATGGAACTTGGTATTATGCTCCAGCAACAGACATTGATGGCAATCCCCGTCCCAGTCCTGCTGGTTCAAGACCGGATATGGGATCATACGAAAACCTGCGCTCATCGCCATTTCCGCCAGGTGCTCCAACTAATCTCGCAGTGACAAGTGGAAATACCCAGCTCACACTTTCCTGGACAGCGAGCACCGCACCAACTGTAGATCGGTATTATCTTTATCGAAGTACCACTCAGGGCTTCACACCTGCAGGAGTTGCGGATACAGTTGCCTCTGTAGACGATTCTCAAACATCATTCACTGATAAGAACCTTAAGAATGGCACTACATATTATTATCGGGTATCGGCAGTAGATGGATTGGGAAATGAAGGGGAGTATTCAAATGAGGCATCTGGCATTCCAAGACCTGAGTTAATAACCGTTAAAAAGGATGGCACCGGCGATTTCACATCTATTCAGTCAGCGATTGATGCTTCAACTGATGGTGATACTGTACTGGTTTATCCCGATACATACATAGAGAATATTATCTTTAATGGAAAAGAAATTACTGTTGGGTCGCTATTCCTTACGACTAACAATGCTTCATATATTTCGCAGACAACTATAAATGGTAACCAGAATGGTAGTGTTATAGCATTTGAAAACGGAGAAACGAGAAATTCAATATTAAATGGTTTTAAAGTAGTTAATGGCAAATCAACCATCGGAGCAGGAATTGTATGCCGTTCTTCAAGTCCAACTATAAGAAACCTTATTATAAAAGATAACATTGCTAATGGTGGTTGGGATCAAGGGGGTGGAGCGATTGGAATATTAGGAAGTGGCTCTCCTTTTATCGAAAATGTTGAAATAAGTAACAACACATCTATTTACAATGGGGCCGGTATATATTCATATTCGGATGGTTGTATACTAATTGTTAATGTTACAATTGTCAATAACTCAGCATCCGAAAATGGTGGCGGAATATTTGCAACTGCGGGTAATTTTATCGTCGTAAATTCAATTTTGACTGACAATGAACCCAATGAGGTTATCTATCAATGGAACACTGGGAATGTTATTAAATTTAATTTCTACAATTCTATGGTAAAAAATGGACGAAATGGTATTATCTTAAATTCGACCGGACATCTTTATTGGGAGGGAAATAACATAGATAAAAATCCGGCTTTCGCTAATGCTATTAATGATAATTATCACCTTCTAAACTATTCTCCTTGTATCGGCACCGGCATTGACTCTGTAGAAATCAACGGTACCTGGTACCATGCTCCGACCACTGACATTGATGGCAATCCCCGTCCCAATCCTGCTGGTTCCCGACCGGATATGGGAGCTTATGAGAATCCTTTTGGTGTTCAACCAGCAGTGATCTCATTTTCTCAGGATACACTTGAATTTGACCCAGTTGGAGTGGGTAATACTGATACATTAGAATTGATTATTTATAATACCAGTCTGGCAAGTGATCTTAATATCTCGAGTATTCAGAGTTCAAATTCGGTCTTTACGGTTTCACAATACAATCTTGTGATTCCGGCCGATGACAGCGCTATTGTGGAGGTGTATTTTACTCCTGATGATTTTATTACTTATTTTGATAGTCTAACTATAATCAGTGATGCAGCAAATGAACCTAATGCTAAGGTATATTTATCGGCGGAAGGACAATTAATTGTTGCCCATTTTCCCACGCAAAATGCACTGAATATTCCTAAAGACGCCAATATCTCTGTGACCTTTGGCGTAGACATGAATTCTTCGACGATCAACGCAAACACCTTCGTCGTTCACGCCTCGCAGACTGGTCTGCATACCGGAACATACAGCTATATCAGTGGTACAAAGATCGCTACTTTTAATCCTGATAGGGATTTTGCGGTTGGCGAAATAGTCACAGTAATTCTGACTACTGGAATTAAAGCATCCGATAATAGTCCTTTAATCTATCCCTATGAATGGTCGTTTACTGTAGATGTTGACGGAGGGGCTGGCGTCTTTGCGTCGAGAACAGACTATTCAGCAGGAGGCTCACCGCATTCTATTTGTTCATCAGATTTTGATAATGATGGGGATATGGATCTGGCAGTGGCGAATATAGGTTCCGATAATATTTCTATTTTTCTGAATGAAGGTATGGGAAATTTCGGTTCAAAGACAGACTATTCTGTAGATGATGGTCCTATTTCTGTTATTTCTTGTGATTTGGATGGCGATAAAGACATGGATCTGGCAGTTGCTAATCATTATTCTGATAATGTTTCTGTCCTGTTGAATAATGGGTATGGATCGTTTGTATTGAAGAAAATGTACGCAACGGGAGATGGACCTCATTCTGTAGTTTCTAATGATTTAGATGGCGACGGTGATTTGGATCTAGCCGTAGCCAATTATAATTCTGACAACATGTCCATATTGCTGAATAAAGGTGACGGTAATTTTGATGCAAAGACAGATTATATAACAGGGGATGGTTCTTATTCAATCTCCTGTTTGGATGTTGATAATGATGGTGATAAGGACCTTGCTGTTGCAAATGGTGGCTCTGATAATGTCTCAGTGTTATTTAATAATGGAGATGGCACCTTTAGTAGAAAGGCAGATTATCCTGTAGGAGATTTGCCTATTTTCATCACTTCTAATGATCTGAATGGCGATGGTAATATGGATTTAGCAGTAGCTGACCATTGGTCAAATAGTATTTCTGTTTTAATTAACAAAGGAGACGGAACATTCAAACCAAAGACCGACTACTCCACCGGTAATAATCCAATTTCAATTTATTCTTCGGATTTGAATGATGATGGAAGTATAGATTTAGTCACTACAGATGCAAGTTCAGGAAATATTTCAGTTTTTCTAAATAAAGGCGACGGTACTTATAGTCCCAGAATTACATATGTTACTGTAATAAATGTTTATTCTGTCTATTCGGCAGATTTGGATAATGATGGGGATTTAGATATAGCACTGGCTAACTATGGTTCAAGTAATATTTCAGTAATTTTTAATAAAAGTAAAACAGCCGACATTTCCCTCTCTATCGATTCTCTCAATTTTAGCACTGGAAAAATAGGCGGGACAAAGAGTCTGCAATTTACTGTTTATAATGAAGGTGTGGACAGTACCCTACAGATTACAAATATAGTTACCTCTGATCCGGCATTTGTTCCAGGTAAAACCTCTGCCGCTATTCTTCCGGGCGATAGTACAACGATTACGGTGAATTTCACGCCAACAGAGATGAGGAGTTATTCGGATAGCCTGATGATTTATAGTAATGATCCCCGCAATCCGGCAGTTAAGGTATATGTTTCGGGTACAGGTGATCCGATTATCACCCACACCCCAACTCAAAATGCATTGAATGTTTCGAAGAATTCTAACATCTCCGTGACCTTTGGCGTAGAGATGAATTCTGCGACGATCAACGCAAACACCTTCGTCGTCCACGCCTCCCAGACTGGTCTGCATACCGGAACATACAGCTACACCAGTGGCACGAAAACCGCCACTTTTAATCCTGATAGGGATTTTGCGGTTGGCGAGATAGTGACTGTAATTCTGACCACAGGTATTAAAACCAGTGATAGTAATCCTTTACTGAATCCATATGAATGGACGTTTACTATCAAATCTGAAGGAGGAAGCGGAGTATTTGCTGAAGATGTTGAATATATTACTGGAAACGGCCCCAACTCTATTTATTCTGCGTATATTAATAATGACAACCTTATTGATATAGTCACAGCCAATCATAATACTAATACGGTATCAATAT
>Ga0208828_1001258_pt1 | contig 9970 bp, 3 predicted proteins | sample Kivu_160m_FD_185487 | JGI IMG/M metagenome (GOLD analysis project Ga0208828, IMG submission 185487) | Freshwater microbial communities from Lake Kivu, Western Province, Rwanda to study Microbial Dark Matter (Phase II) - Kivu_160m (SPAdes)... | ecosystem: Environmental > Aquatic > Freshwater > Lake... | reverse complement strand
TTGTTGACCTGGTACGTATTGAGGCTGCGGATGATCGTATAGTCGTATTCCTTGACCTTGTCGGCCGAGCGGGTGAAGTCGGAGTAGGTCAGGCTCAGGGCGAAGGCCAAGTTTTCGGACGGCCGGAAGGTGGCGGCGGCGGACGCGTCGTTCCCCCGGCCCTGGTAAGGATCGTCTACGTAGCGGATCTTCTGCCCGTAGGCGTACCCGAGAGACAGCTGAATCCGCTTGGAGAGCTGGCTCGAGGCCGTGACTTTAACGTTCGACCGGCCGAACCGCCGGCCGAGGAAGATCTCCGTAGCGTATCGCGTGCCCACGGCCAATTGGGTCATGCGGGGAAGCAGGGCGCGGAAGTCGAACTGTTCCGTCGTCTCCCACAGCCCGCTGAACTTGTCCCGGACCTGGATGAGGTGGAGGATCGGCGTGAGGCGGAGGAACGTCTTCGATTTCGGGTAGAGGAGAGGCATGAGACCCAGCTTGAGGCGGGTCAGGCCGTTCCGGGTCAGGTAGCCCGTTTCGGTCTCGAAGCCTTTGCCGAGGTCCTGGGCGGAGGCGTTCACGATCCAGTCGCGGGTGCCGTAGTAATATTCAAGGCCGGCCGCATGGCCTTCGCTCTCGGCCGCGGCGCCGCCCGGGCTTGTCTCAGAGACCAGGGCGTAGTAGCCGAAGTAGCTCGACGGCGAGAGACGGATCTGGCCGTCCCCGCCGGCCACGATGTTGTATCGGGAGCCTTCGAACCGGCCCGTCCAGAATCCCCCGACGTAGCTGTCCTCGGCCAGGGCGTGCTTGTAGCGGGCGATGGTGAAATGAGCGTATTTGTCGGCGGCGCCGGCAGGCTGTTCGTCCATGGCATAGATCGACGCGATCGTGTCCCTGGGGGCGAGCTTGCCGTCCAGCTTGAATCCTAGAATGGGATTGACGATCATCCGCGTATGGACGACGGCGCCCAGAGGGTCGCCGTCCGGATTGCCCCCCAGCGTGTACTTTTCCCGGCCTTCGAGAAAGAACGGCCGTTTCTCGGGATAGTAAAGGGCGTAGCGCTGGTTGAAGTCGACCTGGCCGGCATCGGCTTCGACCTGGCTGAAATCCGGATTGACCGTGGCGTCGAGGATGAGCTGGGAGGTCAGGCCGTACTTGGCGGTCAGGCTGAGGTCCGTCTCGCCCTTGCCCGCCCTGAGCTTGCCCGCCTCGAGATCGCTCTTCCGGCCGTACGTCACGGCCGGCAGCGCTTCGAGAAGGGTGTAGTGCTTGATGTCGGTGAAGAGGAGGGTCCGGCCTTGGGTCAGGAAGTTCATGCCTTGGACCGGATCGAGCGGCGGCATGGTCCCCGATTCGGAAAAACGGCTGATATAGCGCTCGAAGATGATGCCCATCGCTACCGGCTCGCGCCGGCCGTAGCGGATGCTCTTGAACGGGATGCGGATCTCGACCGTGTAGCCTTCCGGGACGATCTTGCCGGCGGAATACCAGACGACGTCGACCGTGAAATCCTCGTGGTTTCCCTCGAACTTGGAATCGGCCTGGATGCCGAGGGGGTTGACGTAGAGGGCGTACAGGGACTGCTGGTCGTTGAAGGTGTCGAGATTGAGGCAGACCCAATCGTCCGGCCGGATCGTGTCGCGTGCGGAGATCGAGGCCTTGACCTTGTCCGGTTCGCTGTCGTAGCAGCGGTAGGCGAAGTAGAGGTTCTCTCGGTCGTAGGCGTAATAGACGATGGTCTTCTCCCGCATATCCTTTCCGTAGTCCGGAGTATAAGTTTTGAATCCGGTTTCCTGGGGAGCGTTTTTCCAGGCATCGTCGTCGAGGACGCCGTCGAGGACGGGCGGAACGTCCGTCTTATAAGGTTTGAGGGGCGTGCGTTGTTCGACGCTTGCGGCCGCCGACAGGGAAAAAAGGCCGCTCAGGAAAAAGAAGCCGATCGGGATCAGGGATTTTCGGAGCCTCGGCATCATGTGCCGAATCTTATCATTTCTTGCGTTCGAAGACGATGGCCCCCGTGTCCCCTTCGGCCGTCGTCCAGGCGCCCGTCAGCTTGTCGCCGTCGACCGTCAGCTTGATCCAAACCTCCTGTTCGTCGACGAGACTGAAGTGGTACGTCAGTTCGTTGGCCTGGAGCTTGATCTCCTTGATGGCGGTCTCCTTGGCGATCAAGCCCAGAGAATCCACGAGCGTTCCGGAGAATCCTTCCTTGGCTTTGACGATCACCATCGTCACTTCGTCCAGGCCTTGGTCCGGGACTTCGGTCTTGCCCAGCCAGGTCCCCTCGAGCTCGGGAAGGCCGGCTGCGAAGCCGGTCAAGACCAGAGTCAAGATCAGGACGAGGGTCAGCAGGACGGCTACGATTTTATTCACGCTTCCTCCTCATAGGATGGGGACACGCACCGAATTCCAGAGGAAGCGGAACATGCCCCTCTTGTCCAACGAAATCATATATTCCAGCGGTAGGAGACCTTCAGCATGAAGATGTTGTCTCCCGCCGCGGTCAACAGGTCCTTGAAATCGCGGCGGAACTGGAAGTCCCCCGGATGAGCGTAATCGGCGCGGTTCTGCGTCCAGACGAAATAGAGAAGCGAGCCCGGCATGTACTCCCAGCGCAGGACGACCGTCCCGCGAAGCGACTTCATGTTGAAGTCCGGATTGCCGATCGCAAACGCCGGCGCTTCTCCGGGTCCGTCGGGGTCCACGGCGTAGAAGCCGTCGCCGGCGGAGATCGTCGAAGCGCCGTCGCCGTAAACGTTGAAATCGTAGCTCTTGGGCCGGGCCAGTTCCTTGAACCGATCGTAGCGGCCGACGGCGATGAAGGGCTGGAGATAGGCCTGGAGCGTCAATTTGGGCGTGAACGTCCAGTTGAGCCGGATGACGGCCGAGAGGACTTTTTGATCGAGGCGGCCGAAGATGTAGCGGACGCCGTAGGTCGAGGTCATGGCCGCGTCCTTGACCCGCGTTACCCATTGATGGCCCGTATTTTCGTAGGAATAGGCGGGGCCGAGAGACAGGCTGATGTTCCCGCTCGGCTTCCAGCGAACGGCGATCTGCGCGTTGTATTCGTTCCCGGCGGCGGGCTGGGTGTACGTCGTGAGCGCGCCTTCGACGACGACCCGCTTGCGGCTGTCGGTCTCGCCCATGAACTGGACTTCCCAGCCCCAGGGCCGCCGGGCGAGCGGGCCGCCCCGCGTCAAGGCGTTGCTCGTTGTCCACGGATTGTAGGCCAGCATGAGGTTGAAGTTCCAGAAGTTGCGGAAGACGCCCTGGACGGATCCGAGCCAGCCTTCATAGGTCTTGTTGCCGCCGAAATCGTAGTTGCGGGCGACGCCGGCGAAGAGCAGGAATTGCTGAAAGACCTTTCCGGGTTGCGTCCACTGAAGGGCGGGGAGGATGGAGATATTCACGACGTCGGAGCTCCCGTATTGAAAGCCGGCGTCGTTGGGGTCGAATCCCGGCGAGAGCGCTCCGACGTTGGCCAGAAAGAGGAATTTGCCGTTCTGCTTGGCGAAGGCCAGCCGGCCGCCCCAGCCGGAAAGCGATGTGGCATTGGGGTCCAGGCTGACGTGCGTCGCGTCGGGCCGCTGGTAATAGTGCATCGAGGAATATTGGAGGCGGAGGATGTCCGAGGGATTGCCTTCGACGCGCGTTCCTCCGACCCACCCGCCCACGACGTAGTTCCTATTTTTGTCGAGGAAGGCCCAGCCGTCCGCGGCCAAGGTGAATGCGTTCTTGTTGAGGATGCCGTTGAGGGTCTCGTTGCCGAGGCTGCGCGTGACCCCCGTTGCCATGATCCCGAATCCCTGCTGGCCTTCCCGAATGTCTTTCTGGGCGCGGAGGACGCCGAAATAGGTGAGAGGCTCAACTTCCTCCCGGGAGCGGTATCCGAGCGCGTCGATCTCGGCGTATTCGCGGGCGGTGAGGGCGTTGACGAAGCCGATGTTCCATCCGCCGATCTTCCCGGTCAGCTTGGCCGCGCCGAGGATCTTGGAGCGGTCGGGGAAATCGACGTATCCCTCCCCTGTGACGTAGCCTTGGGGCGCGCGGCCGATGCGGCGGCTGTAGAAGAAGGTCGGCTGCGGCCAGTTGATGTTGGCGTTCAGATAGACGCCGCCCCGGCCGAAGTTGTTGAAAATCGAAGCGCCCTCGATGAAGAAGGGGCGTTTCTCCTCGTAATAAGTCTCATAGGCCGAGAGGTTGACGACGGCCGGGTCGACTTCGACCTGCCCGAAATCCGGATTGACCGTGGCGTCCAGGGTCAGATTGCCCTGGATGTTCATCTTCATGTCGAAGCCGACATTCCCCAGATAACGGCGGCCCGTTTCGTAGGGATTGCCCGCTTCGGCGGGGCGGAATTGGGCCTGGCCGACGGTGTAGGGCAGGACTTCGACGTGCACGCCGGGACTGACGCCCTTGATCCCCTCCAGGCGGGCGAACTTCGAGACAAAGGCGGGCTCGCTCTTCGGCACCCAGGAGAAGCTGGCCCGCTCCTGCTTGCGTTTGATGACGCGGGTGAAGTTCACGCCCCAGACGTATTCGACTCTCTTGGCGAACCGGATCTGGTTGAAGGGGATGCGCATCTCCACGATCCAGCCTTCGCCGTTGACGGCGGCCTTCGATTCCCAAACGCCGTCCCAGGAAGTGTCTTCGTTGACATCGTTCGAGAGCGCCTCGTCCAGGATCGACCCGGCCGGATTGACCCCGAAGAGGAAGCCGCTCCGTTTGTCATAATAGGGATCGACGGAGAAATAGAACCAGTCGGAGTCGATCTGCGTGTCGCGGCGGCCCATGAGGGCCTTGATGCCCTTCGGATCGGAGTCGTGGCAGTAGGCCGCGACATAGAGGGCCTTGTCGTCATAGGCGATCCAGACGTCTGTTTTCTCGGAGGAGGGATCCCCGTCCTTGGGGTCGTTCTGGGTGAATCCGTTGTGAGAAGGCGTCTGCCAGGCTTTTTCGCTCAACGCCGCGTCGATCGCGATCGGTTCCTCGGCCCGAACGGCCTGGATGACCTTGGGCTCCCAGGCCTTTTTGTCCTGGCCGGCCTTCTTGTCGGCCTTAGAGGCGGCCGCGAGACTCAGGGGAAGGGTGAAGAGCAATACGAGGATTAGGGTCCGTTTCATGATTCATCTCCTGCTTCGATCTTGTCCTCAATCCTCCACCCTCAATCCTCTCGGCTCATTCCTTGTCTATCCAGATATACGGATGGCGGGGGGCAAAGGTTGCTTTAAATTCCCTCCATGTCCCTTTTTCGGCAAGTTTCGTGCCAAGGCTTTTCCCCTGGCAGGCGGGGGGCTATGTAAGAAAACTTGGCTAGGATTGTAAAAACAGCGGCCTGGCCGGGGGCGCGCCTACATTTCAACCGGCTAGCTTTTTCAGCGAATCCAGGATCTTCGCGACCTCGCCGGCGTGGTTGCAGACGTGGAACAAGACGCGGACGGCTGTCAAAAAAGGACGGCTATTTCTCTAGAGTTACCGTTATTCCGAGTTTCGGCTTGATCGTCACCCGGACGGGTATCTTCCTCGCCAGCCCGAAGCCGTCCGCCTTCACGAATACAAGGTCGTAGGCGCCGACGAATCCCGGCCCCGGCAGCCAGGAGAACGTCCCTGTTCGGGGATCGAGCGTCGAGCCGATCGGCGGAGGCCGCAGCTCGTCTCCGACGACCATGTAGCCGAAGTAGCGATCACGTCTTTCACCTTTAGAGAGAAAGGGCGCCAGGGGAATGACGTCATCCGTCGCCTCCGGATCTAGACCGAGCTCAATACGCTCGACCTCTCGTAATTCAAGATGATATGTACCGCCATCATCCGGCTGAAGCCAGGTGCGGGGAGCCGAAAGACGGAATCCGCGCTGGAACGAAAGAGGGGCCAAAAATGTCGGAAGACTCTCAATCGAAGCCGTCGGCGGGAGGAAGACGTTTTGAGTTTTAGCCTCCCCCGGCGGCGCAGCACCGGTATTGAGTATATTGAAATAGCGCGAGCCGATCCCGTCGGCCGCTCCCGCGTCATCCATCGCAATCCAGAAGATCGTATGGACCCCGTTGGCGTATTTCGTCGTGTCCAGATAGAACGCCCCGACCGACCCCCCCGAGTTGTTCAGCCCCGGAAACGCCGTGGCCACGTCCACCCGGTACTGGTCATACACGTTCGGCGCCGTCGCCAGATTCCCCGCTTTCACACTGTCCACGTAGACATCGATCGTCGAGCCGTTCTTGGGCACGGTCTTCGGCTTCGGCGTCAGGACCCAGCCGAAGTTCAGGAACGGATTCCCCGCCGCGTCTCCTCCCTGCGCTGGCGTGTCGATCGTCCCGAACGGCTTCGTCGCGTGGGCGTTGTCGCAGGTAATCGTTTTAGTTCCCAGCGTCACCGTGTTCCCTTCTTTGTCCGCGGCGATGGCGTAGAGGGTAAATGTATCGTTCCCCTGCAAAGGCAGGAAGTTGGTCAGGAGCATGTACCCCCAGCCCGCGCGGTAGTTGAAGGGGTGGTCGGGATACCCTGTTTCGACGTCCGGCCTCGCCCCTTCGACAAAGATTCCGTTACCGATGAAAACCAATCCGTCAGGCCCGATAGCCGCGGGAGGATCGCTCGAGTGGGGGGCCCGTTTCACCTGCACGGAGGCCGTCTCGACGTCGTCCAGGACCCAGCCGGTGACCGGGATGGCCCCCGTGATGCCCGTGGTCCCGTCGAGAGGCGTAGCGAAGTCGCCGAAGGGGACAGCGCTGGTCCCCGCCGCCTTGACCGTCAGGTTGACGGCGATCGTCTGCGGGCTGTTCGTGGCGCCCGCCGCGGAGATGGTGATTGTGCCCTGGTAGGCTCCGGCGGTCAGGCTCGCGGGGTTGACGCTGACTTGGAGGATGCCCGTTCCTGTCCCTGAGATCGGCGCCACGGTGATCCTAGTTTGGTTCGATGCCGCCGTCCAATTGAGCGTCCCGCCCCCGGAGTTGCCGACGATAACCGTCTGGGCCGCCGTCGCCACGCCGCCAACAATGGCCCCATAGTTCAATCGCGTATGGCTGAGTGAGATTGTCGGCGAAGGGGCGTTGATCGTGAAAACGGCGTCGCTGACGTCGGAGGGATAATCGCCAGATACCTGGGTGATCCGGACCAGGGCCTTGGTTGATGGAGCCGAAGGGACCGTCCAAGGGTATATCCCTGAATTTGGCGAGATCGAGGAGGCGATGGTCGTATAGCTCGTTCCTCCGTCGGTCGAGTATTCTATCTTTACATTACCTACGGTCCCTACCGTCGTCCATGTGATGTCATGGCTCGACCCGACCACCCAGCTTTCCCCTCCGTTGGGCGAGGTCACCGTGATCGACGAAAAAGCCAAGGTCAAGAGGCCCAACTCATCGCCATAGGCTGTTCCTAGAATATTCGTGGCATAGGCGCGTATATAATACATCGTGCTGGGCTTGAGCCCCGTCAACGAACTCATGAATGGCTTTATCCCAGATCCGTCCGTCGTTTTACTATTCGCCGTGGTCGGATGACTGGCAGTATTCCAGCAAACGCCCCGGGCTATCACCGGCGCGCCCCCATCGGCCGTCACGTCTCCTCCGCTTATCGCCGTCGTCTGGCCGATCATCGTAGGCATGATCGTCGTCAGAGTCGGCAGGTTGACCGCGTCCAGGAACTTAACGGTAAAAGAGATCGTGTCTCCCGCCGAGCTTCCGATATTGGAAATAGCGAACCCTCCGGGACCTCCGTTATTAAGAAAACATGCTGGATCGGTCGAACCATCAAACGCCGTTCGGCCCGCCGTGCTGCTGAAAGCGGCTTTCCCGACCTCCGCCCATCCAGCGCTGAAAACCCCATCGCTCGTCGTAGTCCCGCCCGGCCGAAAGACGTAGAGCTCGTCGGGCGGGCCGTTGGAGTTGCCCGCGACGGCCGTATTGACGCGGTAAACCAGGAGTCCCTCCGCCGGCAGGCCGGCGTCGAATCCCTGGAGCTTGCGGTATTCGACCACGAAGTACTCGGTCGTCGACTTGGGCGAGTCGATCCGATAACAATTGTTCGTTGAAGAGGTGGATACCGGATTCAGCGTATACGTCCCGTCCGCCGTGATCTTCGGCATCGACGAGATCCAGGTCATATATTTGTATTTGGTATAGGCGCTCATATTCTGGGGCGTGGGGAGGAGGTTACTGGCCATGACGTCCCAGATATAGATAGGCTTGATGCTCTTGTTGTAATAGCGATAGAAGTCGGGAGCGCCAAGGGTATGGCCCATTTCATGACACAGGACGCTTGGATCGGGGCCGGAAATTTCATTCATTTGAAAGTTATAAGAATCAACCCGCTTCGAGCCGATATAGGCAGTCACGCTATTGAGCGACCACGCATGGGGCCAGAGAAGGTCGTTCCAGCCCTCGGCGGATCCCGAGGCAATGAAGCAGACGTTATCCACCAACCCGTCGTTATCTCCATCGACGTTCAGCCCATCGGCGACAATCTGGGAGCTGCATGAGTCAACGGCGGCCTTCAGGAGCGCCCGCTCGCGGTTCGTTCGATCGGTTCCGTTCGAGCCGCCTTGATAACCGTTCGTGTTGGTCGTCGCGTTGTAGGGTTGAAAATAGCTGCGGGCGTGGCTGTCTTGATAGGAGACGACCGTCGACCCGGACCGGTCGGGATAGAAATACGCCGTGACCGTCAACGCATTGTAGGAGGCTTCCTTGAAGTAGCTCTTCATCGAGCTGACCCCGGAATTGAAGTTGGCGTCATAATCCGAGATGTTGTTGGTAAATTCGCTCTCGCCCGAGAACCGGATGAAGATGATGAGGTTGTTGATCGTTCCGGTTTTGGGTGCAGGGGCGATGGTCTTCCAGCGCTCTTCGAATGCGGCCGGCCTGGCCTTGAGGACTTCGGGAGATTTCTTGAGCCATTTCTCCAAGCCGAGGACTTTCGGATCGATTCGGCCGGCGATATAGGGCGAGGCCGTCAGGTCCCCGCTCGCCGTCTTCAAGGCGTAGGTATACCAACCCGTCCGGGGGTCCGGGATGATGGTATAGCCGTCGGCGTTGTGGAGCCAGTTGTAGAACTCGTCCCCGCTGGCCAGGCAGTTGAGGACGGTCCCGTCCGGCTGGCGCAACGTTTGGGGCACGTTGGTTAAGTAAGCCCCGTGGAGAGAAGGGTAGGCTGATAAGAATATTATGTAAAAGAGAATCTGCCTCAGAAGCTTCAGGGCTACCGTCCTCATGAGCATCAGATGATATTTAGCCATATTATTCGCATCTCTCAGGGGCTGTCAACGCATATACGATCCCGGGTTTTTTTATAATGCTTCGGGCTGAAGATGCCGGAGCAGGGAGGCGAGAGCGATCACCCCGTAAGCGAGGAAATAGCCGCCCAGGATGAGGTAGGCCGTCGAGAGGGTGAAGGCGTCGACCAGCTTCCCGAAGATTGGGGCTAGGATGACGTACGACAGGCTCCCGGCCATGGCCGATACGGACAGGGCGGTCGCCCGGACGTCGGATTCGATCCGGCGGTTGATGAGGTCGAGGATGATCGGATACTGGATGTTCCAGAGGAAGGCGATGAGGATGATGAGGGGAAGAGCGAAAAGGCTGCGGAATGTTCCCAGGGCGAGAAAAAGCAAACCGATCACGAGCGGCAGGGCGAGCGCTCTCCTGAGGCCGACCGCGCGGACGATGGCCTGCGACTGGCGCGCGCCGAAGGCTCCGGCCAGCTGGAAGAGGGCGAAGAGGACGCCGAACAGGCCGATGCTTATGCCGAGCTCCCGGAAATAGAGAAACGAGGCCCAGACGGCGATGATGCACGTGCTCTGGATGAGCGACCCGTAGAGGATCGGCCGCCGCACGTCGCCGTGGGTGAAGCAGAACTTCGCCACCCTCAGGATGTCGAGAAGGGGGTTCTTCGCCGGAAGCTTGGACCGTTCGGGTTCGACGAGGGCGACCGCCATGGGGAACATGAGCATGCAGGTAACCATGTTGATATAGAAAGGAAGATGGAGCGAAAGGAGCGCGGCCAGGCC
>Ga0208828_1001257_pt1 | contig 9972 bp, 11 predicted proteins | sample Kivu_160m_FD_185487 | JGI IMG/M metagenome (GOLD analysis project Ga0208828, IMG submission 185487) | Freshwater microbial communities from Lake Kivu, Western Province, Rwanda to study Microbial Dark Matter (Phase II) - Kivu_160m (SPAdes)... | ecosystem: Environmental > Aquatic > Freshwater >... | reverse complement strand
TTACTATCTCCAATTTTTTATTTATTTCCTTCTGAATAGCTCGATTAAATCATGGACACATATCCAGTCGGTAATTATTGTTTTTGGCAGAAATAAACTTTGCGTTATTATAACGTGTTATTAAAGTCAGTACACATTTGAAAACGATTAGGAAATACGGAAAGCCGCCATTTCGGATTGGGTTGCTGCACGGCGGTCCGGGCGCAGCCGGACAACGAGGAATCGCGTTAGTCTTACTTCCTCCCCCCGAACTTTATCGGGACTCGTTCCAGCGGAATTCCTACGGAGTAATCTGGAACTAAGAACATAGGTTTGGATTTGATCTTCCGGTTTGTAAATTCTTGCCGGAAAAAATTCAAGAGACCCTGCTATGAACTTATCTAACTTAGGCTACAACGAAAAACTGGAAAAGGCCCGGCTTGAAATGGAACTGGGCGAATTCGAGATCGGCCGCATTACCGCCGAACATAAGGAACGCTACAGCGTGCACACCGCCAAAGGCGAATTCGACGCCGAGATCACCGGCAATCTGCGCTTCACCGCAAGGGGGCGCGAGGATTTCCCGGCGGTCGGCGACTGGGTGGCGCTAATGACTTACGAATCCGACTTTGCCATTATTCACCGGATTCTGCCGCGTCACTCCGTGATACGACGGCAGGCGGTCGGGCAATACGGCGAAATTCAGATCATCGCCGCCAATATTGACTACGCCTTTATCGTCCAGGCGGTCGATCGGGATTTCAACATCAATCGTCTGGAACGCTACCTGACGATCTGCCACGCCTCGAAAGTCAAACCGGCGATCGTGCTCAGCAAGATCGACATGATCGATGAATCGCGCCTCTCTGAATTTCTCGATAATATCAAAGTTCGAGTTAAAGCTATTCCGGTTTTCGCGATCAGCAATGCAACTCGTCGTGGCTATGAAGCTATCCTCCGGTTCATTGAGAAAGGTAAAACCTATTGCCTGCTTGGCTCTTCGGGTGTCGGCAAGTCCACCCTGCTTAATCATCTCTCCGGTCAGACTATTATGAAAACTGATACCATTAGTCAAAGCACCAATAAAGGTCGGCACGTTACCAGTCACCGTGAATTATTCATTCTGCAAAACGGCGGCATCCTGATCGATAATCCCGGTCTGCGGGAAGTCGGGATCGCCGACACCGCCAATGGTCTGGAAATCACCTTCGATCGGATTTTCGAATTAGCCCGGAACTGCAAGTTCAAGGATTGCACCCATACCCATGAAACCGGCTGTGCCATAATCGCCGCCGTTGAGAGTGGCGCCAGCGACCGCGCTTCCTATGAGAATTACCTGAAGATGCACCGTGAAAAAATTCACTTTGAAATGACCACCGCTGAGCGCCGCCAGCGGGACAAAGTCTTCGGAAAAATGCTCAAGAATTATAATAGAAATCAGCGGAAAAATAAACTTTAAATTTGAAGCCCTGTGTCAGCGTCGGAGATCCGACGCAAAAATCATAATATTTGCGGAAATATGAGTGCAATTATTGATAAAATAGAAATCGCCTATACCCCTGAAAAAGTTTTCGATACTCTGGTATTCTTTTTCCGGGATACTGAAAATTACCAATTGTGGCATGCGGATCATATTTCATGCAGTTGGAAAAAGGGCGGAGATTTTTCACCGGGTTCGGTACTTATGGCTGAAGAATATATCCACGGAAAACTGCATAAGTTGGGATTCAAAATTACTACTTTTAAAAAGGGTGACATTTTGGAATATAAAATGCTTATTCCTTTTTCGATCATCTGTTCAGGCGGAAACTTTAGATTGGCTTTAAAGCATGATAAAACCGAGTTCATCGCCCAACTGAACTTTAGGTTGGGATGGTTTTTAAAGGCATTATTTAAAAAGGAAATGGAAGCCTTAAGAAACCACATGCGGGAAGAAGGGGAAAATATAAAAAGATTCATCGAAAAAACAGCATTCTAAAGGTATCAATACCTAGATGTGCATAATAAATAAAAACAAATAATAATCAGGGGATCATGATGGAATCATATGTGAAACCGGAATCGCTTGAGGCAAAGACCAGGGTCTGGCAAAAGCAGATTGCGCCTTTCAACCAGCACCAAATGCAACTAAACCGAGAAAAAGCCGCGCTCCTGGTCATTGACATGCAGCGGTTTTTCCTGGATCCAGCTTCTCCGACATTTACTTGTGGAGGACTGGCAATTCTACCGACCTTGAAGCGACTGATTGCGGCATTTCGCGCGGCAGGTCGTCCGGTAATTTATACCCGGCACGTGCATCATCCCGACCGGCTGGATGCCGGTATCATGGGATGGTGGTGGGAAGGAATGTGCCTTGAAGGGAGTGCGGAAAGTGAGGTACATGCTGACCTTGCGCCGCTGCCGAATGAAAAAGTGATTCTCAAGCATCGCTATTCGACATTCTACAATACCGACTTAGAAACCGTGCTGCGCTGTCTCAAGATAGAAGACCTGGTCATATCCGGCATTATGACCAATATGTGTTGTGAATCCACGGCGCGTGACGCTTATTATCGGGATTACCGGGTCTTCTTCCTGGCTGACGGCACTGGCAGTATCAATGAAGAGATGCATTTGGCCAGTTTGCTAAATCTCGCTTTCGGATTTGCCTTTGTCACCACCACCGACGCGGTGATCCAACAGCTGCGCAAGTAAAGGAATTAGATGACTTCACCATGAATATAACTGTAACCAGTTTTACCTTGCGCTTTCGGCAATAATTGTGTATCATTTTGATGTTATGGCACTGGTAATGATTATGAAGTGGATTATTTGAGGGAATAGAGGTGAGTACGACTGCCGGATTATACGAAGCACTGCAGCAAGATATGCGCCTGCGAAATTACAGCCCAAAAACTATCAAAGCCTATCAGAGTTGGATTCGAGATCTGGCTCAATATTGTTCTCCATGTGATCTCCGCGAACTTACCAGTAGTGGTATTCGCAATTATCTTCTGCACTTGATTCAGGATAATAGTCTGGCGGCATCTTCGGTCAATCAAGTTGTTAATGCCTTACGGTTTTTATATGTTGAGTTGTATAAAATGCCATTTAGTATTCAAGATATTCCGCGTCCTAAGAAAGAACGTAAATTACCCGATATTATTACTCAAGGCGAAGTAATTAGAATTTTGGATACCGTCACGAATCTGAAACATCGGACAATTCTCATGCTGATTTACTCCGCCGGTTTGCGGGTGGGAGAAGCCGTTCGCTTAAAAGTTAATGATATTGACAGCCAGCGGAATTTAATCCATATCAGGGGAGCCAAAGGGAAAAAAGATCGCTACACGGTGTTGTCCAGAGTATTATTAGAAAAATTGCGGGAGTATTATAAAGTCTATAAACCACGCGAATATTTGTTTGAAGGTGGTAACGGTCGGATTCATCTCGCCGAGCGCAGTGTGCAAAATGTTTTTAAACGCGCAGTAAAAATTGCCGGGATTAAAAAACAAATTACGGTTCATACTTTACGCCATTCTTTTGCGACCCACTTATTAGAAAGTGGGACAGACCTACGCTATATTCAGGAAATATTAGGTCATGCCAGTTCCAGGACTACTGAAATCTATACCCATGTAAGTAAGCAGATTTTAGGAAAAATTGTCAGTCCGCTTGACCAGGCGATGCATTTAAACCGAGGAAAGGGAGGATAAATCTATGAGAAACAAACACGCCAAATGGCGTATATCATGCCATTTTGAGTGTAATAGACGAAATGCGTGTTTACAATAGTTATGTGCCATGCAACCTAGCCATATGAAAAACTACTTCATAATATTATTAATAGGGCTACTGATCTCTGGTTGTGCTAATAGCGAAGGTACAACAAAGTATGATTGTTCATACTTACCAAATAAAAGGGTGAACTCAGCGGAAGAAGCAAAGCAAATAGCAATGGAATGTCTCAACCATCTAAGAGTCAAAGATTATATTGTTGACTCTTGCAAAGTCACGTTACTCGATTCTACAATGTATAATGTAGTATTTGAGAAAAGTGTTAATGTTATGCCAGCAACCTATATGTTGACGGTCAGTGTGTCAAATGGTTGTACTATAAATATTCCGCTGAAATAATTATGATAAACTCGGTTGCACGTCACATAACAAGCAAAATAACGTCGCCTCTTTTGATATGGAATATAGTGGCTCAACAGTTTTGTTCACTCGAATGAGATTTGTATATTAACAAAACTGTTGCGTTATTTTGCAGAACGTTAGGCGTCATTGTGTTGCATAACTCTTAAAATTTAGAATTCTCAATAAAGATGTAAAAGGAGCAAACATATGAAACTCAAAAAGATTCTATCTGCAGGTACTATTTCGGGTCTAATTATGGGAGTTTTTCTTTTTATCGGAGGTGCAATTCTATCTCGTATTATTTATGGGCCTCAATTTGCACCACCAGGCAAATTTAAACCCGAGCAGATTAACGCTTTCTATTTTATCTGGACTAAACTATTAATCGGTTTGTTTTTTGGATTACTGTTTACTTTCGTTTATGAAATGATTCCTCTCCAAACAAAAATGAGTGGGATACTCCAAGGATTAAAATATGGATTTGTATTCTGGTTTCTGATGTCACTATGGAATATCTCTCATCCGTTGGTCTACGGTACTGTAAATCTTCCCGATCAAATATTTTGGTCGCTCTATCAACTTGTGGGTTATTTAGCTTTAGGTGCCACGCTTGGTTACATCTACAAGAAAAGAGCACGAAGGGAATTAACGTCATCCGAAAAATCAATAACCTAAATTATCAATATGAAAGCAACACAACGAACGCCTAACAAGCAAAAGCACGTCGCTCAGCCAAGTAATCTTGAGCGAATCACGACTGGCGTCGGATTCGCTCAATGCCCCGCAACGCGAGAATTAGTTTTTAGTAGCGTTGCGGTGCACTGCGTGCTTTTGCCACACGTTAGCTGGCATTTCTGTGAGGATAGCGTACTTGCCACAGTAATACAATGAAAGCGACCTATGAAAATCACTACGGCCTTCACCCTCATTGTTGTTATAGTAACTTCGGCAACCATCCCTCTCCGCTCGCAAGAGAACCATCTAGGAAATACATCCATCCGAGAAAAGGATAAGATGGTCATGGTTTACGTTCCTGCCGGCACATTCCCAATGGGAAGCAGCGACGACCAATTGGACGAAGCAATGAGAGAATGCAGATACATGTACAGTGACGAAAGAGACTGCGCTCGAGCTTACTATTTACAGGAGCAACCCGAGCATCGAGTCACGCTTTCCGCATTCTGGATCGACCAAACTGAAGTGACGAATGAGCAATTCTGCATATTCCTGAATAAAAATGGGAATCAGACTGATAACGGCACCAAATGGTTAGAGTCTGGAGCGGGCAGCAGAGGAATAATCTACGGCAAGATTGAGGTTGTTGACGGCAGATTTCGTCCGCAAGCAGGATTCGAAAACCATCCGGTGATTGAGGTCTCTTGGTACGGAGCTAAAGCCTATTGCTCTTGGGTCGGAGGGCGTTTGCCCACGGAAGCAGAATGGGAATATGCAGCACGGGGACCGAAGGGATTTGTGTATCCATGGGGGAATACCTTCGACGGCACCAAATTGAACTACCGAGATTCAAGCTTCGCGTTCGAAGGTTTCGAACAGGATGCCATATTCAATGACGGCAATCCGCTCTGGACACGCATTGGGAGCTATTCAGGTGGAGCGAGTTGGTGTGGAGCGTTGGACATGGCAGGCAACGTGTGGGAATGGGTAAGCGACTGGTGGTCGGCAGATTCCTATGCGCGTTCAGTCGCGAAGAATCCCACCGGTCCAACCACAGGAACGCTGAAGATCGGCCGAGGTGGATCATGGTACGATCCTCGCTGGCACGTGCGTGCCGCATATCGCAAAGGGCTAACCCCCTCTTCCTATCGCATCCACTGGATCGGTTTTCGTTGTGTCATCCCGCAATCCGAGTAGCATATGGTTGCTTCGTATACAGCGATCAAGACTGTAGAGTTCCACAAGTTGCGACATAGACAGAAACGCCAGCTAACAAGCGTGTTTACGCTGCTCACTCTCTTTTCAAAACGAAGTTATTGTGTTCGCTCCATGCCGTTTGCCGCAAAGAGGAAATGGGTTATTTTTTGGGCGGCAAACGGCACGGCGTAAACACGCAGGACGTTATGGGCAATTTATTCTTGATGGATTTATAATAGTTCTTTTTCTAAATTTTTCATTACTATTAAAACATTTTCATAGAGGAGATAATTTGTGAAATTGCATTCAGGCAATTTTCCGGAATCGAGAGAGTTTATTAAAGATGATAATTGGCATCCCTTAGGAAAAGAAGAAAAATCAATTTGGATTTTACAATTGAAAGTTTTGCCAGTAGTAATTATAAATGTTGCATTTACTTTTTTCCTATGGTATCTCTTTTCTCCTTTGGAGAATACTGTAAGAAGTGTTTCTTTCCCTTTACCGGTTTTTAAAGCATTACTCCTGATTTTAGTATTACTGATCGTTCATGAACTTATTCATTTGTTATCTCATCCAAAATTCGGTTTATCATCTCGTTCTATACTTGGTTTTTGGCCTTCAAAAATGTTTCTTTATGTTTCATTTGATGGTGAATTAAAAAGAAATAGAAGTGTTTTTATATTTCTTATGCCATTAATAATTATAAATCTATCTATTTTTCTATATTCTGTTTTTTTTAAACAAAATAATTTTTGGCTTATTTATATCACGATAGTAAACGCATTTTTGTCTTCCATGGATATCTTAGCTGCAATAACAATCCTAAAACTACCCAATAAATCAATAATAAGAAGTAGCGGTAATATGACATATTGGAAAAAGCATATTTCATAATTGTTTATGCGTTTCTATTTTGGTTATCAAGAAAAACTGCACATAACAGCGAAAAACAATGACACTCACAATATTTCAATGTCATATGCGAAGTCTTAGTAAGCGAACTCAGCCCCGACTGCGTCGGGGTAAATTGAGTTCGCTCCGTTACGCATTCGTTGCTACGAGTATTGTATGTGCACACGTTATCCGCAATTGCCAACCCGAATCCCAAGTCATTCAACAATTCCTATCTCCAATTCTTAGTTTACCTCCTTCTGAATAGTTCGATTATATAATAGTCACATATTTAGTCAGTAATTATTGTCTTTGGTGGAAACCAATTTTGCGTTATTATAACTCATATTAAAAGGCGGAGTGAATTTGAAAACGATCAGGAAATACGGAAAGCCGCCATTTCGGATTGGGTTGTTGCATGGCGGTCCGGGCGCAGCCGGAGAGCTGCAACCGGTTGCTGAGCATTTGTCGGCTGATTTTGGGATTTTGGAATTGCTCCAGACCGCGCAATCCGTCAGTGGGCAAATCGCCGAATTGTACAACCAGCTGGCATCCAGTTCCGCTTTGCCGGTGATCCTGGTCGGCTATTCCTGGGGCGCCTGGTTAGGATTTATGTTTGCCGCCCAATATCCGGATTTGGTAAAAAAGTTGATTCTGATCAGTGCCGGTGCATTTGAGAGTAAGTTCGAAAATGACCTGATGAGTATTCGACTGAACCGACTGAATGAGCAGGATAGAAGAACAGCCGAGCAATTGATCTCCGTGATTAATGTTGGCAATGCGGATAATGAGACGTTGCGACTTTTCGGTAAACTGATGACCATTGCCGATTCATATGCTTATCAGCCGGCAGATGGTGATGTGGTGGAGGTGGATTGGACAATTTACTGGTCGGTTTGGTCGGAAGCGGCAAGGTTGAGAGATACAAACAAATTGATAAATTGCGCCGACCGGATCAGGTGTCCGGTAGTGGCAATTCACGGGGATTATGATTCGCATCCAATAGATGGCGTTGACCAGCCGTTGTCTCGAAGGCTGAAAGATTTTAAGCTGATTCGCATTGAAAAATGCGGACACACACCCTGGCGCGAACGATTTGCGAAAGATTCGTTTTTTGAAATATTGCGCAGTGAATTAGATTCAGAAATAAAATGAGGAAAAATGTGAATGCACTCTAATTATTATAAGAAATTACCCTATTTAATCCTTTTGGTTGCCTTCCTGATTGTCTTTTGCACCGCCTGCCAAGAGGCGGAAAATCCACCGGTTATTTTACCGGAAACGATGGTGCTGCGGAATGGACTCTTGATTGATGGCAATGGTGCGGTGCCGATCGAGAACGGCGTTATCTTGATTGAAGATGGCTATCTTAAGTATGTCGGGCAGGAGACAAATTTGACCATACCTGCAGACTGCAAGATTATAGATTTATCCGGCAAGACGATTTTGCCGGGGATGATCAATGCCCACGTTCACAGCGGGTACGATACGGATAATTTGAGGGAATGGGCACAAGCGGGAGTAACAACTGTCCGCGATTTGGGCAATTATAGATATTCCCCGGTCGAAGCCTATGCCCGGCGGGATCAATTGCTCGAAAATAATGAATATGCCCGCCTGGTAGCTGCCGGTCCGCTGGTGACTACCGTAGGTGGATATGGCAGTTATGCAGTCTCGTCACCTGCCGATGCCCAGCAAAAGATGTTGGATTTAATCGCATCCGGAGCCGACATCATTAAAATCGCGATAGAAGACGATCTGCAGGGCAGACTATGGCCAATGGTATCGCAGGATGAAGCCAATATTATCGTGCAAACGGCGCATGATAATGGTCTGCCGGTGGCGGCGCATATCAGCCGGTCAAGCCATCTCGCCATGGCAATTAGCGCCGGGGTTGATGATGTGGCGCATATGATTGTGGATGAATTAAGCGCAAATGATATTTTAGCAATAGTGGCTAAAGATATTTTTTGGGTGCCGACATTGGAATTATGGCAAGGTGTGAGTGAAATGTATGGGTTAAACTGGGATAGCATCACAATCAGCAACCTCGGAAAGTTTGTTAATTCCGGCGGAAAAGTGGCGCTGGGAACCGATTTCGATGGGTATACCTGTGAATTCGATTTAGGGATGCCGGTTACGGAAATCGGGCTGATGCAGGCAGCCGGCATGACCAATATGCAGATTATCGTCGCCGGCACCCGGAATGCGGCGATTGTCTGTAACCGGGGCAAAGAAATCGGAACGATCGAGGCAGGCAAGATAGCCGATATCTTAATTTTGAATGACAATCCAATCGAAGATATAGATGCCTTGACGGACGTGTTTATGGTAATCCATAATGGAGCGATCATCCGGCAGTCGGATTAATCAATGGATTTTTGGAACTGGTACTCCAATACTAAATTTAGATTCGTTTTTTGTAAAATTCAGTTAATAAGGCATTGATTGATACGAACAGAAACATAATTCACAATTACAATTTATGAAGGGAAAAAGGAATGAATAATAAGTATCAGTTGTTGGGCTATTGCGGTCTTTTTTGCGGGACTGACTGCGAAGTTTATCGGGCCGCCAATTCGCCGGATATTGCAGTCAAGCGTAAAATGGCAGATCTAGTGGAACGGCAACTTGGCATTAAAATAGATCCCAATAATTTGTGGTGTGAAGGCTGCCAGGGTCCGGAAGCAAAAATGTGGTGCGAATGCCGTATTTGTCTGATCCGCCGCTGCGGCAAAAGTCATGGCGTAAAAATCTGTACCGAATGTTCGCATTATCCCTGCCCGGTAATGGAACTCTGGCTTTCCGAGTCGAATTATTCTCCTAAAAACCTTCGCGAAATAAACAAATTAGGTCTCGATCAGTGGCTCTCAAAGAAATTGAATGAATCAAAAGCTGACTTGGGGAGAGTCAGCTAACCCCGGATCAGAGAAAAGAAAAAAAATTTTCAAACTGGCTACCCTGCTCTGTGGTATAGCCTAAAACCGTAACGGCGGCGATCAATAAGAATAGCTAATCTTCTTGCGGTTATCAATAAATCCCAGGACATATAGATTACTTCAAAACTGCGCCTGCCGCCGCATAGTATCAATTGTTAGTGTGGCTCAACTT
>Ga0208828_1001255_pt1 | contig 9979 bp, 9 predicted proteins | sample Kivu_160m_FD_185487 | JGI IMG/M metagenome (GOLD analysis project Ga0208828, IMG submission 185487) | Freshwater microbial communities from Lake Kivu, Western Province, Rwanda to study Microbial Dark Matter (Phase II) - Kivu_160m (SPAdes)... | ecosystem: Environmental > Aquatic > Freshwater > Lake... | reverse complement strand
CTTTATGCCCGCAGACAAGACAAAAAAGTTGGGTTCAAAAGTTTTTCACTGGCCACAAGGGCCTACACTACAGATTTTTACAAGGTGCTAAATTGATATCTAAAATGAACCATCAGGGGAGAATGAGCTAACGTTGACTTATCCTTACAACTCCATTATCCTAATGGCTATCATCAGATTGAGGAGGGGTGGCACAAGAATGACGTGCTCAACACCATTAAAAATCGAAAGACCATTCGAAAATTCAAACCCGATCCTATTGATGAAGAAAAACTCCAGATGATCCTCGAAGCAGGAAGGTGGGCACCCTCCTTCAGCAACCTCCAACCCTGGAGATTTATCGTCATCAAAGATCAAGATTTGAAAAATTCATTGAATAAAGCAGCAAGAGAAACTGTCCTCCATTTGGGCATTAGACAAGCGCCTGTGGTCATCTTAGTCTGTGTGGATCGCCGGATCGATCCCCTTCATGCCGTCGAAGCTGGCACCGCTGCTACACAGAATATGGCCTTGGCCGCTCATAGCCTGGGTTTGGGGACTGGTTGGATCGGCGTCTGGAGGATGGAGGCTGAAAAGGCTATCCAAAAGCTCCTTCAACTCCCTGAGACGACTCGAGCGGTCTCCCCTCTTCCCGTTGGGAGTCCTGCCGAGTCTTCGCACGCTAACCGCAAACCCCTGGAGCAGTTTATTCAATTTCGATAAGACTCAGCAATATGAGAACTATAAGAAAATGAAGACCTTTCCGATTCCCTGTGGAAAAGAGATCATCAACCTAAAGATTCCTGATGACGTTCCTGTTCAGTGGGTGGAGTCCAGAAAAATGACCGCTGTTCCAGATGTGAAGCGGGCGGTTGAGGAGGCACTCAGCCGCCCGGCCGGAACCCGGAGGCTGCGGGATCTGGTAAAGCCGGGACAGAAGGTTGCTCTGGTTGTAACGGATATTACACGAAAGCTTCCGGAAGAAATCATTCTGCCACTCCTTATCAAAGAATTGGAATCCGGTGGGATAAAAAAGAAGGATATCAGGGCCGTCGTTGCCACAGGAACACATCGTCCGAATACCCCGGAAGAGCTGAGAGAAAAGTTCGGGAAAGTGGCCGATGAAATCGCTTTTATCAACCACGATCCCTGGGATCAACAGGGTCTGATTCACCTCGGTACGACCCCGAGTGGAATCCCACTGGTCTTCAACCGAGATGTGGTCCAGGCCGATATCCGAATTTCCACCGGTGTGATTGAGACTCATCTCTTTGCAGGTTATAGCGGTGGTGTGAAGAGCATTGCAGTGGGTGTTGCAGGAGAGAAGACCATTGCTGCAACCCATAATTATGAGATGCTCCAGCAAGCCCGCATTGGCATTGTGGAGGGCAATGAATTCCGCCGCTTCCTTACGGAGGCCACACTGGCCATCGGCCTCCATTTCATTGTCAATGTGGTTCAGACCGGGAAGAAAGAAGTGGTGAGAGTGGTTGCGGGAGACCCTGTCGAGGCCTTCCATGAAGGTATCAAAGTAGCGCGAAGACTTTATGAAGTGGAGATTGAGCAGCCTGGAGATATCGTGGTCAGTGGTGTGAGTTACCCAAAGAGTCGGGACCTTTACCAAGCCACGCGGGCAGCCAATGTCGTTGTCTTTGGTCCTCAATCTGTTGTGACGAAGGGGGGAACGATCCTCATTCCCGCTTCCTGTGAAGATGGATGTGGCCATCCGGGATATTGCACGATTATGAAAAGATCGGAGAATATAGATGATGTCATTGCCATCTCCCGAGAGGAAGGATTTGCGCCTGGGGAGCAGAAGGCATTGATTCTGGCCTGGATATTAAAGCAGGCAAGGATTGTCATGACCCATTGTAGCCTCCCGAAAGATACTCTCAGAGAATTGCATCTCGATTCAATCCCCACATTGCAGGAAGCCCTCAATCGGGAATTAGAAAGAAACCCAGACGCAAGGGTTATCTTAATACCGGATGGGCTTTTAACGCTTCCTATCATTAAAGAATTAGGGAAAAATCCTTAACCAAAAAGAAGGATTTTCAGGATCTATTATTTGGTGTCTGCCCAAATCCCAATTTGGAAATCGTAATCCTTATCCCACCCGGTCATTACGATCACTTCTAAGGTGCGTACCTCCACACCGAAGTGTCAGTTGTCATTGCAATGCTGCTATGGCATTATGGCACGAAGGCGAATTGATTCGGTTCCGTCACAACGGCCATTTCTGAATCGAAATTTGGGCCCTATTATTTGCTTGACAGAAATATTGGGTCTATGATAGTAAATTTTTAAGATTAGTTAAACGTTTACGTATCCGTTTAACAAATAACCCTTTCAAACCTTTTATGCCGACCATCAAAGACGTTGCCAAACATGTGGGGGTTTCTACTGCAACGGTCTCCCATGTGATCAACAAGACCCGTTTTGTCAGCGATGAGATCAAGGAAAAGGTCTTGCAGACCATCCGAGATCTCAACTATCAGCCTAATGCCATTGCCCGGAGCCTCGTCAAACGAAAAACCCATACCATTGGCATTATCATTTCCGACATTCTCAATCCCTTTTATACAGCGATCGTCCGTGGGATCGAGGACGTCACCTATAAGAGCGGTTATAGTGTCATGCTCTGTAAACGGACGAAAAATGTGGAAAAGGAGATTCTCTACATCCAAGTTTTAATGGAAAAAAGGATTGACGGTCTCGTCCTCTCCACTGCATTTCAGGACGGAGTCCATCCCCTTCTCTCCCAACTGAAGGGAATCCCTTTGGTTAGCATTGTCAGAAAAATGAAAGGCTTTAACCCGGATGCTGTATTTGGAGATAACGTAGGGGGGGCTTATCAAGCCATCGAACATTTCATCCAGTTGGGGCACCGGAGGATCGGGATCATCTCCGGGCCACTCGGATTGAGTTCCGGCGCTGAGAGGCGGGAAGGCTATGAAAAAGCTCTGGAAAGCCATCGGATCCCCATAGAAGAACATTGGATCAAAACGGGTGATTTCAAAAAGGAGAGTGGTTATTTTCTTACCAAGAAGTTGTTGGAGGAGAAGGTCCCTCCCACGGCTCTCCTTGTGGTCAACAATCAGATGACCATCGGGGCTCTTAATGCATTAAAGGAGCTGGGGGTAAGGGTCCCGGAGGATCTCTCTTTAATCAGCTTTGATGATATGGAGTGGTGCTCCTTTATGAACTCCCCGCTGACAACCATAGAACAGTCACCCTATCTCATGGGAAAGACAGCAGGAGAGATGCTCCTTCAAAAGATCAACCACAAAAGGAGTCAGCCCAAAAAGGTTGTGATCCCTTCACATCTAATTATCAGGAATTCTACCGCAGAAGTTGAGGATGAAAGGAGGTGAAGTTTTTCGGAATCGAAGATGCGTTTTGGAAAGGCACCCTCTCCTTGATGTTAGGGTGAGGGGATAATGAGGATTTAATAATAAAGAAAGGAGGGATTAAGATGTTAAAAAGAACTTATTGGGTATTTTTGATTGTCATGGTTTTCAGTGTCAGTCTGATTGGAACGGTGGCAAAGGCTCAGGAAGTAAAAATCTCCTATTCGGACTGGCAATTAGCTCAGGATATCTGGGGCCGGTCCCTCCGGGAAGCGATTGCGGAATTCGAAAGGCTAAATCCGGGGGTAAAGGTGGAGGCTGAACCGGTGGCCCTTGCCCAACGGGACGTTAAGTTTACAACCGCGATCCGAGCGGGTGCAGGGCCGGATGTCTTTGCCCTCGATGTTAATCCGGTGAAACAGTATATTAAAGAAGGGTGGGTCAAAGACGTGACCCCCTTCATTGAGAAAGAAGGGGGACAGCAATGGCTTTTGGATTTCTATCCGAGGACCCTGATGCCTGTCACAGAGGATAACAAAGTTTATGGCATTCCTAAGAATACGGTTGCCATGGTCATCGTCTACAACTCTCAGCTTTTTAAAGAGGCAGGAATCAAGAGCACCCCTAAAAACTGGAAAGAGTTCAGGGACGTCTGTAAGAAGCTGACAAAAGCCACCAAGCCGGGAGGTCCGGTGGATCAATGGGGGGTGGCCTTTGTCCTTGCCAAAGCCTGTTTCGACCTGAGATTCTCTGTCGTCTTAAGGGGCTTCGGAGGTGATTTCCTGACACCCGACTGGAAACATTCGGCGTTGAATACTCCGGAAGCAAAAGAGGCGTTTAAGTATGTGGTCGATCTGATTCTAAAAGACAAAGTCATGCCTCCGGGTGTGGCGCAGGTCGATTGTAACGAAGCCCGGAGACTTCTTGCCTTCAAAAAGACAACCATGAAGATTGGAACGATGTGGTCGATCACGGAGGTCAGTGGCTTCAATCCCGACCTCCATGGATGGGAAGTGCTTGAGATGTTTCCTGTTCCGCAAAAGGAGGGGACAAAGTCGAAAATTCGCTCCACGCTCTACCAGAAGTCGATATTCATGAATCCCAATACCAAAAATCCTGAGGCAGCTTGGAAGTTAATGAAGTTCCTGACCGACAAGAAGCAGATGGAGAAGTGGTTTGTCGACAATAACATGCTCTCGTGCAGAAAGAGTGTGAACGATACCTATGGTCCTATCCTGCAAAGCAAATACGCATCGGTCGTCAAGAAGGAGATCGAGAATGCGGCCTTTCTGCCTTTGATTCCCCAGTGGCCTGAGTGCCTCGAGACCTTCCGCCAGAATTTGCAGGCTGCGGTTGCAAAACAGAAGACCCCAGAGCAGGCCTTGCAGGATGCTCACAACCAGATCGAAGCCATTTTGGCTCGAAAATAGCGTGGGAAAAGAGGAGGGGGCATCCCCCCCTCCTCAAACAATATAAAGCTCTCGGAAGCAAAGACTCGGTCATGAAAGTCCATGACAGACACAAATGTTATTTTTTCATCCTGCCCGCCTTTTTATTGTTGATAAGCATTCTCGGGTTTCCCGCCATTGCCGCCGTCCTCCAGAGCTTTAACCTCGTTTGGGTGAGTGAGCCCTCGTTTACCCTTTCGAGCTATGGAAGGCTGCTCAATGACCTCGAGTTCTTAACGTCTCTCCTGAATACTTTTATCTTCGTCTCTACCACGGTCTCTTTTCACCTTTTGATCGGCCTCGGTGTCGCCCTTCTCCTCAACATGGAGATTAAAAGAAGACATTTCTTTCGGGTCATTGCCATCCTTCCGTGGACGGTCCCGGATGTCATTGGTGGACTCATCTGGAAGTTCATCTTCGACACCCTTCCCGGATTCGTCAACGCGGTGCTGATCAGAGGGGGATTCCTCGTCGAGCCCATCGATTGGCTGGGAACGCCTCATCTGGCATTCTCCTGTTTCATCTTCGCGGAGATTTGGAGGGGCTATCCTTTTGTTATGCTCATCCTGCTGGCCGGGCTTCAGGCGATTCCCAGACAGCAGTATGAGGCAGGGGCGATTGACGGCGCCTCCCCCTTTCAGAACTTCCTCTATATTACCCTTCCGAATTTGAAATACATGTTCATCATCGCCATGATCCTCGATACGATCTGGGAATGCCGTCTCTTCGGCATGGTCTACAGCATGACAGGAGGGGGACCGGGATACGCAAGCCAAGTCCTCTCTCTCTTGACCTATAAACATTATTTCCAGTTTTTCAATACCTCTTATGCCGCTTCGATTGCGGTCATACTGGCGATCGTGATGCTGATCATCAGCATTCCTTACCTGAGAATGACCATGAGGAGGGAGATCTAACTGATGTTCATCAAAAGAGCTTCCTTCTGGACCTTCATCTATCTCGCCCTCATCGTGATGGGGATCTTCAATTTGATTCCTTTTTACTGGATGCTGACTTCCTCGTTCAAAACCGAGGGTGAAGTGTTCAGTTATCCTGCAACCCTTTTTCCCCAAAATCCTACTCTTTACGCTTACTCCAAGATCTGGTTCCAGGAAAAATTCATTAAATATTTCATGAACAGCCTCATCGTTTCTGTATGCACGGCGGCCTTTTCCTCCTTCATCGGCGCCTTTGCAGCCTACGGGTTTTCTCGTTTCCGGTTTAAAGGGAAAACCCTGTTGATGACCGTTTTTCTTTCCTCCCAGATGATCCCAGGGGTTCTTCTCGTTGGACCCTATTTCAAGATGCTCAGCTATGTGAAACTTTACAATACCTTGTTCGGACTCATCCTCTCTCAGACCACCATCACTCTTCCTTTCAGCATCTGGATGCTGAAAGGTTATGTCGATACGGTCCCCGTGGAGATCGATCAGGCCGCCATGGTGGATGGAGCATCCAGGACGAGGACCTTCCTTACGGTGGTCTTACCCGGTATTCTCCCGGGGCTGGTGGCCACCATCATCTTCGCCTTTCTTTTATCCTGGGGGGACCTCCTGTGGGCGCTCTGTCTGATCAGCGCAAAAGCCAAACAAACCCTGACCTTGGGCATCACCCAGCTGGTAGGGGAGTTTCGTACAGAGTGGTCCACCATCATGGCCGCCACTGTGATTGCCACGATGGTACCGGCTACTCTCTATCTGCTGCTCCAAAACTTCCTGATCAAGGGATTTACGGAGAGTGCGGTCAAAGGATAATGATCAAGCTGGAGTGAAAATATGATTTATAAAGAAGTGGGCCATACCGAGGTGAAAATTTCAATTCTCTCCATGGGAGGACATGAATACCTGCCCGACGGGAGGTCCAGAGGTTTTAATGAAAACTTTGAATTGGCGATACGGCCGGGTCATTTTTTTGAGGGCTTTGGTCATGAGAGAAGGAAAGAGGTGCTCTCTCTCGCCTATCAAAACGGGATCAATTTTTTTGATGTGACCCAGGATTCGGAAAAAGAGGCTCTCGGCCGAAACTTAAAGGAAATGCCACCCCCCTATGAGATCTTTATTCAAACACGGCCTGAGGGAATGGTTTACACCTATGACCCCTACAATGCAAAGATGGCTCAATATGCCGTGCTCAAGGCAGAGGTCGAGAGAGGATTGAAATTGCTTCAGAGAGATTGCCTCGATTTTCTCAATCTTGCCTTTATGAAATCGGCTTTAGATCATGACCCAGAATATCTCGAAAAGATCAAAGAGAATATCGGAAAGTTGAAAAAAGAGGGATTGATCCGGTTTGCGTCTGCAGATACGTTCTCAGGAGAGGATATCTATCTCAAGCAAATCGAGGCAGCTTGTTTTGATACCATTTACATCAACTTCAATTTTGCAGACGCTGGGGCTAAGCGGAAAGTTCTTCCGAAGGCAAAGGAGAAAGGCATGGCCGTTATTTCCCGAGAAGCCTTCATGAAAGGAGAGCTCTTCAAGATGGGCGAGGAGGTCGGCCTCAAAGACCGGAGCCAATTGGCGAATATCGCATTGAAATGGAACCTGTCCCATGAGGAAGTGACCACGTTGGTGGTGGGGACGAACAACCCTCGCCACCTGATCAAGAATCTCGAGGTTTTAAAAGATCTAAAGTTGACCGAGGAGGAAAAGCAGATCATCGAGAAAATCAAAACCTCCTTACTTTTCAGGGCCTACGAAAGGACAAAGACCAGTGAATTTTTTCAAAAATAGAAAGAGGATTCTCATCGTCACGTTCCTATGTTTCATGTTGTGGCCGGCTGGGCGCGCCGCTGGGGAAACGTTTCAACTGGTTGAAAAGGAATTCCTTTGGACCAGTCCAAACCTCATTCCGACAGACTCCCTTCAAACAGATGAGACCAAGCTTTCCCCTCTGGCAAGCCTTTCCTTTAAGAACTATTTTGACAGACATGGAACTCATCCATCGTTCCCTTTTCTTTCTCCCCTGAAAGAAAAAACCGTTTCCATAGCCAAGATCAAGGAAGGGCAACTCCTTTTCGGTAAGACGGGAAAAAGTGTCCCTTTGAATCGATCCCTTATCCCCTCATGGGCTAATCCAGTTCCCCCTTATCTTCTTGCCACTCCGAAACAAAAATGGATTTTGGTGGTCTATCCCTACTACGTTTATCAGGACAAAGAAAACCGGTATGTGACGGAGGTCTATGATGATCAGGGAATCCTTTTGATGACTCTGGAAAGCCTTCCAACCCATGTCTCTACTAAAAACCCTGATCTCCTGATATCGCCTGAAAAAACAGGTTGCTGCGAATCCTTAAAGTGGGCCATTCGATTCTACAATCCTAAAGAAGGATTGGTTTCAGAATACAGCTGTCCCGAAGGTCTCTGCGGAGATATCCTCTTTACGAAACAGGGAGACCGGGGACCTTTTATAATTGCACAGGAGATTGTGGGCAGGGTCGGAGAGCTCGGCGCCTCCATGCAGACAAACCTTTACGTGGTTGGAAACGATGGAAAACTCTCTGCTTTTGGAAAGATTCTCTTTGTCATCCGTGAGCCCAATCTCGATCAAAAGCGGTTGGAATCCCTTTCACCTTTTTCCATTTCGAATCTGATATCCATTGAGCCGCTTTCGGAAAAAGAGGGTTGGCTGTTTCTTTTCGGAATGGGTGAACGGAGAAGAGTCTTGAAACTTATTTCAAGATACACAGCCCCCGCCCCCTCTCCAGTTTTTCTGTTACCAAAAGATCAATCCGTGACGGGCAAAAAGGGGATCAAGATCGGGGACCACCATCTCGGGAAACTCCCCCTGCTCGTAGTAATACAGGCAGGCCCGGTAAGTTTCTCACTCTCCCCTGATTGGGGCGAGGAAGAGAAAGTCGTTAGGGAGATCCAGTCCGATTTCGTGAATATTCTGGCGTTTTGATGGAGTTCGAATAGGTGCTTCCAAGGGAAAGAGTCCTCGCTGCGCTCAGACGAAAGCCCGTTGACCGTGTTCCTTATGTGGAGACGACCATCGGGTTAAGAATCGGGGAAAAGCTTCTGGGGCAGACCCTTCCACTTGTGCCGATTCCCCAGTTAGGCCTGAACTTGAGGCAAGTGGAGGACGATAAGAGACTTTCCAGATTGCTTCATCGCGATAACATTTCCGTCCGACTCATCCCCCCAACCTTTTCTAAGAAAGAGAAGGGCAAAGAAGGACAGCCCTTTGTTGGAGATGGTCTGATCAAGACCATGGACGATTTCCGAAAGATGTTTTCCCTTCCGGACCCAAAAAGTGACTTTCTCTACGATCCGATCAAGCCCATCCTTAAGAGGAAGGACGAGTTTGCCGTCATCTTTTCAACAAGACTGGGATTTCTTTCGGCTCTCATATCGATTGGATTTCAGACCTTCATGGAGTCCCTGTACCTCAACCCCGAATTGATTGACGTCGTAATGGAAGCCTATATCGATTGGTCCGCAAAAGTGATCCGAAGGGTTTGCGACATGGGAGTGGATGCAGTATGTACGACAGATGATTTTGCCTTCAATAGTGGGCCCTTTATCTCCCCAGCCTCTTTCCGTCAATGGGTGGTCCCTTATCACCGGCGTGCGAGTAAGGAGATTACCGTCCCATGGATCATCCATACAGACGGAGACATAGGTCTCATCGTGGAAGATCTCTTGTCCATGGGAATCAATGGAATCCATCCGATTGATCCAAACTGCATGGACATCCGGGCCTTTAAACGGAAATTTGGAGAACGGGTGTGCCTTCTTGGAAATGTGAACCTGAATACCTTGGGAATGGGAACCCCCGAGGAGACTTATTCGGAAGTGCGAAACCTCATAAGGGATCTGGGACCGGGCTATGGATATATTGTTTCCAGCGGTAACTCCGTGCCCGATTACGCCAAATCGGAGAACATGCTTGCTCTGGCCAAAGCCTTAGAAGACTTCGCTAAATATGAACCATAATCGAAATTGAATAGGAGCTATTCGTAATACCTTGGGCCCTTGATAACCCCTATTATTAGGATATTCTCAAAAAGGGTAATCTGTTATAATAATTTTAACCTGGAGGTAAATCATGAAATTCCAACCAAAAGGAATTATTCCAGCAATGGTGACACCCATCACTTCTGATGGGAAGATCAATGTGGCGGCCCTTCGAAAGCTGACAAACTATCTGATTGAAGGAGGTGTTCATGGACTCTTCCCTGTGGGAAGCCAGGGAGAATTT
>Ga0208828_1001253_pt1 | contig 9989 bp, 10 predicted proteins | sample Kivu_160m_FD_185487 | JGI IMG/M metagenome (GOLD analysis project Ga0208828, IMG submission 185487) | Freshwater microbial communities from Lake Kivu, Western Province, Rwanda to study Microbial Dark Matter (Phase II) - Kivu_160m (SPAdes)... | ecosystem: Environmental > Aquatic > Freshwater >... | reverse complement strand
TATAAGTGAGCATAGGAAGGCCAGATGGGAATACAGGATCTCCTCAAGATAGCTATCGACAACAACGCGTCTGACCTGCATTTGCGAGTGGGTTCACCCCCCACGGTGAGGATCTTCGGGGCTTTGCTCCCTATACCGGATATGGCGCCGTTGAAGCCCAGGGACGTCGAGCTTCTTTTCGAGGAGATCACCACCGCCGAGAAAAGGAAGGCCTTTGCGGAACGGCACGAGTTAGATTTCGAATTCAGCGTTAAAGACTATACGCGCTGCAGAATCAATGTGATGCAGCAGCGCTCCACGCTCAGCATTGCGGTAAGAATCATCCCCTATAGCATTCCCCCGCTGGCGGACCTCAACCTTCCGCCGGTGATAAAAGACCTGGCCATGAAACGGTCGGGAATGATTCTCGTCACCGGCGCCAAGGGCAGCGGAAAATCGACCACCATCGCTGCCATGGTGGAATATCTCAATCAGCACGTTCAGCGCAACATAATTACCATCGAGGACCCGATCGAATATGTCTTCAGGAATAAAAAATGCCTGATAGTCCAGCGTAACGTGGGGCACGATACCGAATCGTTCGACGTTGCCCTGGTACACGCGCTGCGGCACGATCCCGATGTGATAGTGGTGGGAGAGATACGTGATATCCTGACAATGCAGACAGCCATCAGGGCCGCCGAAACAGGTCACCTGGTGATGGGAACCATGCACACCATCGACGCAGCCCAGACGATCAACCGCATTCTCGATATGTTCCCCGACAGGCAGCAGGAACAGGTCAGGAACGAGCTTTCTCAGATACTGGTGGCCGTGATCTGCCAGTTCCTGATACCTACAAAGGGTGATCAGGGAATGGTGCCGGCCTGTGAGATCATGCTCACTAACAATGCGATCAGGAATACCATTCGCGAGGGCCGCATACACCAGCTTTACGGACAGATCCAGATTTTCCGCAAGGAAGGGATGCAGACGCTCAACCAGTCGTTGACCGATCTGATACAGAAGGGGCTGATAACCGAGGAACAGGCCTACAACTATACTACTATGATCGAGGAACTGCGGTCTCTGCAAAGCTCATCGCGTAAAGCCGGTTAGACAGCCGGATTAAAGCGGCAATAGCAGACGGCATTGTATTGCGCATGATAAACAGCAGTCTTAACACCAAGATATTTTTAACGGACAGTGATTTCGGCGAGCTTTTCGGACCCGGCATAGCCCGGCTGGTCGGCATCATGAATACGGCCGCAACGGATATCTGCCCTCGCTGCAACGGTTACTGCTGTAAAAATATAGGCTGCCTGTTTTACTCGGAATATTTCAGCACCTGTCCCATCTTCGACCGGCGGCCGCGCGAATGCCGCTATCACTTCTGCAACGAGGTGTTCACGGCAGCGCCGCTGACCAGGGAAGAGAAAGACCTCATGCAGCAGCCCGTGGAGGACCTCATCTGCGGCGGCAAAAGCGAGATTGCCAGCCTCTTTTTCCTTTTTCCCGAGTTCCCGCTGGATGAGAAAGGCCTGACGGCCCTGGGGATCAAGGATGAAGTGCGGGGGATCATCGTGGATTTCGAGGGCGGCAAATTGAAAGAGGAAGAGGCCTTCAGGAGGATGAGGCAATTATGCAGGGATGACGCTGTCATCCCGTCCTGAGCAGCTATTTCTCGATCAGCACCATATCGAAGATAAATTTTTTCACCCTGGCGGCGTATTCACGGTAGAAGAAGGCGGTATTGTCCACGATATATTGTTGTTCCAATCCCAGCAGGATGGATGAGAAGATGGTGGACAGATAGTGCTCGTCGACATCTCTGAAGATGCCTTTCTCCTTGCCTTCACGCAGTATCAGCGTCAGGCTCTCCCTATAGCCCCGGTACAGCTTGCTTAAAATGCGCTGCATGCGCTCGTTGAACTTGATCTGCGTCAGAAAATCGAAGGTAACGTAGATATATTCGCGCTCGTTTTCCACCAGGTTGAAACCCTGGTCGACAAAGATGCCCAGTTTCTCCTTGGGGTCAGCCTCCCGCTCGAGCGCCCTTTCCAGTGACAGACGTACGTTATTCTGCATTTCCCGGAGAAGGGTGACCAGCATATTCTCCTTGTCCTTGAAATAATGGTGTATGAGGCCCGAGGAGACCCCCGCCCGCTTGGCGATATCCATCATGGTGAAATTGTAGTAGCCTTTTTCGGCAATGATCTCGTACGCAGCACGCGTGATCTGCCTTTTTCTGTAGCTGGCTATCTGTTTCCCGCGCTGAGCGCGGTTCAGCTTGTTGTTCCGCTTTGTCACCATCCTCGTCTGAAACACCCTGCTCTTCTTTTGCGGCATTAATAACTCCTATTATTACAGATAAAGAGCGAGTCGCCGTCTCCAGCGCTGCACTGCATTATGATATACAATTCCGGCTAATTGTTCAATCAATCAATGGATTGACTATTGATACCATACGGGCTTGCGGACGTATCAGGCCGTGCAAAAGCTCAAAATTATACCACGGATAGATATGCGCCTGTTAAACTCTGGACATTTATATGAGACGTGTGTAAAAATATGCATCGGGCAGCTATGCGATTGAGGTAAAAATATTTAAGGAGGCAGTGTGATGAAAATCTTAGCGGGTATACTGCTTACAGCGTTGATACTTTTTTCGGGCTACAACTGCGCGACGCCGGACGGAAAATTGCGCATAATTACTGAAGATTATCCGCCCTATAACTTCGCGGATGAGAGAGGCAATATCACCGGCCAGTCGACCGAGATAGTTCGATCGCTGATGAGCACAACGGGAATTGACACCGCTATCGAGCTGCTGCCGTGGTCGAAGGGATACCAGATAGTGCAGAACCAGCCCAATACCATGATCTACTCCACGGGCAGAATGCCTTTCCGTGAGGAGATGTTTAAATGGGTAGGCCCTATCGGATTCGCCGATCAATGGTTTTACGCCAGGCGGGGATCGAACATTCGGATCAGCTCCCTGGACGATGCCAAGAAGCTTAAAGCTATAGCAGTTTACAAAGATGATTCTAATCAACTCTTCCTGCAGGAGAAGGGTTTTACCAACCTGGATGTTAGCGAAAACGATGTCCAGTGCATCAAGAAGCTCATGGACGGTAAGGTCGACCTCTGGCTGGGCCCCTCCCAGGGATTTGCATTCATAGCTTACGAGGCCGGCGTCAACCCTGCTGAGATCGAGCCGGTCTCATACGTGCGGCGTACCGACTGGTACATTGCTTTCAACCGCCAGACACCGGATGCGACTATCGAGGCCTGGCAGAAGGCCCTTGATGATATGAAGAAATCGGAGAGTGCTGATGTCTGCAGCATCTACGACAGCATCATTACCAGCTATGTCCTGCCCCGCTACACGACGGACAGCGTATCCAGGGAAGCCGTTGTCCAGCTTGTGGAGAAGACGGCCGGCGATATCGCGACCGATGCCGGCGGGACTATCAAAAAAATCAATGCCGGCGAAAGTCCCTACCGGGACAAAGACAGGCCGGACCTGTATGTATATGTCTTTGACAAGTACGTAACCGAAGCGGCTAATGCCAGCAACCCGGCGGTGGTGGGCCGCAACCTCAAAGGTGTACCGGATATGGCTGGGAAGCTTTTCAGGGATGCCATTGTAGAGGGAGCGCTTAAGAACAGCACAGGCTGGGAGGATTACGTATTCACCATGCCGGGGAAAATCGGCCTGTTCTATAAGTCCGTATATTACAAGCTGGTCACGGGCAGCGATGGCAAACAGTACGTGGTCTGCGTGGGACGCTATAAAGACAAGCAGGAATAGCGTATGAGAGCGGACAGCTGTTTCCGCATATGCCTCTTGACATATATTTTACGTGTATGTAAACTATATTTCTGATTGCGCTTTTTTCAGGCCATAGAGTAATTTGAAGGTATGGTGCATTGCTAATCTCTGAAAGCAGGAAAACCAACTACATAGTAATAGACAAGGACAAATGTAAGGCCTGCCATTACTGTATTTCAGTATGTGCCAGGGAGATCATAGGGACATCCAAAGAGATTAACAGGCTCGGCGTGAATTTCGCCGAGGTGATTCCTGATAAAGCACACGAATGCACGGGATGCAAGTCATGCGCAATCATGTGCCCCGACGTTGCTATCTCGGTTTTCCGCAGCCGCGTCCTGGAAGCCGGCACCATTTCCTGACCATTAATAATCCGAGGAGCCGACCGATGCCCGAAAGGACCCTCATGGGGGGTAATATTGCCGTAGCAGAAGGCGCCATACTCGCAGGGTGCCAGGCTTACTTTGGTTACCCCATCACACCGCAGAACGACCTGCTCGAACACATGGCTCGCCATATGCCCGAGGAGGGCCGGGTATTTCTGCAGACCGAGAGCGAGCTGGCCGCCATCAATATGGTTTACGGCGCTGCGGCCGTAGGATTCCGCGCCATGACCTCCACTTCTAGCCCCGGTTTCAGCCTTCAACAGGAGGGCATCTCTTATATGGCAGGAGCCGAGATGCCGGCCGTTATCGTAAACATCATGCGGGCCGGGCCCGGACTGGGCAACATCGGGGGAGCCCAGGGCGACTACATGCAATGCACGCGGGGTGGTGGGCACGGCGACTACTACCTGATCAACCTGGCGCCGTCTACCGTTCAGGAGATGATGGACCTGACCATGCTGGCCTTCGAGCTGGCGGATAAATACCGCAATCCGACGCTGGTTATCGCCGACGGTTTTCTGGGACAGGCCATGGAGCCTGTGGTCATACGTGAGCGGGTGAAGAAATTTCCGGAAAAGAAGTGGGCCATCACGGGCGCCAAAGGGAGGCCCAAGAACCGCATTAACTCCTTTGAAATGAATCCCATCGATCATCCCAGGCGGATCAAGCTGCTGCTGGATAAATACGAGAAGATGCGTATTAACGAGGTGCGTTACGAAGCACTCAATACAGAGGATGCGGATATCATACTGGTCGCTTACGGCAGCGCAGCCAGGTCCGCCATCAGCGCCATGAAGATGGCCCGCAGCAAAAGGATACGAGTGGGACTGATACGTCCTATCACTGTATTTCCCTTCCCATATCAGCCGCTGGCTGACCTGGCCGAGAAGGGATGCAAGTTCGTCGTGGCCGAGATGAGCGGGGGCCAGATGCTGGAGGACGTCAGGATAGCTGTTGGAAACCAGAATGAGATAAAGCTGGTGAATACCTACGGCGGTGTTCCGTTGGAGGCTGATCCCATCTTCGAAGCAATCGATTTAATGATGTAGTAACTTCTATGAGTAAGACAGAGATGGATGATTACGATAATGTGATCTTTACCCGACCCGACATAATGGTCGACCGTCCCACGCACTTCTGCCCGGGATGCGGCCACGGCATTATTCAACGTTTGGTGGGGGAGGCTTTACAGGAGCTGGACCTTCTGGAGCGGGCTATATGCATCGGCTCCATTGGATGCACAGTGACGGCCTACGAATACTTCAAGGTCGATGGCATGGAGGCGCCCCACGGGCGCGCCCCGGCCGTGGCCACAGCCATCAAGCGTTGCAGGCCCGATCTGGTGCCCTTTGCCATACAGGGAGATGGCGACCTGGCCTCTATCGGCGCCGGCGAGATAGTACACGCAGCTGCCAGGGGGGAGAAGATCACCATCATCTTCGCCAACAACGCCACTTACGGCATGACCGGAGGGCAACTCGCTCCGACCACACTGATGGGCATGTACACAGCGTCCACACCGGGTGGACGTACCGCCGAGCAGTCGGGCTACCCCATCAGGATGAGCGAGATGCTGGCCACACTGGACGGTCCTGCCTATATTGCCAGGGTGGCCGTGAACAATCCGGCCAACGTACGCAAGGCCAAGAAGGCCGTTGAGCTGGCTTTTCGCACGCAGCTCGCCGGCCTGGGCTTCGCAATGGTTGAGATCCTCTCCATGTGCCCTATTAACTGGAGAGTGGAGCCGGTGAAAGCGCCCCAGTGGATGATAGACAATATGATACCTCAGTTTCCCCTGGGTGAATTCAAGGTTTTACCCGGGGTTGCCGAGCTCAAGAAGGGGGACGGAAGTTGAACTGGGAGATAACCGTCTCGGGATTCGGCGGACAGGGCCTGCTCTTCATCGGCAGACTGCTGATGGAGTCGGCTTTTAATGCAGGTCTGGAGACCACCTGGCTGCCATACTACAGCGGTGAAAAGAGAGGCGGCATGTGCTCCTGCTTCGTGAATATCTCGGACGAAAGGATCGGCTCCATCTTTATCACACATCCCGATATCGCTGTGGCCATGAACCCGGCCGCAATGAAGATGCTTGAGCCCACGGTTAAGACCGGCGGTCTGCTGGTAGTCAATACCTCCCTGATAAAAACCAAGTCCAAGCGACACGATGTCAAGGTAGTCTATGTGCCGACCGTCGAAGCTGCTAAAGAGCTCGGCGACGAGTCGGTAGGCAACCTGATCGCGCTGGGAGCCGTCATCGCCAATACGGATGTAGCCACCACATCGAGCATCATCAAGGTGCTCAACCAGATGCTCTCCAAAGACAAACGGCAGCTCGAATTGAACAAGGCAGCCCTGCTCAAGGGCTGCGAATACAGTTAGTTCAATCTGATCCTCCTGCACAATCTTTACTCCACTCTTTGCCCGCAAAGCGCCACGTCTGATATTGATTATTACCCGACGCGGATTTAAAATTAGCTTTGTTTTACTGATTGTCATTACGTATCCCTGATCATAATAAGGAGGCTTCCATGGTTGTTAAAACAAAGGGAATCGGGGACCTTTTCAAGGAAGTAATCGACAAAGGGCTTTGCACTGTATGTGGGGCTTGTGTGGGGGACTGCCCGTACGTGGTTTATTACAGGGGGAAAATACGCATGCTGGATCTCTGCACAAGGACGGAGGGTCACTGCTACGAGTATTGTCCGCGCACCTTTACCGACCTTGACGCCGTCAGCAGAAAAATCCATGGAACGCCATACTCGGCAGACGAGATCGGCACGGTCAGGCAGGTCTTCATGGCCAGGGCGGGCGATGCCGGCACGCGTAAAAAGGGGCAGTATGGCGGCACCGTCAGTTCGCTGCTGGCCATGGCGCTTGAAGACGGCTTGGTAGACGCGGCCATCCTGTCCAGGGATACAGGGGATAGAGTACCTTCCGGGTTTGTAGCTCGTACGGCTAGCCAGGTCCTGGAGGGTGCAGGCTCCAACTATATCGCCTATCCAGCTCTGGAGGCGTTGAACCGGTTGCCGAGGGACAACAGGGAAAGGCTCGGTATCGTGGTCACGCCATGCCAGTCGCTGGCGCTTGCCAAGATGATCACAAGTCCACCCGCGCAACGTGTAAGCATGGGCAATGTCAGGCTGTCTATCGGGCTGTTCTGCACCTGGGCGCTGGCCTACGGCAGCTTCTACGAATTTTTAAAGAATAACGTTGACCTGGGCAAGGTGAAAAAATTCGACATCCCCCCACCGCCTGCCGACAGGTTCGATGCATATGTAGGTAAAGATGTTAAATCGTTCCCGCTGGATGAGATCAGGAAGCACCGCATGCCCACCTGCGCTTACTGCCTCGATATGACGGCGGAGTTTGCGGACATATCTGTCGGCTCGGTAGAGGGGGTGGAAGGATGGAATACCGTGATCGTCCGCACACAGCCGGGCATGGACATATTCGAGGATGCTCAAAAGAAAGGGAAGCTGGAGATAAAGGAATTGCCCGCGCAAAACCTGGCGCACCTGAAGGAGGCGGCCTTGATTAAGAAGGCGCGATCTGTACAGGCCATAGTCGAGAAAACGGGCGATAAAAACGACCTGATGTACCTGGGCATCGACGATAAACTGAAGGTAAAGCTGCTCGGTCATCGGGTAGCGGCACAGGGAGGACATTAGCATGCCAAATATTGATATTGACGCCCCGGGCAGCAACCAGCTGTTTATAGGTAACGAAGCCATGGCGCGGGGAGCGCTGGAGGCCGGCATCGGCTTCGCCTCCGCCTACCCGGGGACCCCCTCGTCCGAGATCTTGGGCAGCCTGGCCGAGGTAGCAAAGAAACGCGACATCTACGTGGAATGGTCGGTCAACGAGAAGGTAGCCATCGAGGCCGGGGCTGCAGCATCCTTTGCCGGTATAAGGGCTCTGGTGGCCATGAAAATGAACGGCCTCAATACCGTGATTGATTTCCTGTCAACAATAATTCTCAGCGGCATCGGCAAAAAAGGCCTCGTCCTGATGGTGGGTGACGACCCCTCGGCCCATTCCAGTTCGAATGAGACGGATTCACGTCCCGTCTCCAAGTGGCTGGACATTCCGCTGGTTGAGCCCGGCGACTTTCAGGAAGCGAAGGACATGATGCCCTTCCTGTATGGAATAAGCGAGGAATTTGGCACGATCTGCATTCTGCGAAGCGTGACCAGGATCGCGCATGCCAGGGGCAATATCAAGCTGGGTGAAATTCCAAAGGTCGCACAAAAGGCGCGCTTTGAAAACTACTTCGACCCGGCGGCGCCCATGCCTACTCCTATCATGTGTGTCCCCAGCTCGTTCAGGCATATGTTCCAGCACATGCGTATCGATAAGGTACGCGAGAAATTCGAGTCCTCCACGTACAACAGATACGTCGGTCCCGAGAAGCCGGACCTGCTGATCATCACCGCCGGCTCAGGCTGGCTGTATTCTCAGGATGCCGTAAATGCGCTCAAAGCCGAAGACAGGATCGGCATACTGAAGTTGGGCACGTTGTGGCCGTTGCCCGAGAAGCTGGTAAAATCCTGTCTCTCCAGAGCGGACAAGGTGCTCTTCATAGAGGAAACGGATCCTTTCCTGGAGGGCTCCGTGATGGAGTATGCCGCCGGTTTCTCTGCAGAGAGCAAACGCAATATGTTCTACGGCAAGCAGACCCGCCATCTCAACTCCTTTGGCGAGCTGACACCTGACGCTGTTATAAAAGCTATAACCTCAGTTCTGGATATCAAGTATGCCCCGAGGGATGCGGAATATATGAAAAAGGTTGCTGCCGTCCCTCAGGACCACGTTATGGACAGATTGCTAACCTTCTGCCCTGGCTGTCCTCATCGCGCTTCCTTCTGGGCTATCAAGAATGCGCTGGCCATGGACGGTCGCAACGGATTTGTCACAGGCGATATAGGCTGTTATACCATGGCTCTGGGACCGGCAGGCTTCTTTCAGACGCGGACGCACCAGTGCATGGGCGCCGGGGCCGGGTTGGCCAATGGCTTCGGCCAGTTGCACCGCTTCGGTTTCGATCAACCTGTAGTTTCAGTGGTGGGCGACTCCACTTTTTATCATTCCATCATCCCGGCGCTGGTGAATGGGGTGCACAACCACTCCAGTTTCACCATGGTCATTCTGGATAACGGGGCGACGGCCATGACAGGTTTCCAACCGCATCCGGGCACCGAGCTAACCGCAATGGGTGAACCGGCGGCGCAGATCAGTATGGAAGATATTTGCCGGGCGATCGGAGCGCGCGTTGAGATCTGCGACCCGTTCGATTTGAAAAATACCACCCGGACGATGCTTGATCTGGTGGAGCAAAAAGAGGGGGCGCGAGTCGCCATAATGCGTCGCACGTGTGAACTGGTCAGACAGAAAAAAGAGAAGAAACCTTACAAGATGCGGATCGATCCCGACAAGTGCCTGGGAGAGGATTGCGGGTGCAACCGGCTGTGCACCCGGGTCTTCCGCTGCCCGGGATTGATCTGGGACCCCGTGCTCGGCAAAACCAGGATCGACGAGGTTATTTGTAACGAGTGTGGTGTCTGCGCCGACATATGTCCCGAAGGCGCCATAACCAAGGAGGCTGTAGCATGAAGAGACTATTTAAGGATCCCATTAATCTGGTTGTGGCGGGTGTTGGTGGCCAGGGCAATGTTATGGTCTCGCTGGTGATAGGTAACGCCCTGGTGCATGAGGGCTACTTTGTTACCATAGGTGAAACTTACGGCTCGTCACAGCGCGGAGGCTCCGTCATGAGCCATGTTAAAATC
>Ga0208828_1001250_pt1 | contig 10001 bp, 5 predicted proteins | sample Kivu_160m_FD_185487 | JGI IMG/M metagenome (GOLD analysis project Ga0208828, IMG submission 185487) | Freshwater microbial communities from Lake Kivu, Western Province, Rwanda to study Microbial Dark Matter (Phase II) - Kivu_160m (SPAdes)... | ecosystem: Environmental > Aquatic > Freshwater >... | reverse complement strand
CTATTTACTATTTACTATTTGCTATTTGCCTCTGCGTCTTTGCGTTGAATATTTCTGTTTTTAATTTAACATTTAACATTTATAATTTAACATTTAACATTGTATATCCTATTCGTCGTCTGTCGCAATAACCGAAAACGACTCAGGAAAAATACATTGAAAATCAAGCGATATCCCGAAGTTAATCCCGACTAATCCCTGCTGCCATAAGTTAATCGTCGTGGAACCGTCCAATACCGATGCTTCTTTTGAAATCGAAACCGTCATCGAATTTCTCTGTGCCATATAGTGATTCTTCAAGTTTCCGAACAGGATAAAAGGAACTCCGTGTCCGTTCTCGCTCGTGCTGTATATTGCATCGCTTAACTCAACCGGATAACCTTCTATCATTCCGCTCTTTCTGTCATCACCGCTCATAACATATTCGGGAGTCACCGCGTATTTGTCCGGATCGCCGAATTCAATAGTCGAATATCGCAACTTCTTAACCAACCCGTAAACAGTCCTGTGCATATACCATTTTGCACCGGGTAGTGTCCACGAAGGAACTTTCGCCATTGCATCAATTAAATTATCATAAGCCAAATTTGACATATTCGCACCGCATCTGACAACGTTTATCGCGTATTCATTAAATTGCAGCACTCCGACAATCGAACCAGAACCTTTGAATGCAGCAACATCTTCTGCCCTCGCAATTATCGAACCCGCTAACTCGGTCATAAATCCCATTACGTCAAATGCAGAATCTTCAATAAGTTGCTTTGAAAGCAGAACGATAAATCCGCCGTCTTTTCTCGTGAACTGAACATTCGTAAATGTAGCATTCGATACAGTTCTTGCAGCAGCTTCATTATGCCACATAAAAGTAGGGGATGCGGAAAGTTTAGGCATATTAAGTTTCTGGTGCGAAATGTTAATTACAGTTCCGTTTCTGCGGAACACACCCGCCTTGTCAACGAATGCCATTATTTTATTATACATTTCCTGCGGTACAGTATAACCGCCTAAACCCGCCGTCCCTTCTTTCATAATGTCCGCCTTGTATTTAGCAGGAAGTAATGCCGGGTCATTGTAAACAATCGATTTTATTAGCATTCTTCCTTCCTGAACTTCCGGATTTTCATTATGGTCTCGTGACATATAATTCTCGGGCGGTATGTCAGTCAGCGGATTTGTGTTTATCATTTCTTTGATAGAATCCAATCCTGACTTTAGTCCTGCCTCTAAGCCTGACTTTAAGCCTGACTTTAGTTCTGATTTTAATTCAGATTTAAGTTCTGTTGCCAGATTATCGATTCGGGAATTTAAATCCTGAATTTCGTTTAATGATTGTTTTTTTTCTTCATTCATATTTTTGTCCTCCTTTTTATTTTCTTTGTTTGATATGAAAAAACTTTTTATTCTGCTGTCCGATAGTGAATTCAATATCAGATTTACTGCATCCGGATTGGCAGGCAGCGGAACGCTCGAATACTCGAGTAGCAGCCATTTGTTTATATAATTCAACCCGTCTTCCTTTCTTATTTCGTCTTTTGGAATGAATCCGATGCTCCATGCATTTAAATATCCTTCTTTGTTTAATTTATAAATTTCGCTGCCTGTATGCGTATACGCAAATTGTGTTCTTGCGATTATTCCTTCGGTTGTAATTTTTATATCCAGATTTTTTCCTATGGGTATTGCATTGTATCTGTGCCCGAAAAGTACGACTGGATTTTTTCTGTAAACCGATAAATCTGCTCCTGCCGGATTGATGACATCGCCGAACAAATCGGGTGATGAAGTCGTTATGTAATGCTCAAGTATCATTTCGTCGTCATTATGATTTATTTTTGCGGTAACAAAATTTTTATAAATTATTTTTTCTTTCATTTTTTTTGTTTCTCCTTTCCGAAACCCTCCATTTCCCTGATTTCGTCTTTGGTTGCAATGTTATATTTTGAATAAATCTCAATTGCCTTCAACTGCAGTTCACGGTCGATTTCGAATGAATAATCCATTTCTATGAAAAATTCGCTTCCGTAGTTTTCAGTTATAAATACATTCAATTTGCTTTCTATGCATAATCTCGCAAACGGTTTGATTGTGTTATCGTAAAATGACCTCAGTGACTCGCGTGCATTGGCGCGGTTTACGTCGTCTGATATGCCCAGAATTGTTTTCGGTACTCTGAATATGGAAAGAATTTCATCGCGTATTGCTTTTCTTGAAGGCAAAATTTCAACATCCTTCGGACTGTTTCTGTATGATTTTGCCTTGATTCCCGATTCGAGTATAAGTGTTCTTCCCGCATTGTCCGCTCCTTCATATAATGTTGTTATCATATTTTTTAATCTCTGTATCTGCGTGTCGTCTATGTTGTTCTCCGATTCGATTATTAATCCGATTGATGAATCAAGTTTATAAAAATTTCTCTGGTATAAATTCTGCAGATAATCCGTCTCAAGCGTGAGATTAAATGCGCTAATTATTGATTTTCCCTCGATGTTGTTGTCAGGGTCGGGAATCTGAAAGTGGATTATGTCCGATGCTTTGTACTGAAACCGCTTTGTGTTAAGATTGTATTCGTACGCCTCTATATTTGTCATGCTGTCGTTTAAAATAATTTTTATTTTGTTCGCGGGTAGGAAATATAAACCTGCCGGCTGGTTTTTTCTGTCTCTCTGTATGTAAAGATAGGCATTCCCGTATAAATCGAGCGAGCAGGTTATTTTATAAAGAAGTTCGGTAAATGATTGCTTCCGGCTGTTCGGCTTTTTAATCAGAATGAGAAACGGGTGTTCGTATAATTGTTCGGTGGATTCGTCTTCTTTTTTGTAAATGTATATCTTTGCTTTGGAAATGTTTTCGGCTCTTACACTTATACAGGTGTATGCGTAACTTTTGAATGTTTCGAATCCGCAGGTGTTGTTTCCGAATATCCAGTCCGTGTTGGAAGTATATGTTTTCTTCCTGAATGTACCGATTATTTTATCTATGATTTTTTTCAAATAATTTTTTTTACTGAACAAATATAAAACAAATAGATTTTTGATTTTCGTATTTAAATTTTTTGACATATCACCAAACTTTTTCCCCGAATCATCCCTGCCTCCTCATCCCTGCATCCTCTGCGTCCTTGCGTCTCCGCATTGAGCCTGATTTATCATTTTAAATGTTTCCTTATGCATATTATTTAAATTATTTTAAAATATTTTTGTTATAACTGATAACTTATTAATTAAAATAAAATAATTTATGAGCGAATTAATTGACAACAGTAGAAAGCGAATCAATCGCTTAAAAGAATTACTTCTTAAACTGCATCAGGGACAACCTCTGGAAGAAGTCAAAGCTGAATTAACCGAAATACTCGGCTCCGTTCCGTACGGCGATGTTATAACAGCCGAACAGGAATTGATAAACGAAGGAATGCCCGTATCGGAAATACAAAAATACTGCGACCTTCATTCCAAAGCACTTAAAGATAACATAGATGTATCGTTTACGAAATATGTGCCCGAAGGACATCCGCTTCACACGCTTCAAATGGAAAACAAAGAACTGAAATTTCGTATCGATAAACTCAGAAAGATATTCATAGAGGTAATGCTGCCGAAAGAAAAATTCAATCCGGAAGAAAAACTTCTCGAAATAAGAAATATCTTCAACGAACTGACGGACATCGAGAAGCATTATTCAAAAAAAGAAAATGTAATATTTCCGTTTCTGGAAAAATACGGAATAACCGGTCCGACAACCGTAATGTGGGGAAAAGACGATGAAGTGCGGAATTTTATTAAATCTTCTATGCAGGTTTTTTCCTTTAATGAGAAGATTACCGAGGATACTCTTAGAAATTACATCGAAATTCTTTTTAAGGTAACGGCAGATGCCATCGAAGAAATGATCGATAAAGAAGAAAAAATTCTTTTCCCGATGTGTCTGGATAAATTTACAGAAATTGACTGGTATGATATTATGAAACAGTCGGAAGGAATAGGTTATTGTCTGTATTCGCCGGTTGTTGAATGGAAACCTGAGGACATTTCCGGATATAAAGAGATAGGAGATTTCAGCGGATTGATAAACCTGTCGACAGGTTCGTTCAATACAGAAGAACTCGAAGCAGTGTTCAATGCGATACCGGTTGACCTGACGTTTGTCGACAAAGACGACAAGGTCAGATTTTTCTCGCATGGGGCAAAAAGAATTTTCGAACGTAATAAAGCTATACTCGGCAGGCAGGTGCAATACTGTCATCCGCCGTCGAGCGTGCATATCGTGGATAAAATAATATCCGATTTCCGTTCCGGTGAGAGAAGTTCGGCGATTTTCTGGATAAATTTTCAGGGAATGCTCGTGCATATCGCTTATTATGCCGTGCGGAACGAAAAAGGAGAGTATCTCGGTACGCTCGAAGTAACTCAGGATATAAAAGACTTTAAAAAAATAGAAGGAGAAAAACGCCTCCTCTCTTATGATTAAAATAATAAATTAATTCTTTCTGTTTACCTTTACATTAATTTGTCATCCTGAACTTGTTCTTTTTTTGTCATCCTGAACTTGTTTTTTTTCTGTCATCCTGAACTTGTTCTTTTTCTGTCATCCTGAATATGTTCTTTGTCTGTCATCCTGAACTTGTTTTTTTTCTGTCATCCTGAACTTGTTTCAGGACCTGGTTAGGATTAGTATTGGATACTGAACCAAGTTCAACATGACAGAGAGATAATAAATATAAAATATTATAATAGTGCAAAAGAATTTAATAACACCGGACACTAAAATTGCAGACTTGCTGAACGATTATCCCGAACTGGAAAAAGTTCTGATTGAAGCATCTCCGCTTTTTATTAAACTGAAAAACCCTGTTCTGAGAAGAACAATAGCAAAAGTAACTTCCCTTAAGCAGGCAGCAGCAATAGGAAAAGTAAGTCTGAATGAATTGATAATAAAATGCAGGCAGACTGCAGGACAAGACGTTAATACTTCTTTTGAAGAAAAGAGAGAGAAACAGGAAAAACCCCTCTGGCTGAATACAGCGAAAGTAAAAATGCAATATGATGTCCGCGAAGACCTGGATTCTGGTATACAACCGATGAACAGAGTATTGAAAGAAACAGCCACGCTTGGGAAAGGCAAAATATATTTGTTAATCACTGCATTCGAAACTTTACCGCTGATTGAACTGCTGAAAAACCGGAACTTCGAATATTACACGGAAGAAAAAGACGGAATATTCAGAACGTATTTTTTTAAATCATAGAAAAAAAGCCGGTCTTACTCCGGCTTTTTAATTTCAAAAATCCTCTCCTGCCAAACATTCATATGAATATCCTTAATTTATATTTAGTGCATTCATCCCGACTCGTCGGTACAATCATACCTTCATACATCGATACATTCATTCTAATTCGATTGCTGAATCTCGCTTTCCTGCTCACGCTGTTTTCTTTGCAGAAGTCTCGATGAGGTTGTGTTATCCATTTTTCCGAAATTGAAAGTAAGCGTAATGAAATAAACTCTGGAATCTGTTTTCTGTCTGACAACCTGATTGAATGAATTTGTATTTGCAGTTAAATAAAATCTTTGCTGATTAAATAAGTCGTTAATTCTGAATGCTACTATTAATTGTTTTTCGAAGAAACTTTTTTGTATTGCAAGATTAAACATCTGAAAAGGGTCAATTGTACCCTGAGAATTTACCTGCTTCCCGTTATAGAAATATGACAATTGCACATCCGCTATATCCGGTATCTGGGCGCTTGTGGAAAATCTCGCCGAAAGTGCATTGAACCATTTGTCGTAATTTTCCATTCCGTCAAATCCGAAACTGTTAGTGTTGTAGTAACTTACACTTCCGTTTATACGCCACCATTTGGCAAGTCCGGTCTGCGCAATGAATTCAACTCCGTATGTATTTGTCTTTCCTACATTTCTCGGCTGGCTGAATGTCACTCCGTTTGTGTCAACCGTAGTGAAGAAATTAATTACGTCTCTCTCGTTTCGGTAATATCCCGACAAAGTCAGCGTAGCAAAACTGAAGTATCTTGTATATCCTGCTTCAACTGAATGTATATAAACAGGGTTTAGGTATGGATTTCCCGACCTCTTCGTGAATTCATCAAACTGCTCGACGAAAGGATTAAGAAACCATAAATTCGGACGGTTGATTCTCCTGCTGTAACTTGCCTGAAACTGGTTTTCCGGTCCTATCTTCTGAGTCAGACTCGCGCTCGGGAAAATGTCGAAATAGTTTCGGTCGTATTTTTGAGTGCCCTGTAAAATCGAGAAATTCAGATAAGTATGCTCGCCTCTTATACCTGCATTGTAACTGAAGTCTGTGTAACTGCCGGAAAAAGTTCCGTAAAATGCAGATATTGCATCCTTGTAATTTGCGTCGTTGTATCTGCCGGGTACGGGAATCCAGTTTTGTGAGTTGTTGTCGTATTGTAAGAAGTTGTAATCCCCGTTTATAAATCTGGCGTTGATTTTTATTCCTGCTTCGAGTTTCGATGTTTCACTGAAAGGATGAATATAATCTGCCTGAGCATTTAAGAAATTGAAATAATATTTTTGAGTTCGTTCCTGAAGTGTAACAGGATTAATATAATCATCTATTCTGTAACTGATGGGGGAGTCTTCGTTCCTGCCGGAATAATTTATGAATGCAGTCAGTTCTCTTCCTTTTTCCTCGTATTTTTTTGTGTAGGAAATCGTTCCGTCGAAGTTAAATCCTTTGCGCCTGTCATCGTTATTATAAAGAAGAGTCGATGTAAGTGCCCCCGATATGTCGTAAAAATTCAGCGTATTTCTGTTGTTTAATTTCCGCTCGTAATAGAATATCGTTCCCGCGAGTGACAAAGTTCGATTTTTATCTAATTCATAATCACCGCCGAAAGAACCGTAATGTGAATTCCCGCTGTATTTCCAGTTGAAATTCTGCAGTACAGTATGTGAATTAATGCTCGAGTAATTTGACCTGTCTATATTTGATTTACCGGGTAAGTTGTAATTCCAGAAACTGTAACTTGCGTTAAGAACGAATTTTCCTTTTTTCGTATTGGCTGAACCGCTGATGTTGTATTTATCCTGTGTTCCGCCGTTTACTTTTATATTGCCGTTGTAACCTATATCCTCTTCCTGTTTAAGAATAATATTTATTATTCCGGATACCCCTTCAGCTTCGTATTTTGCACCTGGATTATGTATCACTTCGACTTTTTCAACCATATTACCAGGAATATTCTGCAATATTTGAGTTCCGTTGCTTAACATTGCGGACGGCTTACCGTTGATTAAAATCTTTACGTTGCCGCTTCCGCGCAGACTCACGTTTCCGTCATTGTCTACTTCAACCGATGGTACGTTTTTTAATACGTCGAGTACTGTTCCGCTCTGTGCGGTTAAATCCTTCTTTGCATCGTAAATTCTTTTATCCCCTTCGAATGTCATTATAGGTGCTTCGGAAACAACTTCGATCTCTTCCGTCGTGGAAGTTATCAGTTCGAGTTTTACATTGCCCAGATTTATCTCGCCTTTTTCATTGTTTATTAAAATGTTTCTCGCTACTCCCGTTCTGTAACCTACGTAACTGACTCTTATATCGTATGTTCCCTCCGGTACGTTCGTTATTAAGAAATTCCCCGTTGCGTCGGTCGAACCTCCCGTTATTAAAAGTGAATCCTGTGCCTTAAAAATTCTTATCGTTGCCGATTCAAGCGGACTGCCGGATGACTTGTCGGATACAATGCCCTTTACTACTCCCTGTACCGATTGTTGTGCGAATCCGCTGAGCGTGAAAATTAGGGTTATCACAACCGCCGGTAATATAATATTTTTAAGAATGTTCATTTTAATAAAGTTTAATTTTTATAAAAACTTTTAATTATCTTACGAATTAATTAAAAATTAGTTTCAAAATGCAATGAAATATTTTTTTACTCATCATTAAAAATAATTCAATGGATTTTCGGTTCGATTTCTTTCGTTTTGTTTTTCATTGTTATTGAACATTAACAATTATATTTTTGTTTGTTTATTTATAAAAACCAAAGTAATATTATGAAACGAACGTTAATTTTTCTGGCTGTTACAGCGATGGTTGTAATCCTTTTAACCGCATTTGATTTAACTAATAATAACGATAAAATCGGCGAAAGATTGAAAAGAAATCTCGAACTGAATATTTCGGATAACTATACTATCTATATATACCTGCGTGATAAAGGACCGAATGCACAATCGAAACTTTCCAGCCCGCTTTCGCTTGTTTCCCAGCGCTCGCTCGACAGAAGAGCAAAAGTGCTTCCGGAAAATAAAATTGTGGATATGACGGATGTTCCTCTGTATGATGTGTATGTGAATAAACTCGCCGGTGAGGTGAATAAAATCAGAACACATTTGAAATGGTTTAATGCCGTTACTGCAGAGGTTACAAGACAACAAATTTATGATGTATGCGATTATGATTTTGTCGAAAAAATCGAAATAGTCGAGAGTTATTGCATAGACAAAGATTCTTACGATTTGCTTTCAGGTGAAGAAACCGGAGATAATTTGAAAGAACAAAAAACTAATTATACCGATATGCCTCTCGATTCTCTGAACTATGGATACGGAAGGGGATATACGCAAATCAGCCAGATAAATGTTAATCAGGTTCATAATGAAGGAATTTACGGTCAGGGAATTTTAATCGGACATTTCGATGCAGGTTACTATAATCTCACTCATTTGGTTTTTACAACATTACCGATGAAAATCGTCAGACGATATGATTTCCATACGCAGGATACTGTCTTGACACAACATTCCCACGGTACCGCTACTCTTTCGCTTATCGGCGGATATCACCCGGGATATATGGTTGGTCCTGCATTCAAATCGGATTTTATACTGTGCAGAACGGAAGTTGGTACGTTTGAAAGACCTGTAGAAATGGATTACTGGATAGCAGCGATGGAATGGGTGGATTCGCTCGGTGCGGACTTGATATCGAGTTCGCTCGGATATCTGACATTCGATACAGGCTATCCTTCTTATACATGGCAGGATATGAACGGAAGAACTTTGCCGATTTCGATTGCGGCGGCACTTGCGGCGTATAAAGGTATTGTCGTGAATAACTCCGCAGGCAACAGCGGCTCGAGTACGCATAATACGCTCGGCGGTCCGGCGGATGCTGACAGCATTATTACAGTCGGTGCGGTAACATCTACAGGCGTGCGGGCTTCGTTTAGTTCGGTCGGTCCGACAACCGATACTCCGGCTCGTATTAAACCCGACGTAATGGCTATGGGCAGCCAGAATAAAACAGCAAAGACTTCAGGAAACGGCTACGATACTACGGGAAGCGGTACTTCCTATTCCTGTCCGCTCGCAGCAGGTGTGTCTTCGCTTGTGTTGAGTGCGAATAAGGACCTCACCCCTCTGCAGGTGCGCGGAATTATAAGAAAATTTGCCAGCCAGAACAGTAATCCGGATAATTTGATGGGCTGGGGAATTATTAATGCAAAACTTGCCGTTGATTCGGCAAGAAAACTCGATTTGAATCCGCCTGTAATATCTCATACGCAGCCGTTTACTGCTACTTCGATTACTGACGATATTACGGTCATCGCTAAGATTACTGATAACGGAATAATCAGATATACAAGACCGAATGAAGCACCGAGATTGTATTACAGAAAGAACTCCGGAGGAGGATGGACATCATATAGTTTTGTAAATGCATTTCAGACGAACGGACTCGATTCATTCTTTTTCATTATTCCCGGAAGTCAATATATAACGCAGGTCGAATATTACTTTGCGGCACAGGATATATCTTTACCTGATCCAAGAATACGTACGCTGCCTTCCGGAGGAAGCGGAATAAATCCGCCGGGTACAACTGCACCCGGAAATGCTTTCCAGTTTACGGTTACAAATGTTACTTCGATTACAACTGCTTCGGGAATTCCGTCGGAATTCAGATTGCATAATAATTTTCCAAATCCGTTTAATCCTTCAACAAC
>Ga0208828_1001246_pt1 | contig 10014 bp, 9 predicted proteins | sample Kivu_160m_FD_185487 | JGI IMG/M metagenome (GOLD analysis project Ga0208828, IMG submission 185487) | Freshwater microbial communities from Lake Kivu, Western Province, Rwanda to study Microbial Dark Matter (Phase II) - Kivu_160m (SPAdes)... | ecosystem: Environmental > Aquatic > Freshwater >... | reverse complement strand
ACTGCTGATACCACCCGCCGTTTATATTCATATCATAAAACTCGAATGAAGTGAATATTAACAATATCGATATCCCTATCAGCAGTGAATCTACCTTCTCTATTATCATATTAACTGTTTTTTTCATACCGAACCTCTTTTTACCTTCATAATTTATATTTGAAAAAACATCTACAAAAATCTAAATCGTTCTTAACCTGAAATCCAACCCTATTCATCGAACGAAAAAATTCTCATACACAGTGAAAATTATACACAATAAATTATAAAATCAAGTATTAAAACAAATTACGGACTTTAAAGAAATCTGATTTCGAGAAAAGAATTATTTTCTTACATTATTAGTATTATATTTTTCGCCTTTGTATAAGTTTCCCGAAGTTGACATATTCAGACTGCTCGATGAACCTGCTAATATTCCCGATACTCCAACATATTCTAATATGCTTTTTATTTTTTCTGCAAAAAGCTTACAGTAATTAATTTTCCTGATCCCCATATTACATCCGTTACGGCATTTGAAGTCAATAAATAATTCCACACTGAAATACTGTCCGGAACATTTCTTAATCCACCTGTTCCTCTGAAATGAGATGGCGAACTGGATGTTATCAACGATGTATTCGGACAGTATTTCTTTACAAGTCGGTTTACTTCCGCAAGACAGGGAATATTGTTGTAACTCATTTCGTCAACATAAAAAAATCCAAGCCCGGGATTGTTACCGTATGCCTCCACTTCTTCCTTGATTTTTTTGTGAAATCTCCATCTGTTTCTCTCTTCCTTATCCAGAGTATCGGTAAAAAGATAATGTGCCCATTCATCATCAACACGCACATAATCAAGCCAGATGTCAACCTTCCCGTACCAGTAAACCCTGTAATCAACCTTGCTTGAATCAAGATTATTTCCTGTTCTGCCATTTGCTAAGTCCGTTGCTAATACAGATAGTTTGTATGTCTGTGATGAATCTAAATTAAAGTAATTTTCTAAATAATTACCGTTATAATTATTATTAGAATCAAGAAAATTCTTACATTGAATTTCCACTGACTTTATCGTTGTATCCAAAAAGTTAACAATATCAATCCTGACAACAGAAGTATCGCGATTCGCTTTTGCGTAATTGGAATCAATTCTTATTCGGGGTTTTACAAACCATCTATAATTATATCCCTGTTGTTTTAAGTCAGAATATAATCTAATACTGCTCGAGTTTGCTATATTAGTATCTTCTCTTACATCATTAACCTGCTCGCAGTTCTCATATAATCCTTTGACTACATATCCTGCCGTATCTCCCATTTCGATAAAACATCCCCGAACATTTATACCTCCATATTGGTAGTCCACCGTATTTCTCCCTGTCTCACTGTTCATATATCCATAACCGGGACTAATACTGTTCCATTGTCCAACCCATTCTGCCTGATATGTCGAACGCTGTCCGAATGCAGGTCTGAGGATTTTTTCCCTTTCGAATAATATCGAAACTAAAGTCAGGTATGGGTACGGATTCCTGACTTTAGTTTGAGTTATCTCAATCCAGTCGAGAAAGATTGAGTCGGTAAAACTTTGATAGTATTCGAGTGTATCGAAAAATCCTGCATCATAACTAAAGTCAGGTCTGTAATGCTTGTTTGGACAATGATATATGGTTGGTATCGTAACTAAAGTCAGGTCTATATGAGCACAGTAGTTCTGCATCATATTGTATGATAAACTCCGATAATAACCTTTGTGCAACGATGTTCTCTTATTATAATCAAAAAAGCAGTTTATCGGTCCGAGATAAAATCTGTCTCTCATCCTGTTGACGGATTGTGAATTTATCCCTGTTATTGTTATCAGAATAATTGCAATTATTATGAATATATTCAAAATTAATTTTATCGCTTTCATTTTTGAACCTCCCCTATTTTTATTTTATATATATTAGTTTTTTAGTATCCGAAAAAATCATATCACGGTTCTGATTGTTGCTGCCATACACAAACAAACGGCACATATATACTCCCGATGACAGAGCTGTTTTCCCAAAATCGAGAACTGTTTTATAGTTGCCTGCAGATAAAAACCGGTTATCGTAGACTTTTATCACTTCTTTACCCGATATATCATATATACATAAAGTAACAAATGACGGTTTAGCGATGGAAAATTCTATTGTTGTCTGAGGGTTAAATGGATTGGGGTAATTTTGTTCGAGTCTGAACAGTCGGGGTATTTCTGTTTTTAGCGGATTTATTCCGGATATTATTACCGCACCTCCGCCGTTTGTCGTATGAATATTTGTGCTCCAGCCGGTTAAACTGTCGGTAAAATCCATTCCCGCATATAGACCATAAGGATATGTTGTATCCGGCTGCTGAAATCCCCAGTTGATTCCTCCGTTTGTTGATTTCCAGATTATACCTTTTATTCCCGAATAAAAATTTCTATTTCCGCCGCTGCCGTATATTGTGTCACGATTAATGATATCAAAAAATCTTAAATATTTAATAAGCAGATTATTTCCTGATGGCATTATAACAGTAGTCCAGTTAAAACCGCCGTTTGTTGTTTTCCAGAAATATTCTGCTCCTCCTGCAAACCAACCTGTATTCTCGTCAATAAAATACAATTGTGCACCCGGACCGTGGCTAGATATCCAGAACCAGTTTGTTCCGCTGTTTGTTGTTCGGTACATCTTTAAATCACCTGTTGCCCAGCCGTAATATTCGCCGTTTATTTTTTTACGAAGGAAAAAAATTTCACCCCTTCCTACTTCTGTCGTTTGTACCGTTAATGTTACTCCTCCGTTGGTTGTCCGAAATATATAATCCGTAAATCCCAATGCGGCAATTATCCAGCCGGTATCCCTGTTAACAAAGGATAAACTTGTATATATCAGATTACTAATTCCAACGCTGTCCCAGCTATTACCTCTATTATAACTTCTAAAGATTGTTGCTAATCCCCCTGCTTGCTTTACACCACAACCATAAACTGTAGTACTATCAATAATATCCATTCTATAAATATTATAGAATCCCCCAAGCAATACCCAGTTATTTCCTCCGTTTGTTGTTCGGTACACTCTTCCGCCTGTTGCAGTTATTAATCCCGTGTTTGCATCAAAGAATTTTAAATCATATACGTTCGAAGCATTTACCGGTACATCCTGCTGTATCCATTGCGGAAATGCATCATTAAAAACAAGCAACATAATAATAATTACTGTTATAATCCTACCAAATTTTAACCGGGAACTGAAAAATTTACGATAGTCTTCTACAGGCAGAAATTTCTTACCCTTCAGGGTATGCATTTTTATTTTGTTGAAGATATTCATAGCTTAAGTCAGGGTTTAATTTTTTCCCAAATTTTTTAAAATTATTAATATAAAAGTTTATTATACTTTCAGGCAGGAAATTTACCTTATCCATTATCATATTAATTGTTTTTTTCATACCGAACCTCTTTTTTACCTTCATAATTTATATTTAAAAAAACATCTACAAAAATCTCAATCGTTCTTAACCTGAAATCCAACCCTATTCATCGAACGAAAAAATTCTCATACACAGTGAAAATTAAACACAATAAATTATAAAATCAAGTATTAAAACAAATTACGGATTCTAACGCATTTCAAAAGAAATCCGATTTCGAGAAAAGAAAGAAGAAAGAGATTTTAAATCAAGAGACCTAAAGATATTTCTGATGACAGGAAGCAGGTACAATATTCAGAAATATGTTTTAAATATATTATTTAATTAAATTTGTTTATTTTTAAAAAAATCGACTAATGCAAATTATCGACTGGTTAATTATAGTTTTCTATTTTATTTTTTCACTTATTATCGGTATACTTTATAATAAGAGAGCAAGCGGTAATACGGAAAACTTTTTTTTAACAGGAAGAAAACTTTCATGGTGGTTAGCGGGGTTGTCAATGGTAGCGACGACATTTGCAGCGGACACGCCTTTAGCGGTTACAGAATTAGTAGGAAAAAACGGTATTGCAGGAAACTGGTTATGGTGGAATATGTTAATAGGCGGAATGTTAACCGTATTTTTTTTCTCAAGGTTATGGAGAAGAGCAAACATACTCACGGATGTTGAGTTTATAGAAAAGAGATATTCAGGGAAATCCGCAGCTTTTCTGAGAGGATTTAGAAGTATATATCTCGGAGTATTTATAAATATAGTGATTATGGGCTGGGTAAATCTTGCTATGATGAAAATTTTACTCGGAATGTTTCCTGAATTCATAAACGAACAAAATGTTATTTTATACATTTCAGCAGCCCTGATAATTACTTCGATATATTCCGCTTTATCGGGTTTATGGGGTGTAGCAGTGACCGATGCATTTCAGTTCATACTTGCAATGGCGGGGTGTATTATACTTGCAATAATAGTAATAAATCAACCACAGATTGGCGGAATGACAGGATTACAGGAAAAATTACCGGACTGGGCATTACAATTTTTTCCTTCCATAGAAGCCCATATCAGCGATACAAATGCAGTACAAAACGTATCCGGATTTTTCGCTATTTCGGTGTCGTCTTTTCTTGCATTCATAGGAATACAGTGGTGGGCGTCCTGGTATCCCGGAGCAGAACCCGGGGGCGGCGGTTACGTAGCACAGAGGATGATGAGTGCAAAGGACGAAAAAAATTCATTATTTGCGACTTTATTTTTTCAGATAGCACATTACTGTATTCGTCCGTGGCCCTGGATAATAGTTGGATTATGCGCAATAGTACTTTATCCGGAGTTAACAAGTGCCGAAAAAGGTACAGGATATGTCAGAGCAATGAACGATTTCCTTCCGTCAGGATTAAAAGGATTACTGCTTGCGGCTTTTTTTGCCGCATATATGTCAACGATTGCCACACATTTAAACTGGGGCACTTCTTATTTCATAAATGATTTCTATAAAAGGTTTCTTATTAGAAAATCAAGCGAGAAACATTATGTTTTTGTATCCAGAATAATAACCGTTGTATTCATGATTTTTTCCGTAATTGTAACCACACAAATGCAAAGTATTTCAGGGGTCTGGAGTTTTGTCATCGAATGCGGTGCAGGATTAGGGCTTGTATTAATTCTGAGATGGTTTTGGTGGAGGATTAATGCGATAAGCGAGATTACAGCAACTATAACTCCGTTCATTGTATATTCAATTTTATTTTTCGGGGATTTCGGAATACAATTTCCAGATACTTTATTCATTATCGTGCCCGTTACAACTGCTGCATGGTTAATTACGGTATTCATAACAAAGCCGACGGATAAAAAAATACTGGATGAATTTTACAAAAAAGTACATCCCGGAGGATTGGGTTGGAAAAAGTTCAAAGCAGAATTTCCCGAAATAAAAGCAGACAAAGGATACGGTTATTTATTTTTTAACTGGTTACTGGGTATAGTATTAGTATATATGTTTTTATTCGGCACCGGCAAGATAATTTTCGGAAAATATACAGACGGATTGATATTGTTCGTCACCGGTATTTTTGCGGGGAGCATAATAATTTACAATTTAAACAAAACAGGCGGAGAAGAATTTAATTAACAAACAGTGAATATAAAATCATCGATAATCGAAGCATACAGAAGCTCTGCACTTTCAAAGGCAGCAACATTATCTTCAATTTTAACAATATCACTGTCATTGATTCTTATAGCGATATATATGACAATATCGGTAAATACGAATAAAATCATAAAGAATCTCAAAGACAAAATAGAAATAGAAATATTTCTCGATGACAACATAAAGCTGCCTGAAATAAACTCTTTGAAAGAGAGAGTCAAGACAATTGCAGGAGTAAAATCAATAATCTATGTACCTAAAGATTCAGCGGCAAAGATTTTTGAAAATGAATTCGGGAAAGATTTACTTGACATTTTCGAAACGAATCCCCTGCCACCGTCTTTGAAAGTAATTTTATTCGACGAATACAAGACAGCAGATAAATTAGCCAAAGTACGCGAACAGTTAAAAGGCATTCCGAAGGTTCAGGACATAGTCTACTCCGAAAAATCCATCGAAGTAATAGATAATAACATTTCCGCAATCATTTTTCTTAACATAACACTCATAATAATACTTTTGATTTCGTGTATTTTCATTGTTTCCAACACGATAAGAATCAACATCAAGAACAGTGAGGAAAACATAAAGATACTTTATCTTCACGGTGCAACAACAACTAATATAAAAACTCAATATATAATCCAGGGGATAATAATGGGATTGGCTGCATCCGTAATAACCACTTTAATTCTTTTTATACTTTACTTTAATTTCACAGGCAGGTACGATATTACGGATATGAAAATTGAGTTTCTGGGAATCGACAATTTTGCAATAATTTTTATTTTCGGAATAATACTCGGCATTACGGGAAGTTATTTCGGTACAAGGAAGCTTCATAAAATTCAAAAATAATACAAGGAAGGGAAAATAATGACAAAAGCGGGATTAAGAGAAGGAGACAAAGCACCGGATTTCGTACTTACCGGAGATGACGGCAAGGTTTATTCTTTGAGTGACTTTGCGGGAAAAAAAATCGTATTATATTTTTATCCGAAGGACAACACATCGGGCTGCACGAAGGAAGCATGCGATTTCAGGGACAGCATAAAAATTTTCGAAAAGAAAAATTCGGCTATAATAGGCATAAGCAAAGACAGTTTAGAATCGCACAGGAAATTCAAGGAGAAACACAATTTGCCTTTCAGATTATTATCGGACAGCGGACTGGAGGCAATAAATAAGTACGGAGTCCGGAAAGAAAAATCAATGTACGGGAAGAAATACTACGGGATAGACAGGAGCACATTCATAATAGACGAAAGGGGTTTCATAGAAGAAATATACAGGGGTGTAAAAGTAAGCGGTCACACAGAGGAAATTTTATCAAAAATATAAAATACAAAAATCATGTCAGATATAGAAATCAGACGAGTATCAAACGAAACAGAAAAGATAAAGTTTATAAAATTCCCGTGGAAGATATACAAAGGCGACGATAACTGGGTACCGCCGTTGATATTCGATGTCCGGAATAATTTAAACACGAATAAGAATCCGTTTTTCAGGCATGCGAAAGCGGAATTCTGGCTTGCATACAAGGACGGAAAACCTGCCGGAAGGATATCAGGAATAATAAATCACAATCACAACAAGCAATATAATGACAAGACAGGGTTTTTCGGATTTTTCGAATCGATAGACGACAAGAATGTATCGAACAGATTATTCGACACAGTCGGGGAATTTTTAAGAAATGAGGGAATGGACACAATGAGAGGACCGATAAATTTATCAACAAACGACGAGGTAGGACTTTTAATCGACGGTTTCGACACGCCGCCTGTAATAATGATGACATACAATCCGAAATATTACATCGATTTAATCGAGCATTACGGATTCGAGAAAGCAAAGGATGTATACGCATACAAGACGGATAAGAGCATAGCGGACAACAAGCCGGTGATGGACAAGTTAAAGAGGATATCAGATATTGTACAGAAGAAAGAGAACATAAAGATAAGGAAAATCGACATTGAAGATTTCGAGAACGAGTTACTGCGTGTAAAAGAAATTTATAACAATGCATGGATAGAGAACTGGGGATTTGTACCGATGACCGACGAAGAATTTACTCACATAGCAAAGATATTCAAGCAGATAATAGACAAAGACTTAGTATATTTTGCGGAAGTAAACGGAAAGCCGGTAGGATTTTCGCTTGCATTGCCGGACTGGAACATAGTATTCAAGAAGTTAAACGGCAGGTTATTTCCTTTCGGAATAATAAAATTTTTACTCAACAGGAAAAAGATAGACAGGATAAGAATAATCACGATGGGTATAATGAAAGAATATCACAGGAAAGGCATAGAGGCAGTATTCATAAAAGACACAATTCTGATAGGTATAGAAAAGCGATATAACAAAGCGGACATATCCTGGATATTAGAAGACAACATACCTATGATACAGACGGCGGAGAAGCTTGACCTGATAAGGTACAAGACATACAGGATATACGACAAGAAGGTCGGTTGACGGAAAAATATTTTAAAGGTGAATAACTTCAAGCAAATGCGAACCGAAACAACCGACTAAAGAAAAGCAAGTATGATTTTTAAAGATAAATTTTTCTTATTAAATTAATTATTTTTAAAATGATAAAGAATTTATTTTTGTTTTTATTTTTAATTTCCATAATTTTTTCGGTAAACGCATTTTCAAACGTTCAAACAGATTTACGCGGGCAATCCGATTCATTAAAGGTAAAGATAGTCGATATACCGATTACGGGAGAAAAGTCATACAGGATACTTTCGAAGGAGGAGACGGCGACCATGAGGTCATCCAGGATAATTCTGAAGAAGGGAGAGGAATCAGGATTTCATTCAACCGATAATTACGAAGAATTCTTAATAATACTAACCGGCAGCGGATATGCAGAAAGCGAGAGCGGAGAAAAGGCACCGGTAAGGGAAGGTCAGGCGTTATATATCCCGCCTTACACGAAGCATAACATATCGAATCCCGAATCCGAGCAGTTAATATACATATATGTAGTAGCAAGGGCATACGAAATGCGATGAGAAACATAATCAGATAATTCGACCGAGAGATAAAATCTCAAACAGGGTCAAATACGATTCTGGTCAAATAAGAATTAATTTATTATAAAACGAATAAATAAGTTTGCAATAAGAGTTTTAAATTTTCTTCCACCATCAAAATTAGTTAAAGAGTGCCATTTCCCCGGCACTCTTATTTACGTGCATTATTATATTTTCCGATTCTACTGCTGAATATCCCCGCATTCCTTGTAACAACTTATGAAACTGTCCTATTGAAAAAAAATATAATTGTTATTCTTATAAATTATTTATACATTAATCAATAATTTATTCTTTATTTTTCAAATAATAAATAAAAATTTATGCAAAAATATCGTTATATAATTTTAATTCTGATATTTTCATTCAGCAAGATAGTATATTCTCAGGTCAACAGCGACTGGCAGTGGCTGCATCCGACTCCTCAGGGAAACGACATCAGATATATAAAAATGCTTACATCGAATAATTGGGTTGCCGTCGGTTACACCGGCACATTGATGAGAACAACAAATGCAGGGATAAACTGGTTAGTGAGCACAAATTATTTCGGTTTTTATTCATCATTTCTCGGACAGGGAAAAAATATTTATGATGCATATTTCCGTGATTCAAACACCGGCATTGCCTGCGGTACGCAGGGATATATTGCAAGAACGACAAACGGCGGAGTCAATTGGGATTCGATAGGTTCGTCTGCCGGAACGACTGCGCTCTGGGAAGTCAGTTTCGGTGATGCCAACACGGTTTACATAGGCGGAAATACAGGTTTCGCATTAAAAAGTACAAATGCAGGACTGAATTGGTTCTCAATAACTTTTCCATCGAGCGGAGCAAACAGAAGTGTTTTTGCGCTGGATGCAAACATTGTATATATGGGTTCAACGGGCGGGAATATATACAGGTCAACAAACGGAGGTAACAGCTGGACTGCAATAAATACGGGTTCAACTTCTCCCATTATTTACGGAATATATTTCTTTGATGCGAATACAGGATTTGTCACAGGTGCATCAGGATATGTAAAATACACAACAAACGGCGGTACTTCATGGAATATACCAACGGTTTCTGTTACGGCTACCGAAACAAGAATATTCGGAAGAAAAAGTCCCGATGAAATCTATTTACTCGGCGATGTAAACAACATATACAAATCAACCGATTACGGAACAAGCTGGACGACTATTCCATACAAGTATTCCCAGCAGACAATCGGTCTGGCAACCAACACAATGGACATTAACGGGACAGTTATGGTTACCGGCGGTGTAAACGGGTTACTGAATGCATCGACAAATTCCGGTATAAACTGGTATGGGATATCTAAAGTACTGAACAGCATAAATATTTATGATATTGAGTATC
>Ga0208828_1001245_pt1 | contig 10017 bp, 7 predicted proteins | sample Kivu_160m_FD_185487 | JGI IMG/M metagenome (GOLD analysis project Ga0208828, IMG submission 185487) | Freshwater microbial communities from Lake Kivu, Western Province, Rwanda to study Microbial Dark Matter (Phase II) - Kivu_160m (SPAdes)... | ecosystem: Environmental > Aquatic > Freshwater >... | reverse complement strand
AGAGGCGCTGGTGCGCAGCGTCTCGGTGAACCAGGTCGTAAACGGTCCCCCGTCAACGTTGTAGAAGACATCATAGCTGGCAATGCCGGAGCCCCAATCCTCTCCCCCCCAGCGCACCACGAAACCCAGGCCGCTGGTCGGCGGGAGCGGTTCCATGCTGGAGGTGGGCGGCCGCGTGTCGCGCTCCACCAGCAAGTAGGGCCGCCCGCCGATCATGTACTCGCCTGGGAGGAAGGGATGATTCAGGTTGGTAGCCGCGGGTAGGGTAACGGTATAGACGCCAGTGATGGGCGCGATGGTTTGAGTTATCCCCGCCTGCTCAACGAGCAAGCCCTCATCTCCAGTAGCCGAGACCTGGGCCGTAACGGTGACGCCCTGGGTGGCCCAAAGCACCATCACTCGCTCCTTGGTAGCCGGGCGATGGAACGCGATCTGCTCCTGCTGATTCTCAGGCGTACTGTGCCACAGAGGCTCCACGTCCCGCAGGTGTGTGGCGGCCACTCGGTAGGCGGTGTAGGATGGGCGCGCCCGCCCGTCGGAGGGATAGCACGGCGCGTCGTCTGTGTTGCGAAACAGGCCGTAGGCGTCATGCTCGTCGGGACCGTTGCCGCAGTCATCGTGGAGCATGAAGTGGAAGACCATCTCTGCTCCGGCATAGAGGCCGTAGGCATAGTCCTGGATAACATAGGCTGCCTGTTCTTCCATAGTAGCCCTGAAGTCGCTTTTGGGGTCCCAGGTGGGGCCAGGGTAATCATCCCAAACGGGCACTCCACTCTCATTGACCCAGATGGATTTATCACCCATGCTGTGCTTCCGCAGAAGGCCGTCAATGCGCTGGGTGTGCTCGTAGGTGTCCTTGGGACGGCTGTAGCTATGAGTAGCCACAATGTCGAAGTACCAGTTGTTGACCACGCGGTCGGGGTCCCCCCCTATAGCGTCCAGCAGGCGAGGGAACCAACTAGCGTCGAAGTAGTTGGCCAAGCCGCCCACGAGCACGGTACAGTCGGGATCGGCGAACTTGGCGGCCAGGTAGCCCACCTTGAGGAGCCTGAAGTATTCCTCCACGGTGCCACTCCAGAAGAAGCTGTAATCCGGCTCGTTCCACATCTCCCAGTGGCTGACGCCCGTCCCTTCCGACCAACCTTCCTGGTTGGCGAGCCAGCCTCCAGGCTTGTAACGAGCGACTATATCGGAGACGAAGCGAGCCCAGTAGTTGCTGGGATTGATGTTCTTACCTGGGCCTGGGATGTCGGTGCCGTCGTCGAAGATAGGCTGGTAGAGGTTCTGCGGCGTGGAGCTGGCGCTGCTGACGCCCATCTTCCGGGAGAAGCTGGCAACCTGGTGGGGGAGGTTTTTCTGCTCTACGCGTGGGGCGGGACTCCAAGGTGAGCCGCCGGTGGCGTAGAAGTTGGGTGTGCCCAGCAAGATGGCATCGGTTCGGAAGCCATGGGCGACGTCGGCTGCCACCACGGGGTCGTGGGCGCTGTAGTCGAAAGTGCCGGCGCTTTTCTCGATATTTCGCCAATAGAGAGGCCAGCGGGTCCAGGTGGCTCCGGTGCTTATCCCTCTTTGATAACGGGCTTCGTCGGCGGGGTATTCGGCTGAACTGACGAAGCAGAGGCCAAAGTTGTCATTGGGCGAGACTGTGGGATCAGCCAAGGAAGGCTGGGAGGCAGAAAGGTCATCTGCTGCTCCCCAAACAGTCGCCGCCAGGATCAAGATAATCGCTGAGAAGATGGCTTTACGCAGCATGGTTCCCTCTCAAGACTACAACGAATTCGGAATAAAACGAATTGGGGAGTCCTCAACTTGTTGAGGCATTCCCGTTGCAGTGCAGATTGCTGGAATACGAAGACCACTCTGGCAACACCCGAACAAGTTCGGGAGTCCGACTTAGCAAAGAATTCGTTCCTTTTCTCAATTCGCTGTAGTGTCTGGTAAGATACGACTACATCGGCAAATAGAAGAACGCCAGCCCAATGATCACGTAGACCACCAGCAATTGCGCCCCTTCCAGCCAGTTCGATTCCCCGTCCCGCGCCGCCGAAGAAGCGATGAGGGCCGCCCCACCCAGGGCGATCAGCTCGAACTGGTCGAATACCAGCGTCAGCGGGTTGCCCAGCAGCAAACTGATGAAGACCAGCGCAGGAGCAACGAACAGGGCGACTTGCAGGCTGGAGCCGAGGGAGACGGACATGCTTAGCTCCATGTGGTTCTTCAGCGCCGCCGTCCCCGCCACCAGGTGCTCGGCCACGTTGCCAATGAGGGGCACGATGATGATGCCCACGAAGAACTCGGAGAGGCCCAGGGCGTGCACCATAGGCTCCACCGTGCCCACCAGGATCTCGCTCAGCCAGGCGATGAAGACCGTGGAGCCGATTAGAAACGCCACTGCCTTGCGCACGCTCCAGCCCGCAGCGGCGTGCACCTCGCGGGCCAGCCCCGGTTCACCGCCCCATTGGAACGAGAAGACGACGCTCAGGGCATAGATGAGGATCATCACCGCTGCCGTGCCCAGGCTCAGGTACTCCACCCCGGCGTGATTTTTCACCTCGATGCTGTGGCTGAACAGCGAGGGGATGCCCAGGGCGATGAGGGCCAGGAAGAGCATAGTGGCGTTGACGCTGGCCTGGGTGCGGTCGAACTTCTGCACCCCGTGGCGCGCTCCGCCCAGCAGGACGCTCAGTCCCAGCACCAGCAGCAGGTTGCCCAGGATGGAGCCCGTGATAGACGCCTTCACCAGGTCCAGCAGTCCTGCTTTGATGGCGAAGATGGTGATGATCAGCTCGGCGGCGTTGCCCAGCGTGCCGTTGAGGAAGCCGCTCAGTTGTGGCCCCGTGTGCGCGGCCAACTCCTCCGTGGCCTCGCCCAGGATGCCCGCCAGCGGAATCACCGCCAGCGCCGCGCTCCAGAACACAATCGTCGGGCTCCAGCCCAGGAACTCGCCCAGGATGGCCACGGGGGCGAAGATGAGTAGAACGTTGAAGTATTTGGTCATGAGTTGTCTCCCTTCAGCGGTCGGCGCGGTTATAGCTGATGAAGAAATCTTTCATCTTCAATCGTTTACTCATAAAATCTAGCTTTTTCACACGATTTAGTAATCTTTCTTACGTCAATTAGGTTCTCTGTCCCCCGTTCCTAGACCACCCTTTAAGTTTTCTTACGTAAATGTGGTGTCCACCCGCTCTTCGGCGGAAAACGTGCACGTTAAGGTTGTATCCTGCCTCCCCGACTGCCAGGCAACTCACCCGGCCCGCTGGCGGTCGGCGCTGTTGTAGGTGATGAAGAAGCCTTTCATCGGAACCTCGGCGAAACACTACAACGGATACTTTGACAGGCTCAGTACAAGTTTAGGAAGAAACGGATAAAAGCCAAAGTCGAGGGAAGCACACAACACTACAACGCTACTCACAATCTCTATGCTCTTTCAGACAAGGTACCTGTTTGTTCAGCCATCCTTTACCCTCCTTGCGGTAAGTGTTGGCCACCTTGCAGCACCGGCGCAAACAGATCGCCCACCTGGTGTAGGCGCTGGGGCAGCACGCCCAGCGTCAGGTCGGAGGGGTGTATCTGTCCAGCCTCGACCTCATCCCAGGTCAGGGGTGTCGAAACAGGCGCACCAGGCAGGGCGCGCAAGGTGTAAGGGGCCGCTGTGTTGCGGCCAATGCTGTTCTGAGCGTGGTCAATGGTGACCTGGCGGCCCCGATGCGTGGCACCGTGGGCCACAGCGATGAGATCGGGGTGAGCGGCAGCCAGGTGCTCAGCCAGGGTCTTGACCCAGGCACGCACCGCGTCGAAGGTGTGGCCAGGCGCCAGGGGCAGATAGACGTGCAGGCCGCGCCCGCCGCTGGTCTTGGGATACCCCTGCAACCCCAGTTGATCCAGTGCATCTCGCAGCCGCAACGCCGTCTTCAGGACGTCGGCAAAACTGGCCTCATCACCCGGATCCAAGTCAAAGATCGCCACATCGGGTTGCGCCAGGTCCGGCGCACGGGACCCCCACAGGTGAAACTCGATGCTGCCCTGGTTCGCCAGCCACACCAGCCCCGCCTCGTCGTCCACCAGGGGCAGTTGGATGACGTGCTCGGAAGTCTCTGGGCGATAGTCCACGCTGCGCAGCCAGGCCGGAGCATTCTCAGGTAGGTCACGGCGGTAGTAGGAAAAGCCGTGGATGCCGTCGGGAAAGACACGCAGGGTGACGGGCCGGTCCTTGAAATACGGCAGTATCACAGACGCCACGTTCAGGTAATAGTGCAGCATGTCGCCCTTGGTCAAGCCATCCTCAGGCCAGAAGGGTTTGTCCAGGTGGGACACGGGCACCGATCGCCCTGCCACTTGCCAGGTTTCGGATGTGGCTTTCATGCCAGCCCTCTCCCTATGGTCCCTTACCCTTCAGGCCGAGGGCCTGGACATAGAACCGGTATACGTATTCCTTCACCATCCGCCGGGTGCTAAACGTGGGGGCCGCGCTCTTGATGGCCGCCTTCATCACTTGAACGAACCCATGAGGCACCCCCTCGTCGGATCGTTGGTAGTAGAGCGGAATGATCTTTTCCTCCAGAAGGCGGTATAGAGCCTCGGCATCCGCCTGGGTTCGGTCTCCCTGAACGTCTTCACCACCGAAGGCCCAGCCGTTGGCGCCCTTGTATCCCTCAATCCACCACCCGTCCAGAATGGAGAGATTCGGTGTCCCGTTGACACTGGCTTTCATGCCGCTGGTCCCGCTGGCCTCAAGAGGCGGCATGGGGTTGTTGAGCCAGACATCCACCCCGTGAACCACGTACTCCGCCAGTTGCTGGTCGTAGTTCTCCACGAAAGCGATTCTGCCACCGCACTCAGGATCCTGGGCCAGGCGAAAGATCTTCTGAATCAGGCGCTTGCCATCGAGGTCAGCGGGGTGAGCCTTGCCAGCAAAGATGATCTGCAGTGGGTGCCAGGGGTCGGTCAGCAGGCGCTTGAGCCGTTCGAGGTCATACAGGATGAGATCGGGCCGTTTGTAGCCGGTGAAGCGCCGCGCAAAACCCAGGGTCAGGATCTCAGGGCCGAGCAGGGCACCGAAGGCAATGGCGTTGCAGGCAGCCACTTTGTCTTGCTGCCAGCGTGCCCGGGCACGCTGGTCAATTTGGGCGATCAGCGCGCTTTTGAGTTCCTGGTGCAGCCGCCAGAGTTCTGCGTCGGGGATATCGTCCACGAGTTCCCATACTGCTGACCGGTCCTGGTGAGCAAGCCAGGCCGGGCCCAGGTATCTCGTCAGCAAGGGTTGCAGGCGAACGGGCTCGATCCAACTTGGCAGGTGAACGCCGTTGGTAATAACCTCGATGGGTACTTCTTCCTCTTTTTTGTTCGGCCACAGGGCGGTCCACATTTTACGAGCCACCTCACCGTGTCGCCGGCTGACCGCGTTGCAGAACTGGGCCATTCGCAGGGCAAAGACAGTCATGTTGAACCCCGCGCCGGGGTCCTGGGGGTTAGCCCCCAATTGAAGGAAGGTATCGCGATCGGTGCCTAGACGGGTGTAGTATTCACCCAGGTACCTATCCATCAGTTGGAATGGAAAAACGTCGGTTCCCGCCGGTACGGGAGTGTGGGTGGTGAAGATGGTGCTCTCCCGCACCCGCTGAGTGGCTTCTTCAAAACTGGCTCCATCCTCCACCAAGGTCCGAATGCGCTCGAGAACGGCCAGAGCTGGATGGCCCTCGTTCAGGTGGAGCACAGCAGGTCGAAGGCCCAGGGCCTCTAGCACCCGCATCCCTCCCATCCCCAATACGATCTCCTGCCGCAGTCGCTGTTCGGGGTTGCTGGCATAGAGGTGGTGGGCAATCGCCCGGTCCCAGGGCTGGTTGGTCTCGAGGTCCGCGTCCATCAGGTACAGCGACACCCGGCCCACGGCCACTTTCCAGACCGCTACGTGGACAGGGGGATCGAAGAGGGGCACCTGGACCGTGAGCCGCTGGCCCTCGCCGTCCAGCACAGGGGCGATGGGGTCATACGTTCGATCCAGGGTCTCTTCCACATCCTCCTGCCACCCATCTTCCCGGATGCGCTGCCAGACGTAGCCCTGCGAGTAGATCATGCCCATCGCCACCACCGGAACCGCCAGGTCGCTACACTCCTTGAGGTGATCCCCAGCCAGGATGCCCAGCCCTCCGGCATAGACGGGAAGCGAGGCATGGAGGCCGTACTCGGCAGAAAGGTAAGCCAGCGGCGACGGGAGACGGCCATACTCAGCGGCAAACCACCCCGCCTGGGAAGCCGTTTCCGCCCCAAACTGGTCCATCACGGCATCGTAGTGCGTCAGGAATTCCTGATCCTGCGCTGCACTCACCAGCACCTCTGGTGGAAGGAGGGCCAACATCCGCACGGGATTGTGCCCGCTTGAGCGCCAGGCTTGCAGATCCAGGGCGCGAAACAACTCCCGTGCCGGTGGATTCCAGCTCCACCACAGGTTGTAGGCCAGCCTTTCCAGGCCGCGAATGCGCTCCGGGAGATTAGAGAATTGACTGATCTCGCTCATGGTCATTCTCCTTGGCTCACGTGTACAAGATGTGCTGGAGAGATCCCAGGGATCTGCATACCTCCTCCTAACCCGGACAAGCCGGAACCAAACAGGAAACGTAACCGCGGAGACCGCAGAGAACGCTGAGAATATCAGAAAAATCTCTGCGCTCTCTGCGTGCTCTGCGGTGAGTTTTCTTGCCCAATGTGCAAGAATCTCGCTGAGTAAGGTACTAAAGCAGCCAGTGCCCCCAGGGTTGCCCCGATCACGACGCTAATATATGCCAGTCGGCCAGTAAAACGCCGTATTTCCGGAGCCGCACGACGAAGCAGCCGAAGAACGACCTTCTGGGCAACGGTAGCCACACCAAGGCCCAGGATCAGGATCGCCCCGGCGAAAACCAGACGGGGCCAAAGAGCCAGCAATGGCGCTGCCAGGTTTTTGAAGAAAGATTGAAGCGACATAACTCTACTCCAACCCTTCCTCAGCGCGCCGTTCACGGGTCTCAAAAAGCCGCGCAAAGACCATCCCAAACAAGAACCCGCCAATGTGGGCCATGTACGCTACCCCGCCTGTTTGCACCTCCACCATCGCCCCCACCTGGCTGAACACCTGAGTGAGAAACCACATTCCCACCAGGAAAATGGCCGGGACGAAGGTGACTCGCGCAAACCAACCGAACAGCAACACGGTGCGGATCCTATCACGCGGGTAGGTGATCAGAAACGCGCCCATCACCGCCGCGATGGCCCCGCTGGCCCCCAGGTTCGGCACGGTGGAGCTTGGGTCAATGGCGACCTGCGCGAAGGTGGCTGCCAGCCCACCCAGCAGGTAGAACACCAGGTAACGCACTGTTCCCATCACGTCTTCGATCTCCGGCCCGAACACCCAGAAGAACACCATGTTGCCCAGGATGTGCACCAGGCCAGCGTGCATGAACATGGAGGTCAGGATGGTGATCCAGTTGCGCCCGGCCATAATGTCGGCCGGCACGAGCGACCACCGATTGATGAAGGCATCCCCACCCGCCAGCTCGAGCAGGAATACCAGCACATTCGCCCCGATGATCAGGGCGGTGATCAGGGGAAAGCGCAAGGGTCGCCTGTCTACATCGCCTAAAGGAATCATGATTCACCTCCATAGATGTTTTGAAATCAGCCTAATGTCCGTCGTTGGCACTAATGCTGACCCGCTGCAAGTAGGGGACGAGGGGGAAGCCCAGCAGCGTTGGCAGCCAGAACGATAAGAAGCGATAGGTGAGAATAACCACCACTGTCACTCCACCTGGCACGCCGAGGCCGTTGTACAGCGCGGCCATGGTGCCCTCGATGATGCCGACCCCACCAGGCAGGAAGGTCACCCTGCCCAGCAGCAGCGGTAGCCCATATCCCGTCAGCAGGACGCCCAGGCTGACCGCATGGCCAGCGGCGATAAAGAGAAAGTACAAGGTCAGCATATCGAAGGCGGTGTTGAGCGCCGCTCCCAGAGCCGGGTCGCGCCAACCGCCGGTACGCAATACATCCCAGGCGCTAAACAGCCGCTCTGTGGTAGCCTCGGCCGTAGCAGGATCGTATGGGCAGCGGCGCAGCTTGGCCCAACGGCTGGCCGCCCACACCGCCAGTCGGCTGAGTTGCGGGCGATGGCGCACGCCCCACAGAACCAGGCCGGCGATGAGGTTGAGTATCAGCAAGGTCAGCCCAAAACCGATGGCCTGCAAAGTCGAAAGCTCGCGCGCGATCAACAGGCGGAGCAAACCGAAGATCCCAATGACCATCAGCACGGCGCTGTTTAACAGGCTAGGCAGCCATCCTGCAAGCACAGCCCCCTCGGCGCTGACGCCGTTGCCGCGCACCCAGCGATAGGTGGCGGCGGCGTAGGCCAGCCCGCCTGCCACCAGGCCAATGCTGGATGTGGCCATGGTGATCAGTGTGCTGCGGATCAATGACAATCGTTGCCCAAACATGGCCACGAGGGCCCGCAAGAGGTAACCGCTGCCCAGATAGCTTAGCACCTGGGCCACGATGGCCAGCACCACAGCCCACAGCGCCATTCCCTTGATGACCTGCAGCGCATGGTCGAGGGTGGCCAGTTGCGGCAGGATGACGTGAACCGCCAACCCCAGCAGGACGAGCGGGAGCACATAACGCCACACCCGAACGGTCAACCCTCGCTCCACCACAGCTACTCTGACCGCTCCGCCAGAGTCACCTTCACCATCATCTCTCGACCATCGCGAATGATCGTCATCTCTACGCATCGGAGATCTCTCAGATTTGCACTCTCCTATAAAAAGCCTTCTTCACCAGTTCCGACGAGGTGATGTAGAGCACCGTGATGGCTCCCAGGATAAGGAGAACGGGTAGAGACAGTGAGATGAACCCCAGGAGCCCATTCAACGGCGAATAGGGTAGAACGACCGTCACCCCGGCCACGATCAGAGTGGCCATCAGCAGATAGCGGCCTGGCCTGCTCTTGAAGAAAGGCCGCCGAGTACGAATGACCAGCAATATCAGCAACTCGGTCAGGACCGATTCCAGGAACCAGCCCGTCCTGAACTGATCGGCTGTGGCGCGGAGAACGAGCAGCAGCGTGCCAAAGGTGAGATAGTCGAACACCGAGCTCGCCAGGCCAAAGGTCACCATAAAGTCGCGGATAAACTGGATGTTCCAGCGGCGCGGTCTCTCCACCAGCTCGCGATCCACGCTATCATTCGCAATGGTCATGGCTGGAAAGTCGGTCAGGAAATTGGTCAGCAGGATCTGCATGGGCAACATGGGCAGGAAGGGCAGGAAGAGGGACGCTCCTGCCATGCTGAGATTGGGGCCGAACTGTTCCAGGCGCTGCCTAGCGTCAGCCGTACTGAGCCCGCCAGGTGTACTTTGCATTGCTGCCAGCAGGTTGTCCAGGGGTTGGCTCCAGTACTGGACCGGCGCGGTGATATTGTCGCCCATGTGTTCCCCCGTGGGTACACGCTATATGATATGTCATTGGTGCTGTAGATACTTCCTCAGTCTGGGTAGCCAGGTGGCGGCTTTTAGCTGCCGCCTATTTGAGTTCGTACCCTATGAGCAAACCTCAACCACAATTTTAGCATAGAGTAACAGGCAGGTCAATTGAGGTAAGTTCGAGGATCATCCACCTCACCAGTGGATGAAATTCCCAAATCAGCCAATGGATAGATCACCCCCAACGCCACCAGGTACGCCACACTCGCCCCCACCAACACCCGCGAGAAGCCAAAGGAGATGGCCAGCATGGCCGAAAGGATGGAGGCCAGCACCGAGGTGCAGCCGTTGATGCCCCAGGCCCAGGGTATCAGATCAGGGGCCAGGCCGCCGATGATCTCGATGCCCCTGGGAAAGGGCACGCCCATCAGGAAGCCCAGCGGGGCCAGACTCAGGACGGAAATCAAAAGGCGCAGGCCCAGGCTTTGGCCCAACAGCAAGCGGAAGACCAAGGGGAGGACGAGGGGATAGAGGATGATGGCCCCGATCAGGACGACCAGGGTTCTGGGCAAGGAG
>Ga0208828_1001244_pt1 | contig 10019 bp, 10 predicted proteins | sample Kivu_160m_FD_185487 | JGI IMG/M metagenome (GOLD analysis project Ga0208828, IMG submission 185487) | Freshwater microbial communities from Lake Kivu, Western Province, Rwanda to study Microbial Dark Matter (Phase II) - Kivu_160m (SPAdes)... | ecosystem: Environmental > Aquatic > Freshwater >... | reverse complement strand
GCTTAAGGGCATTACGTTCTCCTTTCAATAGTTTTTTAGAATTTAAACTATTATAGAACGTTTTGCCCCCTTATTTGAGGGAGAACCAATACGGCTCTTCACCAAAAACAGGGGCAACCCGAACAAGCGGTTAACCTGCGAAAAGATGATCTATTCTTTGAAAATGTTTCTGTATTCCTGATAATCCCTTGAAGTGATACTCTCTGCTTTTTCTCTTGCCATACTGATTTCATTAAAGTTTTCTTTTGATGAAGCAACGATATGTGGATCGATTTTATTGTTTTTAACCATATCGTCTAAAATATCGAAACTTTCTTTCTTACTCATACTTTTTCTGTAAGGTCTGTCTTCGGTTATTGCGGTAAAAATATCCGCTATAGCCATAATCCTTGCACCCAGGCTCAATTCGCCCTCTTTAAGATGAAAAGGATAACCATTTCCATCCAGAGTTTCATGATGGAACGCAGCCCAGGAATTTATAGTTTCCAGATTGGTTATATTTTCAAGTATTCTATAGGTATGATAAGTATGGCTTCTGACAATCCTGAATTCATCAGTGTCCAAACTAGTTGATTTATCCAGAATTTCAACAGGGACTGCTAACTTGCCAAGATCGTGCAGATAACCTGCTATTCTCATCATAAATGCTTCATTATCCGAAAACCCCATTATTTTTGACAGATATTCTGCGACTGCTGTGACCCCGCTTGAATGAGTGGCAGTAAATGGGCTTCTAAAATCAATTATATGACTGAACATATTTGCGAATTTGCCTATGTTATCCAATTCAAAATCAAGTGGTAAATAGCCAAGTTTATCCATAAATGTGGATATTTCTGGTTGGCTTATTGCATCCAACCAAAAATATTCCTTATTTTTTGAATTTATTATTTCTTTGGCTATGTCTGGTTTGTATTTAACTGCGGAATCTTTTTTTATTATTCGACAAATATCATCAACCTGTCCCAGAACTTCTTTATTTTTATCGATTAATACATCAATCCTGTCGGCAATCTGGATTATCTGAGTAGAAAGTTTTATTGTTTCAGGCAGTTCCAGATTCTCTAAATCTTTCCAGAAGTGATGGTGATACTTAATTATCGGTGCTATTTCTGCCAGAGGGTCAAAATCCTTAAGCAATATATAGCCTATATATGAATGATTGTTGATACTGTGTTTGGGCTGATAATCATAGTTTAAAGTCTCTCGTCTTTCTTTAAGAGAAAATGAGCCAATATCGTGAAGGAGACCGGCTATGATCAGATTGTATTTAAAGTTATTGGAAAGGCCCAAGTTTTCTGCAATGCCCAGAGAAGTAAATGCAACCCTTTTATTATGGCTGTTCAATTCCCTGTCTACGAGGTCGGTAGCTTCTGAAATACTCAATACCAGGTCAAGAAAAGGGATAGGTCTTTTTGCTAACATTTTATATTAGATCTGTATTTAATTTTAATATTAGTTATCAAGTAATTATAACAATAAAGATTATTATTTCAATAATTATAATTCTTGATATTTACTTTATTAGATTCTGCTGCATAGATAGATTTCTCTATCGTTCATTTAACCGGACAAAAATCTTTTTTAAGATTTTTTTTACTTATTCGATGATTGTTTTTTGGGTCTGGTAGTACTCTTACCGGTTTTTGCTTTCCCGAAAGGTTTTGGTTTGGTAACCGGACTGATTTTTTTAGTTGGTTTTGCTTTTTGAGTACCGGTTTTTTTGATATTGGTTTTTTTAGTCCCTGAAGGTTTTTTGGGTTTACTTGCTTTTACAGTCCTGGTTTCTTCTTTTTTAGCAATAGTTTCTTTTTCCGGTTGGGTCTCTTTCTTTACTGAAACGATCTTTTTTAAGATTGTAGTGGCTGAATCCAGATCTTCAAGGTACCTTGGATCATACGCAGGGTTTAAAAAACGGTTACCCCGGTGGTATTTTGTATCGATAAATGTTAATTTTTTAAAATCGTTTATATCCTGAATAAAATAAGGAGGAAGAGTTTTCAAAAGGTTTATAGTACTGGCATGCCAGTTTTTAAACCTGAAGTCTTTGCTGTTTAAATTCCTGATAGATCCGGTTTCTTTTAATTTATTTTCTATTTTCTCCATTAATTCTTTATCTATCATTTTATCTCATTCCTTTTATGCTGAAACTTAATATTTATTCTATCATAATCTTTACTCATTAGAAATTTTATAAGATAAATTTTAATTTTTAATACTTCCAACAAACTACAAATCAACGCTTAAAAGTGATAACATTTATTTATAATTAAAAGGATTTGAATCTAAGAAACTGGAGGAATATTATGGAAATTGAAAGCCCGGTTTTCAGAAACAATAAATTGATCCCATCAAAATATACCTGTGATGGTGAAAATGTAAACCCCTCTCTGCTTATAGGCGATGTACCCGAGAATGCGAAAAGCCTTGTCTTGATTGTCGATGATCCGGATGCCTCGAGAGGAGCTTTCGTTCACTGGACTGTCTGGAATATAAACCCCGCTATTAAAGAAATAAAGGAAAACAGCTGTCCGCAAAATGCAGTAGAAGGTAGAACCGATTTTGGCAGACCCGGATATGGTGGTCCCTGTCCTCCTTCCGGGACGCATCGTTATTTCTTCAAACTTTTTGCATTGAATACCACTCTGGATATCGATACTTCAACAGAAGCGGCAGATCTGGAAAGAGAAATAGAAAATAATATTCTTGCAAAGGCTCAACTGGTGGGATTATACAGACGTTAACCGGTAAGTGACATTATATTTTTTTTGACCAGTTCAATTATTCCGGGGATTTTTTTTTGTACTGTCCTTGATAATTTTGTGGAAAAAGAAAAAACAGTATCTTTATTGTCGTTTCTGTTTATATTTATTCCGATAAAATAGCCATCCATTTTTATCTTGTAAGTAAGGTAGAATAAATTTAAAACATCCATAAGGGTTGTTTGATGAAAGGAAATAAAACCTGTGCCCGGATATTCTGAACCGGCAATATCATAGAAGTCCTTTAAAGGTATCTCGTAAAGGTCGCCCTTGCCTGAAGTGTTTTTGTCTTTTTTACCTGAAGAATTATCGGTACTGCCGCAGGAATCACGCGATATTCTTATAGCATCTATTATTATGAATTTACAGTTCCTGTAAGTCTCAAAGAGAGGGAACAATCTAAAACCTGCTGTCGAACCGTCTATAACCAGTACTTCCGGAGGGATATCTTCTTCCTGCAGCCTTTTAACGATATGCACTCCTATGCCTTCGTCTCCAAGCAGAATATTTCCGATACCCAATACAATCGTTTTGATTTTGTCAGGTTTTTTCAAAAGATTATTTAAAATTTTTAACTACGGCGGGTATGTGTTTTTCCCATCCGAGAGCCTGAATGTGAACACCGGCACAATACGGTCTGACTTCTTCTATCAATCCGGATGCAATCTCGATACATATAGAAACTTTATCCTGTGTTCCTTCCATCTTTTTTACAAGCGGTTCCGGTACAAATACACCGGGTACAAATTTGTTCATATAATTTGCCATTTTTTCGGATTTTAAAAGAATTATACCGGCAAGGACAGGGACATCAAAGTTTTCTTTATGGATCCTTTCCATGAATTTTTTAAAGACTTCTGCGTCAAATATAGCCTGAGTCTGAAAGAACTGCGCACCCTGGTCTATCTTTTTTCTCATCTTTATTATCTGGAGTTCATAGGCAGCTTCGGTATCGGCGCCCGGATTGACAACCGCACCTTTGAAGAAAGAAGGTTTTTTGGTCAATTCTTTTCCTGCCAGATCTTTTCCCTCTTCAAGATTTTTTATTGCCCAGAGCAATTGGACCGAATCAAGGTCGAATACAGGTTCAGCCTGCGGGTGGTCGCCGGTAGTGGTGTAGTCACCGGTAAGTGCAAGAACATTTCTTATTCCCATGACACTGGCGCTGAGGAGATCGGATTGGAGAGCAAGTCTATTTCTATCCCTGCATGTAACCTGGAATATGGGATCAAGACCCCACTCTTTAAGTAAATGACATGTGGTCAGTGATCCCAGTCTCATCACAGAGCTTTGAAGATCGGTCACATTTATTCCGTCGGCAACATTTCTTAACTCTTCGGCTGCCACTCTGATCTCTTCGATTTCGGCACCCTTGGGAGGTCCTATTTCACAGGTAACCGCAAATTTTCCCTCTTCAAGGATTTTTTCGAAATTCGATTTTTCTATTTGAGTTTCCATTATTATACTACCTCCTCTTCATCCAGTGCCCACAATCTGGTTTTTCTTAAAGCAGGAGATGGTAACATTTTTGAATAATCTCTGGGCGCTATGAATTTATTCAATATATCAAGTCTGTTTATTTTTTTTAGGCTCTTATATATAAGTTCCCAGCCGCAATCTCTTTCACGATCTGTTTCACATTTACCATTACTCTGACCTGCACATGCTCCATTTTCAAGCTTTTTAGGACATGCGGTATAAGGACATATTCCGCCTGTATAATCCAGTATGCAGTTGCCGCAGGTAGCACATCTTTCAGTTCCCTGCCAGGTACCGGTTATTCCGCCCCAGGTTATAGTATTCAAAGCAGGGTGGCAGACTTTACCAAGAACTGCCGATGCCGACTGGACACCAAGTCCGCAGGAAAAAATCAGTATCGAATCCGCATTTTTGATTTCAGCAAGTCCTGGCTTTATTCTGGAGCGGATGAGCGCTTTCTGGCATAAAAAATCTATCTCCATAACGCCGGTAACCGTTTTTCCCTCATTTTCAAGCTTCTCTTTTGTGCTGGCAAGAACTGCTTTTCCACCTGTGTTGGCGCCTTCGGCACAACCTCCACATCCAAGTATAAATATTTTGTTATCTTCTTTTAGTTTTATAAGTATTTCTTCTACAGGTTTAAATTCGGTTAATATCATAGAACCTCCTAAAAAACATTTAAAATCGTTAGATTATTTTATATTTGGCTATCGTATCTCTCTTCGGCGTTATTATATGAACCGCACAGGCGGTACAGGGATCAAAGCTTCTGATAACTCTTAAAATCTCTATAGGACTGCTGCTTTCTTTTATTTTAAGTCCAATAAGTGCCTGTTCATATGGGCCCGGCTGTCCATCTTTATCTTTTGGCGACGCATTCCAGGCAGTCGGAGTAATTACCTGATAATTGGAAATCCTTCCGTCTTTTACGTTTAACCAGTGTCCCAGAGCACCTCTTGGTGCAGAGCAGAGACCTATTCCCTTTCCCTCGGAAGGAAGTTCATATTCGACTGTTGTGGGTTCTCCGGCTCTGAGCTGCTCTGCCCATTTTAATAACTGATCAGCTACAATCTTTGCCGAAAGCGCTCTTCCAAAATGTCTTCCTGCTACTGAATACATACTTGAAAGATTTCCTCCTATTTCCGATAAGGCGCTGTTGACTGCATCTACAATATAAGGATCTTTTTTACCGAGGTAAGTCGAAAGGATATCAGCAATAGGACCAACCTCGTAAACTTTACCATTATATCTGGGTGATTTGATCCAGGAATAACCTGCCTCCTTTTCAGATGCTGGTTCGGTCTTACCGCTGCCGGGACTTAAGGGTTCGAGGTCCTTGTACCAGCTGTGAGTTACGTCTTCCGTTATCTGGTTTATATCGATCTCGCTGTATTTATCAATATTATTAACAAGCCCACCCTTCAGGAGAGTATCATCATAGCTTCCGTTTGATTTTAACCTGTATGAATCATAGGCAAGCAGGTTCTGGCAGCCTTTTCCAATTTCCAGATATTCGCTGTATGTTTTTGCCACTGCTATGACATCAGGCAAATAGTAATTGTTGGCAAAATCCAGGATTTCTTCCAATCTCCATATAAATTCGGTTATTTTGTCTGAAGTCAATTTTTCAGTTACGCCGCCTGCTACGATTGCTGAATCATGGGGCCACTTCCCGCCGAAAATGGTGGCTGCCTGCTGGGCCTTCCTGTAAATATCCAGAGCTTTGATATAATGACCGGCTATCATACTGGTTGTTTTTGCATCAAACTTATAATCTATTTCATCTCTGGGCAAAAATGGATTAGAGTATCCCTGTTCTAGAAAATACTTCAATATGTTTAAATCCTTGTTTCTTCCTTCATATTCCAGGACTCTTGCAGGGTCTATATAATCAAGTCCGCTTAGAATATAAAAATGCAGGATATGATCTGCAATGCTCCTGGTACCCAGGATAAGGTTTCTCATCAGGATCCCATTGTCAGGTATCTTATCGGTAAGACCGGCATAATCATCTACGGCGCTAACAGAGGCAATAGCATGGGGTTCCGGACATACGCCACATATTCTCTGAGTGATCATTACCGCATCTCTGGGGTCGCGGCCCTTTAGCATGATCTCTATCCCCCTGAACATAGTTCCGCTGATATTTGCATCCTTTACCTGACCATCATCCACCATAGCTTCTACTTTAAGATGACCTTCTATTCTTGTTATTGGGTGTATTACAATTTTTTTCAAAATTTCACCTTCCTAAACTTATTTTTCTTCGATTTTTACTTTTTTTTCGTTTGCGGGCACTTCCAGATCTATGATCCTTTCATAAAAATCTCCCACAAAATCAGGATATTCGGGTGAAGTGCAGCTATTACATGGCGCCCCGCATCCAATGACCCAGTTTGTTCTGCCATTCCATAGTCTCTTCGGACAATCAGCATAGGTTATTGGTCCTTTACACCCCAGTTCATAAAGGCAACCCTCGTCACCCAGTTTTTTTGCAAATTTGCCTTCGTCAAAATATGCTCTGTTAGGACAGTTCTCATGGATCAATTTTCCAAAATATGTTTTTGGTCTTTTAAAATCATCGAGCTGTACATTTTCAAGACCCTTTGTAAGTATTTCTTCTATAGTGCCGAACAGCCAGTCGGGATGCGGTGGACATCCGGGTATATTTATAAAAGGAGTCTTAATATTGTTAGAAGAAAAGATATCACCCACACTTTGCGCTCCGGTAGGGTTTGGATTTCCGGCTGCTATTCCACCAAACGAAGCACAGGTTCCAAGAGCGATTACAAACATTGCATCCGGTGACAGTTTTAATGTTTCTTCAAGTATAGTATATTTCCTGCCATCTTTTTCTCCTGTAACACAATAAATGCCATTACCGGCAATTGGGATTGCGCCATCGATAATCAGGACGTAGCCCTTTTTCTTTGCGGCGTTTTCAAGTATCTCGATTGCGAGATTTCCACTTGCTGTCATAATATTTGGATGGAACACAAATTCGAGTTTAAAACCGGGAATAATATCCTGAAGCAATAAGTTTTTGATGGAGGGATATTCGGAACAGAGTATTGATGTAACGCAGCCTGTGCAATTTTGACCCTGGATACTGATAACTGATATGGGAGCACTTTTTTTTAAATCCATATAGACTCCTTTAAAAATGATTTTTCTAACATTAGTTTTAAGTATTTTATAAAAGATAATTGTCTTATTTTAAACAAAATAATGCATATTTTCAATTGATTTGACCGACAATCTGGCAATATTTCAAGCTTTTATCCCATGTTTTAAAAGAAAATATAATTTTTTTGATTTATTGGTAGAATATGAATTGCAGAGTAGTAATTTTTAAAGAGAATATATTAAAAATTTGTCTATATTTTTATGTAATGGATTATGAAATATTGTGAATTATAATGAACTTAAAAAGAGCCGTCAAAAAATACAAAATAATAGACCATCTTTCGGATGTAGGCATAGAATTTTACGGAGGTACTCCTGAGGAGCTGTTTGAAAATGCCGGAAAAGGAATGTTTTCCATTATCTGCGATCTTAGAACCGTAAAACCACTGGAGAAAAAAAATATTAGAATAACAGGCAAGAGCACAAATTTTGAAGATTTGCTTATATTATGGCTGGAAAGACTGGTTTATCACTATGAAGTCGATAATACTTTATTTTCGGAATTTAAAGTGGATAAGATCGACAGAGAGGATCATAACCTGGTATTGAATGCTCAAATTTTAGGGGAGAAAGTAGATCCTCGTAAACATGAAATAAAAGTAACCATAAAAGCACCGACCTATCACAAGCTTGAAATAATAAGAAATGGCAGAGGTCATAATTGGACGGGAAGGGTTATCTTTGATATCTAACAGGAGGTACTTACTATAAACGATTTCAAGATTAAAAAAATTAATGAATATAAGTGGGAGATTGAAAAAGATAAAAAGTACGGCATGAGGGTTCCGGGTATAATTTTTGCCGATAAGGAGTTATTGGATCATGCGGTGAATGAAAAGACCATAGAACAGGTTATAAACGTTGCGACTCTTCCCGGAATACTGAAAGCCTCTTATGCTATGCCGGATATTCATTATGGATACGGATTTCCTATAGGAGGAGTAGCTGCTTTTGATCTGGAAGGAGGAGTGATCTCACCGGGCGGTGTCGGCTTTGATATATCCTGTGGTGTCAGGACCATGTGTACAGAATTAGAAATCCGCGATATAAAAGACAGGCTTGAAGATATAATGGGTGTGCTATCTTTCAATATACCAAAAGGTGTAGGAAGTAAAGGCAGAATCAAACTATCCAGAAACCAGCTTACGCAATTACTATCCGAAGGTGTTGGCTGGGCAATTAAAAATGGTTATGGGTGGGAAGAGGATAAAGATTTCATAGAAGAAAAAGGCTGTATGGAAGGTGCCAATGCTGATTTTGTAAGCAATTTCGCACTTGAAAGGGGAATGGGTCAGATAGGAACGCTTGGATCTGGCAATCATTTTTTGGAAATCCAGGCAGTAGATGAAATTTATGATGCCGAAGCAGCGGAATCTTTTGGTCTTAAAAAGGACCAGGTTTTGATAATGATACATTCCGGTTCCAGGGGACTTGGCCACCAGATATGCAGCGACTACATAAAAGTAATGCAGCAGGCTGCCATAAAATATGGAATAAAATTACCGGATAGGCAGCTTGCCTGTGCGCCTTTATCTTCACCTGAGGGGAAAAGATATTATCAGGCTATGATCTGCGCAATAAATTATGCTATGGTAAATAGACATTGTCTGGCTCACTGGGTAAGATCCGCATTCGAAAGATTTTTTAGCAAATCTTCAGAAAAATTAGGCATGAGTACTATTTTTGATATATCTCATAATATAGCCAAAATCGAGGAGCATAATATCGATGGTAAACCAATTAAAGTGTGTGTACATAGAAAAGGTGCTACCAGGGCTTATCCTCCCGGTCATAAAGATGTTACCGATAAATACCGGAGCATTGGACAGCCCGTCATAATCCCCGGAGACATGGGTAGATATTCTTTTATTCTTCTGGGGACGGAAAAGGCAATGAGTGAGAGTTTTGGTTCTACATGTCATGGAGCTGGAAGGCTTATGAGCAGGACGCAGGCAAAGAGAGTCATACAGGGAAGTGAACTCAAAAAAGAGCTCTTTGATAAGAAAGGGATCGTTGTAATAGCCGGAAGTATGTCCGGTCTTGCAGAAGAAGCTCCTCAGGCTTATAAAGATGTAAGCAGGGTAGTGGACGTGGCTCATTTTGCCGGGATTTCAAAAAAGGCAATAAGACTTAGACCTCTTGGAGTATTAAAAGGCTAATTTTCGGAAGCTATTTCTGAACCCTGAGAGACAGAGAACTTTTTTGTTTTAATTATTTCAAACTTTTTTATATATAAAGTAAATATTTTTGTTAAAAAACTTTATATAAATCTTTTATTTCGAATTAAATATCATTATAATGTAAGTTAACTTTCTAATTGGTTTTCGATAAACTTTTGATTAGTACTGACAGCTTATTTTTTAATTAGTTTTATAATCTGGATTTAACAAGAGTAGTGAATGAAAAAAATCGTTTTCTTTAACACTAAAGGTGGAACTGGTAAAACTACTATATGTTATAACTACGGCTGGTATTTAGCAGAGAAAAAGAAAAAGAAGGTTCTTTTCATGGATTTCGACCCACAAATTAATTTAGTCCAGGCTCTAAACATAGAATCAAATAATACTAAAAACAATCTTTGCAATCTTATAG
>Ga0208828_1001243_pt1 | contig 10027 bp, 9 predicted proteins | sample Kivu_160m_FD_185487 | JGI IMG/M metagenome (GOLD analysis project Ga0208828, IMG submission 185487) | Freshwater microbial communities from Lake Kivu, Western Province, Rwanda to study Microbial Dark Matter (Phase II) - Kivu_160m (SPAdes)... | ecosystem: Environmental > Aquatic > Freshwater >... | reverse complement strand
GGGGCGTGTCTTTCTTCCGTCGGCGGGATGTTCAATACAACCTGTTAGTCTTGCTTTTGATTGGCTGTCGGACGCCGTGTAAAGTCAACGCTCTGGAGAGCAAATCTTAGTTCGCAAGATGATCGAAGGTGAGCAACTCGGTATAACACAACCGATCTTTTCATCCCGTGCAATAAAAAATTGCGGGTGAAATGATCCCACTCGGCGTAGCCGAAGAAACAACCGTGATTGGCCGCCACAAGATGTCCTTACGGAATCAGCAGATCATTTCACCCGCCCGCCCCAAAGAGAGACTTTGAGCGTAAATGAAACGCTGTTTAGGGCGGTGAAGACCACTGTGGAGCGTTGTTGTTCCGCTTAACCTAATTTAGTTTCTCTCTCATTTTTGCGCCAAACATCATCTGGCTTTCCTTCTTTCGGCTATTAAATCTTTCGCTTTGATGCGTAAACCGTGCGAGTGGAAAACACAAGGCGGGGGATGACTTTCTTTTTTTCGGCTATAAAAACTTCGGCATAATACGCGTGTATTTTTTTTGAAAGCGTTCATGAAACCTTTCTAAACTCTCAAGCCCTACGGTGTCGCCTGCGCCGTGCGCTTTTCCTTTTCGGCTATTCCCGATGCTTATAAAACCGAGCGTGCGATTTCTTTCACACCCTAATTATGTCTTTTTCCTCCGGGGTTTTAGGGGGCTTTGCCCACTAATGCAGGGGTCTGGGGATGCAAAATCCCCAGCGCGGGGGTTCGGGGGCGCGAAGCCCCCGCTCTTGTTCCCGACGCTGGCGTAGGAATAACGTTTATGGTGGATGCTGTAAAATCAACGAATAGAGATAAAGTATTTTTTCACATGCGTCGGGATAGCGAGGCTTTGCCGAGAACGAATGCAAGATAAACAAAGGGAAATGGACTGAACGACGTTCACCATAAGGCCTTAGCAACAAAAACCCTCGTTCATTCCCGACGCGCTCATAGTCCCTAATAGTATGTTCTGAGAATCCCGTTTTATAGCCCAGCGCGTATCTCGAGAGATTAAAATCATGCCGAAATTCTTTTAGTTTTCCCCCAAAGAACATGGCAAGTTCTCTTTTGCGTATCTTGCTGAATAGAGGTATTGTTGAAATAGCTCTTATATCCAAACTTTTTCGCCTCCCAGACTTTCCCTTGCCAATATTCTATCATTAAAGCCAGGGTGTTGAAAAAGTTTTTTTGTATGTGTGGACACGATATACGTTCGCACCTTAGCCGCCCTTCCCCCTTGTTTAGTGGAAAATTTTCTCTTTGCTTATTCTCATCTTGGCGTGGAGAGGGAACGGAAAAGCGAAAAACCCGTCTGTCTTTGCGTGCGTCCTCTCGGAACCCTTAGCCGCTTTCTGAGGCGGGGCCGGGGTGTTGCGCAAACGTCTCCATCCGCAAACGCAAGGGCACTAACCTCGAACATAGAAATCACCGTTTATGGGTGGGAAGAGGGGCCGCAACGCGCGGCGGCTCCCGCCCGTAAGTGAATGATGGCGCGTAAATAAACCTTGACTTAGGGCGGAATAAGTAACCTTTGTGCGTAACCAACCAGCCCGTCCAAAAGGAAACCGACGCAATCGGTCGGCGTGTTTCCTTTTGGGCGGGCGTATCGAGGCTTTGCCTCGTACTGGCGCTTCTAAAGGAGGCAGTTTCTCCTTGCTCAACTCGGCGACGTGCGGCTAAAGATCGGGGGTATTCGGCAAATTACGCCTAAGCCTTCCATTTCATTCTACATTCCGTAAATTCGCACGGCGTCTCTTTCCTGCTAGGCCTTGCATTAACTCCCTCATGTGCCGTGTGGGGAGAAGCTCTCCAATGTATTCTATTTCCGTCACCGCGTTGCAGAATCGGCATGAAATGTGGTAAACAAGGATTCTCATGCCATCGCGATATCGAAGACCCGGCCCTAAATTACGTCCCCACTTTGCTAAAAGATGTCTACATGCTCTGCATCTATCCCCGTCAATTTGTAGTTCGGGAAGAAGTCCCATTTTCCCCCTCCTCACATCTATTTAACACTAAGTTTCCCTTTGTGGCAAAGCCAAAACCTTGCTCCCCGCAACATAAGCCAGCTTTGGTTTTCTTTCCGCCTGCATCTGGGCAATAGCCGAAGTCATGTCAATACCGCGTGCCTGGAGTTCTACAATCAGGAAAGCCGTCGAAATTTCTGTTAGATTAAAATTTAACATATTGTCGGTTCTGTTAAATTTTGCCACTTTACCCCCTCGGATAGCCGAAAAAAGATGGTCTGACATTCGCTCAGCGTATTCCGCTATCTGCTGTGATGTCAGCCCGATATATCGCCGTGTTGTTGACGGGTCCGCGTGTCCAAGAAATTGTTGCGTCGCTATCAAATCGTAGTCGCTTTCAATGTAGTAGAGCGTAGCCCCCGTCTTCCTTAGACAATGTGGAGATTGATTAATGCCCGCCTTATAAAATATGTCCTTCACAATCTGAAATAACGCTATCCTTGTAAGATGCCCGCCTTTTTGAGAAACAAACAACGGAGATCCCCCACATACCGATTCGCCAGTAAAAACTTTCCACTCTATAAACTCGGCAATGGTATCTTGAATATCGTCTCCGATGCGGATAGTCCTTTCCTTACCAAATTTCGCCGTTTCCGCTCGGATGGTTACATACGATTTTGCCTTCACGCCATCGTAAACATCGCTCACGTTTAGTCCTACCAGTTCGGACGCCCTAAGTGCCAGTCCGATGCCCAAAAGCAATAGCGTCTCATTTCTTTTGGAATGGACGCCGTTGACGTTTTCAAATATTGCTTTGATTTCGTTATCTTCTAAAGCTCTTGTTGTCATGTTAGCCTCCAGTAGCTGTGGGATGATGCTTCTTGCATCCGCATCATCGTCACTTGGCTTGTTTCTCTTTTAAACTCGGTAGCGCAACCGCTCTCTCCGCTGACGCTCACACCCAACAGAAATAGACTGCGATTCAGAACGGCCGACATACCGTCAAATTGATTACTGACGGCGATAATTTCATCTGTTGTTAGAGGTCTTGTGCCTTTCATGGTTCATTCTCCTTTGCGTGTTACGCCTCACCTCGAAGCTTTCCCAAAATTTCAAGCGCCTCAATAATTTGGTCTGCATTTTTGTTGACACGTGCTAAAATATGGTGTAATCGAACGAAATTTTACTAAGAGAAAATGCCCGCAAACCCGCATTGTTGTTGCCCTCACAGGGTAAGGAAACTTGCAAATAGATATCTTATTTGCAAATTTCCTTACCCTGAATTATTCCTTAGTCAATTTCCATTTCCCTGGGTCATGTTGTCCCCTACTGACTTCCGACAATTCAATAAAACCAAGTTCAGACAAGCGATTTAGCGTATAATTCCAAAGATGTCTGTATCCGCCCAATGCTTCTGTCAACTCAACCGTTGTAAACTCTCTCTGTTGCGCTTTCTTCTCAATCCACTCCAGCGCCTTCCTGACGTTGCCCTTTACGGATTTAGGGTTTACGTAGCCAAATTCCTTCTTTAGGAAAGTAGTCCAAGAACGATAAACCGCCGTAGGGTATGGGGTAATGTTTACGTTGTGAAGTCGGTATATCCATCGTGGCAAGTCTTCACCGCGAAGGATGCGTCCTTCAGCTTGAAGCATGTCAGCTCGCTGGTTATTCGAAAGAAAAGTTTCAACTATCTCGGTATTATCGGGCTGTTCTTTGTCAAAATATCCCCAGCGGCTAACAGTATATTCCTCGCTCAGTGTTTTGAAGGTTGCTTGGTGCTTCCTAAAGCACTTTGGCTTAAGTTCAACTCCAAACTGTGTTTTGACACCTTCAACGATAGCATAAGGGTTATAGTAATGCGCATTCAGAACAATCAATACCTCGATATCGCTAAAAAGGTTTGTTCCTAACATGCCATGATGAAGGACGGGCACATCCATTTTGAGAAACTCAATACCCTTTTCAAGGTCGCGGGCGGATACTGCGACTAAGCGCCGTTTTGCTTTGCTTGCTATTGGTTGAAGCGCCTCAATGATTTGGTCTTTGATTGTGCCGTCCTCATTGCAACCTAACGAAGTTAAGATTCCAATCCGTTGTTTTTGATGCTTTAAAAATACCATGCCCAGAAAGATTTGCATGTTTCTCTTAAATTCCTCATCGCCTTTGGACATTGGGTCTCCGCTTGTAACATTCTCCAATCGCGTCCGACTACCCGACAGATTCACAAGTTGTGCTACGTGCAGGTTATTTCTTTGGACGTAGTATTGCTCACCAATAAAAGCGTTGATGTCTCGACCAAGCTGATTCTCTAAATATTCCTTCGTAGTAGTAGCAGAGAGAAAAACAACCGTTGCCTGCGGATGGAATTTAGGACGCCAAACATAGCGCAAAATCGGCATGCCGCGCTTGTCTGCATATTCAAATCGTAATCCGTTATTGACGGCGTAAGCCATCTCAGAGAGTAAAAGTCGTGGTAAGGGGTCTTGCCCTACATTCGGTTTTACGGCTTTTAATACCGCTTTTAATTCACGCGGATGGAATCTAATTGAGCCTGCTGAATATTCCTTTTTGTCTTGGATTGCTTCATCCATTTGTTTAAATACAGCGATATAGGCATCCAGACACTCATTGCTTTCAAGGAAAAGTGACTGCCCCATGCTTAGTCTACCCTTTAAGGTTGTGAGTATGTCAATATTGTCTTGGATATCTTTTTGCGTGAAAGCAATTTCGCGGACCAACTCAGGCATTTCATCAACAATAACAAAGCGCCGCGTATCGTTTCCGTAATAGGGATTGGTTAGGAAATCGAATAGTTGGACGTGTGCATGGGTGACCAACAAAGTATGGGATACGCGGGCTTTCTCTTGTTGGTTGTAATGGATGCAAGTCACCGCTTTTTTACACTTGCCGACGCAAATGTTTCGTTTGAAATAGTATGACCATCCCGCGTTGCATAACTTCATCGCCAGCCGATGGTACTCACAGCCAACGTCAGGATGCGCTCTACCGTACAGATGTAACAGAGACGGCATGTCCAGCCTTGCTTCATATTCATTCGCAAGGTTATGTTGACCGACTGCGATTAAAGATGGTACATGCGCCCTGTTGACGCCTTCAATTGCGCACGTGGTTTTGATTGTACCAACAGCCATGTTACACAAAATCACCTGTCCGCTATAAGCTGGTAGGTTCGTAGATAGGTTCTCAAAAAGTTCCTTATTTCTTTTTTGCGCATCTGCAAGTGAAATGATGATAGGCTTATCAAGTCTTGGTCTGATTTCGTGCGGTTGCCACTCGGTTGGTTCATCAGGAGTTTGAAATTCGGGAATAATTTCTTCCTCGAATTGATGCCACGAATGGTCTTTGAGGTATGACGCTGGATCTTCGCCTTCTTTCATCTCAAAGTACGCTACAGATTTAGCAACCCGCTGTATTTTGTTCATTGCTTCAGTTCGTATCTTATGTTCAGGGTCGTTTCTGTCAGTATCCATGTAAAGGATGACGTGCTTTCCCCAAAGACGTTCAATTAGTTCATCAGTCAATGAATGTTTACTTCCGAATGAAACGACGTTTTTACATCCTTTACCCCACATTGAAGTACAATTAATCTCCCCTTCGACACAAAACACCTCTTCAAATTCACTGAGAGCGTCCTCATTGAAAAAATGTACTCGTCTGATACCTCTCAGACCCATATACTTTATCTCGTCATCCCAGGGAGGAATATGGCGTGCGTTCATCCAGTAGACTTCACCCTGATACTGGTATGGAATAAGGATAGCGGGTCGAAACCAATAGTCGCTTCCACGTCGATTTATTAAAGAAAATGCTTTCAAGATTGCAACGATCTCTTTGCCTTGCGGATGGTCTATTTCGATGGCGTCATGAAGCCAAACTTGATGTTTTGGTGATTTGCCAAGATTGAGAAAACTATATCGGTTCGCGCCAAGCATGAAGTATTCTACGGCTTCCATTGAGATACCGCGCTGTTTTAGGTAATCAGTGTAAATTGTCACCGATCTATCGGTTGGGTCAACGCATGCCTCGCCTTTCAATAGGCGATAAGATATTTTGGTATACAAAGTCAGCGCGTCGATTTCAGCCAAAGACAGAGTTTTCAATTCCCTCTTTGGCAACTCTTTAAGCGTGTATTTTGGAATTTCATCTTCGCCTATCGCTTTGCGAATCTCCTTATAACTCAATCCAGTCACATGCTCTATAAGATGATAGATATTGCCACTTTCGCCACATCCGAAGCAATAGAACACGCCCCTTTCAACATTTAGCGAAAAGGACGGCTGTTTTTCCTCATGAAAAGGGCAAATCGCCATCAATTCATCGCCAGCACGGTTGAAGTGTTCGCGCTCAAGTTCAATTCCAAAGTGCCGTAACAATTCTATTGCGTTCATCGTTAAACCTTTGGGTTCTTTGCCTGACCAGCCGAGTGAAAGATACTGTTGCGCGGCGTCTTTGCATTTGTTATAATGCGTTGTTGTCATTTGAAGCCTCCCTTCCTCTGTCCACACTGTGTACTTTTCCCTGTACACAAAGTGTATACTGTCTTTTGTCTTTTGCGTTTAAATAATTGGCGCATTAAATGCGCCAATGTATTCCATTTTATGTCCTCCTGCTGTGGTAAACATTGCTGGGGGTTCGGGGTGTTGGCGTTTGTGTCGTCAATACCCTTTCTTTTACTCGACCAGCAACGTCTACGAAACGTCGCTCTTGTTTATTCCTGCCCTTTGCTAAAAAAGCTCTGCGGGGTCCACTTTCGCTTTATTCACCATTGCTTCCAAAATATCGTAATAAGGTCTGCGCAAAGCCTTTTCATACTTCCAAAGCGTGGTCGAGTCAGCGCCAATCATTTGCGCAAACTCTTTCAATGACCAGCCTCTTTTCTTACGAATTGCCAAAACCTTCTCCGAAAACATCGGCTTTCCTTCCTTTCATTGACTACTACTCAAATGATATCAAATTGACACGTGGCAGTCAATAATATTTTGCACCTTCTTCGCAACTTTTTTTCCGCCGCTCATTTCTCTCCCGGCCGTGCCTTTTTCTCCTGCCTTTGCTCTCTTGTGCCATCGTTTCGTAAGCTCACTTCCGTTCTTTCGTTCTCAAAAGGCCCTATATTCGTTCGCTCGTATCCATCATTTTTCCATGTCCGTTCTGTCGTTCCACTTGGCCTGTGCCATCGTTTTATTCTGATTGCGCAAAAGTGCGATTCGCGAACGTATACTCTTTTTCCCTGTCCTCGCAAAAGTTTCGCTAATCTGCGTCCTCCGTTTTCCTTGCGTTCGGAGGTGAAACCTAAAAGTCCCGGCCTCAACCTTGCTGTGTTGGGAAAAGTTTTTGTCGTAGCGGATTTTTCTAACGGCGGCGATTCTTAGGGCGATTCCCAGAAGCCTTCTTTTTTGTTGAGGGAAATTTTCTCTGGGATTTTTCCTGCAGTGATTTTCTGCTACGGAAAAATTTTCCTGGAATTTTCCGCTACGTTTTTTCTTGCGTCGTTTGCTCTGACTGGAAACTCTGGTCTCGCTGTCTGGGGCTTGAGATGTTATCAAAATTTTTCAAATGCGTTCTCAAAAAAATACGTGCGTATTTTTTTTGCCGTCTCCACTTCTGTTAAATCCTTGAGTTTCTTAGTCGGCCCATTGATGATTCCATTTAACCAAACTCAATAAGTGGTATGCTTGCTTGTTCATCAACAATGAATTGATTTTGCTTTAAAGTTAAATTCATTTCTATGTTTGTGCCTTGTACTCGGCTCCTGTGTTTACAGTAAAAGCATTGATGAGCACAAGGCACAAAGCGCCCCCTGTAGCAGTCCCGTTTTTAATAGCGCACAGGGCGTCTTTCTACCGCCTTTTCGGGGAGTTCTACCCTTAGTGGAAGGCGTAGCTAAGCCAAGAAGCGCAATAGCCACGACATAAGCGCTATGTCACCCCGTGAGATAATTTCATATCTCACGGGGTCAACAACCCGGCCCTCCTTATCTCACGGGGTCAATTAGCGATAAACATGCTTTCTATGTCTTACGCGGTTAAGAAAAACAACCTTCTCAGTATCGTCTATGCGATATACTATCCTATAAGCCCGTCCTATGTGATATGACCAATATCCTTTCAAATCTCCCTTTAGTGGCGTTCCCAAGCGTGGATTTTCCATTAAATTCTTTAGGGCGTTGATAACTTGCTGTTGAATACGCTCAGGTAATTTACTTACTTCAGTCTGCACCTTTTTAGGCACTCTTACTTGATAAGCCATTTTCAAACTCCTCTAAGGTAATCCAGTTACCTTCCGCTATTTCTTTTTCGCTTTCCTCTATATCCTTCAGAGCGGAATTGTCAGAGAGTATTTCTAATGTTTCCATGATACTTTCGTACTCAGCGGCGCTCAAGAGAACGACGTAGGGTTTCCCTCGCTTGGTAAAAATGGTATTTTCGCCTATATCTGCGACGTTTCTTGCTATTTCCAGTAGAGATTTTTTAGCGTCAGTAATGGAAATTGCTTCCATGTTATTCACCTCCTATAATAATATACCACAGTAATAGTCAGAATGCAATAAAAATATCGTCGATGCTCTGCCCTTTTTGCATGACTGGACATCGACGATGGTTGTTGAATTGCCATTGACGCCTTATTGACGATGGGTTTTCCCTCGACATAGGTAGAGCCGAAACGCGGTTTTAAAGGGCAAATTTTTGGCCCTTTTTCCCTTGTTCATCCTCGACAATAGTAGCATGGAAGTCAAGGAAAAAATGCTGTTGTTTGGTCCAATTCCCGAAAACAAGTAGACCATTGCCCTCAACCTACGGCTGGTGTGTGTTCTTGCTACTTTGGCGCAGGGCATATCTGAAACTTTTTTCACATTCGTTAAGCCGAAACCAAAGCACGAGGCGTAAAAAAAATTGCAAAAAGTTCTCTTTCAGTTGTATTACTATGTTGAAGAAAAACTTGCGCTGTTTTTTTCCATGATGTACAATAAGGTTGCAAGAGGTTAATCCGAAGTGAGAAAAGGACGCCACATCGCCGCTGAGATGGTTCATTAGCGACGACGATGGTACGAAGCGAAAGTTATTGAATGGAATAAAATATTTTGCAAAATTTGGTTGATTTCACTTGACAATAGGATGGTTCTTTCCTATACCCATACGCACCTTATACCATCAGAGGAGGATAGTATATGCCAGGTGTTGCAATTCATCTACTTACATTGGAAGATACAATTACAGAATTAAAAAAACGTGCCATAGATATTAAAATACCACCAGTAGAGCAGGACCATTACAAGGACATCGTTAGTATTTTAGAAGCACAACCACAGTTTGCTCGGCTCGGATCGATGGGTCCTGACCCATTTTTTCGGTCATGTTGCTAATGCCTTTAACTTCATTAAAAATATAAATGGTTTTTTTAACCGCGCTTCCGATATTGCAAACAACCTAAGTATGCCAAATTTAGGAAACATCATAGATCAATTAGGTTATGATATTAAAGGGGCGATGGTAGAATTCGAAACTATCGTTGTCGACTCCCTGATTTATGTGGCTAATAACTTTATAGGTAATATATTTGGCGGACTTGCTGCGCGTCAAGAAGGTAAACCTATAAAGGAGTGGGAATGGGGTGATTTACTCCACCAACACCTTACAGGTAAAGTCGCATCAAGCCTTCGTACTAAAGCAGAGCAATTGAACAAAAATGAGTGGATTGCTTATGCTTTAGGATACATTACGCATATTGCAGCTGATATAGCCGGTCATGCTTATGTAAATCAAGTCTCTGGGGGACCAGCTAGATCATTTATGGCTCGCCAACATATATGCGAAAATTTCATTGATACAAAGGTATGGTGGGAGCTTAAAAATCAAGAGGCAGCTAGTGCAAGATACAGGGATAAAATAGATATCGGCAACGAACTAGGTAACTTCGCGACGATGTTTAGTGATATACTCAAAGACAGATATAATGAGTCGCTTAATAATCCTAATTTCCTTTTAGAGGGGTACCCAAGTAGTTCTGACATTGAAGACGCTTATAG
>Ga0208828_1001241_pt1 | contig 10032 bp, 4 predicted proteins | sample Kivu_160m_FD_185487 | JGI IMG/M metagenome (GOLD analysis project Ga0208828, IMG submission 185487) | Freshwater microbial communities from Lake Kivu, Western Province, Rwanda to study Microbial Dark Matter (Phase II) - Kivu_160m (SPAdes)... | ecosystem: Environmental > Aquatic > Freshwater >... | reverse complement strand
TACCTGCTCCGGGTGCGAGCGGGGATGGGTCGCATCAATTGACATATACAGCGATTGTCCTGCCGGACGAGTACTCATCAGATCCAATAAGTCCATGGATACTCCGATAATAAAGGTCAGTGGTAACTGGAAACTCTCCTGCTCGAATTTGATCTCTTCTGAAAAATTGCGGACCGCCATGCCGAAAGCCACACTCTTAAATCCGGTCTTAAAAAGTGTGCCGAAATCAACCGCATAGGTGCCGGCTACATTCCTTTTAAAATCCATTTCACCCTTGAGAGTCATCGGTACAACACTCTTACCTAAATATTGATAGGTGGATTTGATATGTCCACCAATTGAGAATTTATCGGTAAGGGCTTTGGCATAGCCAATCCCCAGGGCAAAGGCGGAGGGGTTCATGACTTCAGTATCAATATACCCCTTGTTATTCCCCCAGAGAACAGTCCCTTGAACCTCACCATAATCCACCGTTACAAGACTAAATCCGACAACCCCATAGCGTCCCCGAAAAGGACTAACTGCCAGACTCAGTGCATTATATCTGATATCGGCAATCCAGTTATTCAGCGAAAAGGTTGCATCTATCAATCCCGGCATGCGCGCCATTCCGGCTGGATTGAAAAATAGTGAGCTTGATTGAGCTTCGATGGCGATCATCGCCTCACCCGTCGCTGCCGCCCGGGCATCAGAGGTCACCGACAGAAACTGGAAACCGGTCTGCGCCCATTTAACATTTGCAGACAGCAAGGGAATACTCAATGCTAACCATAAAACCAATAGATTGATATGCTTATTCATAAGGAATTCTCCTCTGCTTGGTAAATTTATCGCTCTTCGAGAACCGTCACTAAAAATTTCGTCAGTCCGGTAACCTCAGTAGGAGTAAAGCGGACCAGATATAATCCCGGCTGGAGATCAAAGATCTGACGCCCCCTGATTTTCGGCAGTACAATTTCCGTCGCACTTTCGGTTAATTGGACATATTCGCAACAACCGGCGATCGTCTCCAAATCCATTTGGGGTGAGCCTTTCTGAGGCAGGCTGACTGCTTTGCGCGTCAGGACATCAGCATTAACGTAGGTATGCAGATTGTTAGCGTCAAAAATCAAACTGGAATAGAAATAGACCGTTCCCGTAGTTGGCAGATTAAAAAGCAGATAACAGGTTGTACTGTTTTTGGGGAAATTCACCACCAAGGTAGTGTCCGGAATCAACGTATCGGTAACAGTGGTAAGCGAATCGAAAATCCCGTCAATGATAGCTGAATCGCCTGCGGTAATCATCCCCTGCGCGACAAAATTGTTCAGTTGAATTGCGGTTAACTCTTTATATCTTGGCATAGCTACGGGAGTTCCATTAACATCTATTGTATCTCTAACTTCCAGATCGCAGCTCAGGTATCCACAGGCAATCTCATCCATTTCGGCTACCGTATATTTTAGTTCCTCTTTGTATTTCTCTGGTAAAAAATCCTCGCATCCTAAAAGCAGAAAAATCAAGGCCAATGATAGCCACGATAGTATTCGGCGAGTTGATTTTGTTGTCATAGCGCTTCTCCCTTTTTATCGAATGATAATGAATTTGCGATAGGTATTATCGCCCTTTTTAAAGATAATCTCACCGGTGTCCTCGTCCTTATAGTCTTCGGTCACTTCGAAGTAGGCAATATACAGACCACTGACCACAATCTGACGCGATGAGGTGATACAATCCCATAACTCGTCACCACTGCCATCAACATGTCGAATGGTTTTGATTAAATCACCGCGCTCGGTAAGAATTTTAATATCACATTTAGGCGGTAATCCGAAAAAGGCGATACGGTCCGGATTCGAACTCCCAAACTGTAAATCGGTTGCCCGTAGGTTAAATGGATTAGGAACTACTCTGATTTCTGAAAAATTTCTTTCTGCTGGTCGGCGGAGATAAGCCGGAACATTGGTCACGGTATAAAACATGCTGCTGACCAACGGCACACCAGTGCTGTTGTTACCATTATCCTTAGTCTGAACATAATAATAGTAATCGAATCCCCGCCTGGCAGTCTTATCCTCAAATTCATGCACTACATTATTGGCGTTACATTCAAAAATTAATTGATACAAAGTATCAGACATTCCTGTAGCCCGGTAGATCCGATAGCCATCAAAATTCGGAGCAGTCAGTGCATTATCGCTCCAGCTTAAAGTAATCCGGTCACCACCCGATTGGACAATAAAGGACGAGGGTGGTGGAGGCGGTTGGGGAATCGTATAATTATTTTGGTAACATTCAATCGCCCGCCGAAAAGTTTGGAAAAGAGAATCCTCAGCCGTCCAGACCCAGGCGCGCTTGTATTCATTGCGATTATTGGCATCAGCCGTAATCGGCGGCATCCAGCTAGGCAATTCCGGCAGCGGATCGGGATAGGTAAACGGGGTACGGTTATTAAACCAGTTGGCAGCAATCTCCATGTTTTTAATTCGACTCAGACCGGCGACCCCCTCAGCGAACACAATTCGAATACTGTCGCCTGGATTAAGGTTGTAAGGTCCGAAACCCTGAGTTGCAGAATAACCACCCGGATCATTGCCATAATCATTCGCAAATGCATTTCCTACATCTTCAGCATGGGTTTTTAACGGGTGACCGGCGGCAATAAATTCGTACTGCTGAGTCATCCCAACCGTATTATAGGGATCGAATTGATCAGACTCATTATCAGAGCCAAGAAATCGGGTCGTAATCGGCTGAGAAGGATCATCTTCTTTTTCTGTCGCAGATTTATCGGCATGCAGAACCACTACCCCGATCATGGCTGGAGCACCTAATAATATCCCAGTGTTGTAATTTGGACCGCCCCATTCTCCATCATACGTTCCGCCGCCACCTGAGTGAGGTCCATACCAGGCGTATATCGCTCGAATGTGAAAATTCAAATCGGTAAACTTCGAATGCTGAACACTGGGATTCTGACCAATAGCATGATTGACACAATTTTTCCCCCAGCTGATATTGCCTGGAATGCCCCAAACTTTACGAAAACCCTCATAGTTAAAAGCATACCGATACTGAAAATGGAAATAGACATCATTCAAAGTCTGGCTGACAGTCGTACCCTCCTGATCAATAACACCAGTATTCCTAAAAACATATTCAAAAATGTAGTAGTTATCGTTGTATTGTTGCGAAAAAGCATAGACTTTCCGGGTCATGGTTATCCCGATGGCAGTATTGACTTTATTGACAATCAAGCGATCACAGGAAATATCCTCAATGTCATCCACAATATCATCAACATCATTTTGCGAAGCCGACATATTGTCCACCGTTACCGAAGGGTGGGAGAGTTTTCCGATCATCTTGAATTCTGCCGGCATAAAGACATTCACCAAATCGGCAGCACGGGGTCCGGCGTTAATGACTTTAAACGGATACAATTCCTGAGTGACCAGATCGGAATAATTTTTCACGCCGATCCACATCCCCTTTGCTGCGCAGTGATCCTGAAAAGTGAATTGTGCCGGCCAGCGCATGCCATCCGTCTGATCCTCTAAATGCGATCGGGTGCGCCGACCATATTCAATCTCGATCCCCGAATTGGAAATCCAGGTGTGGAGCTGACCGACCCGCAGCCATTTATATTCTTGCGAACCGGAATACTGGGCAAATAAGGCGATTGAAATTATTGCATTCAATCCAAAAATTCGCAAGACTCGCGTACCTGTTTGAAAATAAATCTTTCGAGCAGTCATTGATTACCTCTCTGTTTGTATTCCTACTAAGGTCTCATTAATCCAAGGCAAAAGATGCCGTAATGCCGAAAAAGACCTGTCTGGGATTAAGAAAATTGAAGGAAGATTGATTGGGCATATCAATATAAGCCTTATCATCCAGAACCTTTTTCATTCTATTCTTTTCAATTTCTTGCCATTCACCCGGCTGATTAGGATCCTCGGGAGCGGCAAAAGCCACATATTCGACATAATGCTCCATCGCCCGGTCATAATAAATCACGCCCTCATCACCCGTATCCATTCGAGTTTTCAAGACGGGGTTATTATTAGCATCCAATTCATATATCGGCACATATTGAATGGTACTCATGGGTTCGATCGGCTGAAATTCGACGCCTGGCTTGCGATACTCACCAACCCGGTCATCGCCGACAAGATTATCGTAATAATTACTTTTAGGCAGATGGAGGGAGTTCATATAAAAGATAAAATCATCGGTATCATAAAAACTGGCACCGGACAGGCGGCGGGTATTAAGCAGGTTTTTGATCTCCGCAAAACAGGTCAGCTGAACCTTTTGAAAATAGAAAGTTTTATTAAGCCGCAATGTCAAATCATACCAGTCTTTAACCTGGACGTTCTGCGCCACATTTAATCTGGCTTGCGGATTCCAGGTGATGTACTCGCCCGCCTTCCATTCAGCCAGCAGGTTTGCACCCCAGCCCCCTAAAGGCTGCAGTCCAGCTAACTTGGGACCAAAATCGCGCGGCGTATTAAACATCAGATTAGCCCGTGCAAAAGGTTGGGGGATCGGTCGCTCCTGATAGAGATTTTTAGTATTATCATCATAAATCCGTTGCTCGGAGGCACTCTCATAAACCTGAGTTCGATCAAAATGACCACTGGTGACAACCTGATAAGTATAGTTCACAAAGCCGCTCCACCACCTGCCCGCCGATTTACGAGCGGTGATTTCAAATCCACGAATATCCTCGTAACTATTATTATTAGCCGCATAATAGGAAACACTGCCATCGGCACTGGTATATTGAGTATAAGCCTGTTGATCAGAAATGTCATGATAAAATAATGCCAGTTGGAACAGAAATGTATTCAACATTACCTGATCATAGCCAAGTTCATAGGATACCGTTTTTGCCAGAGCCAGATTAGGATTCCCATAATTGCGCATACCCCCTGAAATGCTGCGACCAACACGCAAGAGCTCTTCATAAGTTGGCAGCTGTTTAAAGTGACCATAATTAAAGAAAAGCTTGGAATTCTCGGTAATCGGATGGGAAATTGCCAAACGGGGACTTAAGGAAAAATCCGGTTTTGCCTTCTTGGTTTGGTATTGGGTTGCGGGATTATATTTGGAAGAGAAATAATTCCGATCAAAAGGATCCGCTACCACCCACTCGGAATTGGCATTGCTGTAATCCATTCTCAAACCGACATTTAAAATGAATTCCCGGACTTCTAATTTATCCTGAACATAGGATGAAAACCGATAGGGTGAATCTTTTTCTTTGACATAATTGACATCGCCAAAGAATGGATTCACCAGACCATAATCTAAATCCAGCTGATTATAGACAAACTCAAAACCGGTCTTTACTAAATTGCTGAAATTAACCTGACTGGTCAGGTCAAATTTCAGGGTTAGCGAAGAGGTCTCGGTCGAATCGCGAGCGGTACTGGTATGACCGCCAAAAAACATACCAGTAATCCCGGTATTGGGATTGGGACTCCAGCCAAAAGGCGCCTCATCTACAAAATAGCCCGGCACAACCTCATAGATCCGCGCCGTATCGCGGGCGGCAATCGGACCGGTTTGATAACGGCGGGTGAGATATTCAAGACTGGTTTCATAGAGAGTTTTGGGACTTAAGGTATGCGTCAGTTTAGCAGCCATCATCGTGTGACTTTCATCCGCCGTGCTATACCAGGAATCACAAAAGATACGACCCGGTCGGGTCTCGGCGGTAATTTTGGCAACCTGATAAGGTGTTCGCATATAATCGGTCGGTCTCCAGTAGTCAGTTCCCGAAATCCCGAATGTTGTGCCATAGAAATTATAATCAGTCGCGTTGATCGCCACATTATAGCTCTTACCGGTCAATCCCGATAATTTCAATTTGATTGACTGCGATATATCCGCCGTCGCCTGGATGGTCCAATCATACTCAAGATAATCATCCCGCGATAACGGAATTAACAGCATTTCCCGCTGTTGACGGTAACTGGAAAAGAATCGCAGATTCCCCAACTGTTTCCCGATGATTGGCACCGGACCACCAAAACCGGCATCAATATTATAATCCGGTTGATCAGTTTTCGGCCGACGGCGGTGCTCCCAGAGAAATACCTGCTGTGCCCCTTGAGGGGTTAGATCATTCCCGGAAATTTCATCACTTAATAGTCGTTCTGAGATCGTGTTCCAGCCGTCAAACTGGGGATATTGACGTTGAGTATATTCATTCCAGGTACCATTTTGCGTCCCAACCCAGCAGACCTCATCATCTAAGTAAGGTTTTAACCACATCGAATTTTTATCGAAAGGCGATAGATCAAAATGTTTGGCAGCCGGTGGACTATATTTAACGGTAATTGCGCCGCTGTAACCGGTTTTGCTTCCTTCTCGGGTCACGATATTGACAATTCCCGAACGGACATTCCCATACTCGGCACTGAATCCACCCCGTTCCAGCGAGATTTCCTTGATCGCGGAAAATGCCACGGTGGAAATCGGTTGATTATTGCGGGGATCTCGGAGAGTAGCGCCATCCATCAATAACAACGCTTCATCAGCACCACCACCGCGAATTACCAAGCCGCTTTCGACTCCAGCCTGAAGTCCGACTAATTCACCTACCGTAGTCACCGGAAGATTTTCTATCTCCTCAGCTGGAATTGCTACCACACTGGTAGATACATCCGGCTTGATGACGTTCCTCTCCGCTACCACGGTTACAGCTTCACCCTGAATCGCTTCCCGGATTAGTTGAAAATCCACTCGCGCAGTCTGATCAATTAATACCTGAACATCAGTCACATTGACTATGGTATAACCGATAACCGAAACCGTGAGATCATAAACGCCCGGCGGAACGTTCAAAATCGTGAAATTCCCTTGATAATCACTGGCTGCTCCCAATGACGTACCCTTAATTATTACATTGGCACCCTGAAGTGGTTCGCCAGTCTCTTGAACAGTTACAGTCCCAGCTATCTTACCTGTAATTCCTGCCCAGACAAACTGCTGAGTAAAAATTAGTAGTAGTACCAAAACGTATCGAACCCCAAATTTCTTAGCGAGCATCTGACTGCCCTCCTTTATTAATTATGTAGATTCTCGAATGATCAACTCGGTTTTAAGGATTTTAGTAACCGGTTGCATGTCTGCATCATTAATATGATGAATTAAAATTTTAGTAGCCTCTTTACCCAGTTCATACGCAGGCTGTCGCACCGAGGTCAAAGATGGTTCAATCAGAGAAGCTTCGGGATTATCACTAAATCCAACTAAGGCAATCTCATCAGGAATCTTCAACTTTTCAGCCTTAATTTTAATAAAAGCTCCAATCGCAACCGGATCATTCACGGCAAAGATCGCATCCGGTCGTTCGGCAGGAGGAAGCCGCAGCAATTGTTCTACCTCCTGCCTGCCATCCTCTTCATTCATCCCACCTCTGACGATATAGTCATCCCGGACCGGCATTCTGTGATCCTTCAAAGCGTCGAGATAGCCCTTCAATCTTAATTCACAGATTAAAAGATTATCGGGACCGGCGAGATGCGCAATTTTCTTATATCCCCGGGAGATCAGATGCTTGACTGCTTGCAAAGCACCCTCATAATCATCAACGATTACCTTGTTGGCTTTAGGATTATTCCAAGTGCGATCAAAAAATACCGTCGGAATTTTCCGCCTTTGGAGTGACTCGAAATGATCAAATCTGACCGTATTTTTCGACACCGAGATCAATAGTCCGGCGATATGTTGCGAGATTAAAGTGCGAATATTAGTAACTTCACGCTCCATCTCCTCATTTGAATGACAAACCATAATTGTATATCCGGCTTTTTCGGCAACATCGCTTACCCCTGCCATTACTGCACTAAAAAAATAATGGCGCAATTGCGGGACAACCACTCCAATTAAATTTGTGCGCCTTTTCTTGAGCGACTGAGCGATGCTATTCGGATGATAATCTAATTCCTCGGCTAATGCCAGAATCTTCCGCCGTGTCGCTTCATTCACATCGGGATGACCCCGCAGCGCACGCGAAACCGTAGAAGGAGTCAGGTTTAATTTTTGGGCAATGTCTACAATCGTGATCTGCTTCATAAAAATACTTGATTTATTCTCCTGACTTGCATTTCTAAATTGGGAAACAAAGCAAAGTTATGCAACCTCACCCCCAATAAAATCTTGGATTAACAACGGATTTACCCCTCCCCAAAAATCCTCTTTTTTACCGATTACCAATCTACAATATCAACGTTGCCGGTAACGTTGATATTCTAAACAATCACACCTTTTTTGTCAAGTAATTTTATCTTTTGGAGGCATCTTTTCCCAACAATTAGAAGAGGGAAAAAGTATGCTAAAATCCTTAGTAGAGCTTACTTAATTCTGCAATTATCCAATTATTCAATAATGGATCTACTTGGGAAGGGAGTTGACGACTTGCTTATAATATTCCTGCCACTGTGGATTTTCGGTAGTTTTTAATAGCGCAATGGCTTCATCCAGAGTCTTCTGACTCTCCTTGCGCCGATTTAAATTAGCATAACTTATCGCCAGTTCCATTAACACCCGGAAATAGTGATCCTGATTATACGAAAAAAGTGTTAAATCTCTCAATTGCATCGCATTATAAATGGCAACACTCTCTTTTTGCCATTCGAGAGCAGACTCTGCCGCTTGTCGGTTGATAAGGAAATATCTTCCGATCAGGCGTTTGATTTCTGCTTCAGTCGCTAAGGGATAATCGCTTACCCGCTTCGTAAATTCGTCAAGCACTTTTTGAAGGTCTTGAGTCTCACCGCTAAAAATGCTGAACATTTCCGCCCGAGTCGAAACAGCCTGTTTCCAATTCGCCAATAGTTGCTCGGCTTGCTGATAGGATTCACTCTCGCGCCGGATGCCTTTCAACATTCGGTTAGCTGCGACAATATTCTGATCCTGATCATCAAAAAGCCCCTGCGCTAAAGCATACAGGCATCGGGCATAATGTAAAATCAATCGCTCATCGCCTGAGTACCGATGATAAATTGAGCTCAGCAGCTCACTCGCCAGCTGATATTGGTGCACCGATTGGTCATATGATTGCGCTTTACGTAATTGTTCAGCAATATTCAAGAAATTGATGGCAATGTCAATAGAATCAGGGCTAAAGGACTGCCGCAGAGCTACCGGCTGTCGCTCGCTGCTAACCAAAATGGCATTAATCCACCCCCGGTCACCTTTGGACGTTACGACCTCATACCACTCCAGATACTGACGAAGGAGATACACTTTAGTAGCGGGAGGAAGCGTCTGGATTATGCGGTACTTGGTTGCAGGTGCAAGCCTGAGATTGCCGGCTTTTTCAAGCACTTTCAGCGTAACCGGCTGGTAATGGTTAAACATAGGTTTAACGATACTGGTATGGACAAATCCGATTAGTTCCGAATCGGAATACACTTGATTCCAATCACCCTCCTGGGATAATAAAATTAACCGCTGCCCCACATCCAGCTGCGCAACAATTGGAGACTCGAGCCCCGCCGCCGCCCGCAGATTGCCTCGCTTGGTAACTATTACAACAGACAATGGATTATTGGTCTCGCCCCAATCCTCGACCATCATCCGATTCACCCAACCGGCAGCCGCCGAATCATACCAAACCTGAATCCAATCGCCCGAATCAGCAAGTTTAATTAGTCCGGAATGCTTTTCGATACTGGCAATAACCGGAAAATCTTTTCCCGATCCAAGATGAATTTTCGCCGAAGCCACGGTTTTCAGCACTTTCCAGGTCTCTGCCACGGGTAAAAGATCTGCGAAATCGGAATGCAGCCAACCGATCATCCCGGTGCCCAGACGAACTTTCAGCCAATTATCCGATTCGTCGAGAATCGGGAGCCGCATTTGTGATTCAACCAGCCCCAAAATGGCATATTGAGTACCAGGTCCGCTGCGCAGATTGACCCTGTTAGTGGTGATTAATTCCGCCGAGTAACCTATTGAAATCAGACCTAAAAAGTAAACCAGGACTTGCTTTTTCAACCTTGTTAGCATTGGATGAACACCGGAATTATGAAC
>Ga0208828_1001238_pt1 | contig 10047 bp, 10 predicted proteins | sample Kivu_160m_FD_185487 | JGI IMG/M metagenome (GOLD analysis project Ga0208828, IMG submission 185487) | Freshwater microbial communities from Lake Kivu, Western Province, Rwanda to study Microbial Dark Matter (Phase II) - Kivu_160m (SPAdes)... | ecosystem: Environmental > Aquatic > Freshwater >... | reverse complement strand
GATTTGATAACGGACCCATTTTGGGGATTAATGCAGAAGATTTTATCGGCTTTCCGATCGGCCAGCCAGAGATTTTTCCCATCGAATTCCAAACCGGTTGGGCAGCTGCCGGGAGTCTTGAACTCCTGGACAATGGCACCGGTAAAAGCACTCAGGGATTGGTTAAATAGAAAACAGGTGATAATAATAAGCATTGTTCTCTTCATTATTGACCCCCCTTTATAATTTTTATTTTTGGGTAAGGATAACATAAATGATGGATTAAAGCCGGTCAGGTAAATGAATTTAATCCACTGAGGTAGGGTTCCACTCCGTTGCCCAAGAATCGGTTTTTAACGATATCCTTGAGGACTGATAGGGTGAAGTTTTCTTCGGAAAAGGGGAACTCTTTCACATAGACCTCGATGATCGGGATCCCCAGGATTGCCAGTAATTCCCTTAGGCTGTAGGCGGTCCGAGATAGTGCTCCAGGGGCGATAATAACTCCGGAAATCTCGTTGCGGCGACGGCAGATGGTTTTCAAGATATCTTCTTCGGAGTAAAGTTGGAAAATCTTTAACTCCAGGTTAAGCTCAGCCGCCCTTTTACGAAGAGTCTTATTGATCTTATCCAGCGTCAGCCGCATGCCGGTTGTAACCGAAACCTTGCCCATCAGCGGCAGGTTAGGACCATGAATCAGCATAATTTTCATAGTTGAAAAATAATAGGGATATCGTTCATAAACAACAGTCTTATAGTAGTCGGGCTAAGCCTCTCTCAGGGCAGTTTTTCTGATTGGCAAGAAGTGATGGCGGTCTGGCGAGTTATCGGAAGGACTGTTAGTTCATTATTTGCTGCTGGACAATCGTGGATCGTCGCTATAGATTGTCCAGGTCCATATGGCGGTATAGGGATGAAGCCATCCGAGTTCCTGAAGGGCCCAGAATGGTCCGCCCGGGTTGATCAATTTATTATCCTTTAATTTAAGCAGCAGACGCGCTTCATCCTGGCGGTATTTGACGTAGACACTTGCCTTGCAATCCAGCCGCCAGCGGTTACCCTCTGGGAGAGCTTTGCTCTCGAGCACAACGGGGTTCATTGCCAGTGCGACCCGGCGGTCATCGGAGTAATCATTCCAGATTATTTTGCGAGCTGGTAAGTTATATTGAGCAACATTGCGTTCCTGGTAGCTAAGGAGCTTGAGCCAATTATTGATTGCGCTGGTTATTTTGGGGGATTTCATTGCTATTGAAGAGTGCCAGTTTCGGCTTGAACTGGTGGGGATACACAGGCGCAGCACCTCTTTGCCGAATTCGGGAGCACCGATAAACTGAGCGTAGAACCCATAGACCAGATTTGTATTGTAAACGGCGATTTTATCTATTGTGCTAAAGTTTCTCAACCCCTGATGAGTTAGCCGGGTGTTCCAGTTGTTCAATTGCTTTTGGATTTCCTGTATTGGCCTGACGGAAAACACAATGATAAGAGCTACAGCAAGAATCAATAGACCAACTTTGATTAGTGTAAACAATGGTTTGTCTAGTTTTAAGGGAAGGAATACTAACAACAGGGTCGCCGTAAAAACAATGAGAATTGGACCACGAATGAATAATGACCAGACGAAAAACATGCATAGAAAAAGCGATATAATACTGAGTAAAAGTTTAGCAATAAACTTAGTAAACCTGTAGACAAAAGCCTGATCGGTAACATTCATTTAATCTCCCTCCCCCTGTTTGATCTTAAGCAGAATATATCGAAAAAATGTGCAAAATAAAAAGTTTTGACTATAATTAGGCTTAACAATATTTTCAAAGCTTCAGTGTCTGGTTTTTAGTAAAAATTTTTTACCCTATTTTATCTGATATTTCTAAATTTGTTAGAATTTGGAGGGTATATGGCAGTCAAAGTTTTTCCGGTATCCAGCTCAAAAGAGATGCGCCAATTTATTCGCCTGCCCTGGAAAATTTATCATGGTAATCCTTGCTGGGTACCGCCCCTGCTGCTTGACCAGAAAAAGATGTTTAGTAGAAAACATTGCCCGTTCCTGGAACATTCCGAGGCGGAGTTTTTCCTTGCCCGAAGGGATGATGAAATATTAGGGCGGATTGTCGCAATTAAGAACAATAACCATTTGAAAGTTTACGATGATGGAGTGGGATTCTTTGGGTTTTTCGAAACCGTGAATGACCAGGAAGTTGCCCAGGCTCTGCTTAATCGGGCTGGCGAATGGTTGCAAGCAAGGGGATTAAAGACTATTCGGGGACCGGAAAACTATTCCCAGAATGAGACGGCGGGATTACTGACAGATGCTTTTGACCGACCGCCGGTGATTGAGATGACCTATAATCCACCCTATTATGTCGAGCTCATCGAGTCAGCTGGTTTTAAGGAAAGAATGAAACTCTTGGCCTATGCTATTGAAGGGGCAAACGAAATTCCCGAGCGGTTAGTCCGGGTTGTTGAGAATATTCGCCGGAATGCCGATTTCACGGTGCGACCAGTCAATCTGAAAAGGGTAGATGAAGAGGTGGAAAAGATCAAGAGTGTTTATAATTCAGCTTGGTCCGAAAATTGGGGGGCAGTGCCGTTTACGGAAAACGAAATTAAGGAACTAAAAAACAAGCTAATCAGCATTGTAATTCCGGACCTGTGCTTTATCGCTGAGATCAATGGAGCAGCTGTGGGCACTTCAATTACGGTACCAGATTTTAACGAAGTGTTAATAAAACTGAGAAATGGACGCCTTTTACCGTTTGGCATTTTCAAATTACTCTGGTACCGGCGTAAAATCAGTGGTGTCCGAACGATAATCATGGGAGTAAAAAAGGAACATCGCCATAAAGGGATTGATATAGTGTTTTATTACGAAACTTTTAAAAATGGCCTTAGGCATGGATTCCATCACGGCGAGATGTCCTGGATTCTGGAAAGTAACATGCCTATGCGTCAAGCCCTAGATAAAATTTATGGAACTCGGATCTACAAGACCTACTGCCTCTATGAAAAGGAGCTGTGAGATTTGCTGAAAAAGCTTTTTAGAGAGTATCTGAGTGCGATCAAGCCCCTGCCGATCGAGGGGATCCCCGATCTGGTCCTTTTCCGTCCAATCGCTTTCGTGCTGGTCAAGCTACTCCGTTATGTTCCGGTTACTCCCAATCAGATTTCTATGTCTGCTATCTTAACCGGAATCGGCGCCGGGATTTGTTTGGCTACCGGGACACCAAAAGGTTTGATTTACGGCGGTAGTCTTTGCCTCTGTGCAGTTGTTTTGGATTGCGCAGATGGGATGTTAGCTCGCCTGAAAAATAAAGGTACACCGATCGGTAGAATAATTGACGGGATTGTGGATTATGCCAATGGCATTGCAATATTTACCGGGCTTGCAATCGGCCTGACCAAGATGACAGGACATTATTTTCTACCGGCCTGGATATTAGTCTTGATTGCCGGGGTTTCGGTGATTTTTCACAGTATCCTGGTTGATTATTACCGCCAACAGTTTTGTTTTCATGCCTTGGGAATTCGCCAATCTTCTCGGGAGGAGATTACCGAATTAGCCGCAGAGCTAGCGAGGCTCCGGCGTGGGAGGCGGCGGTATTTTAAGGAGCTGATGATTAGCATCTATTTGTACTATTGTCGATTCCAACGGGTTTATTCACACCGTGAAAGACATTTTGATGCCCGCGAGTATTATCAGATCAATGTCTATCTGCTACGTCTCTGGCTGATGATCGAGCAATCGTTACGGTTGCTAATCTTAGCAATTGCTTGTATTATATATAGGCCTGAAATTTTTTTATTTTGGGCCATTATCCTGGCAAACGCTTGGATCCTGATTATGCTGCCTGTTCAAAGAATATTTGATTGGAAAATTGAACGTCATGATGCCTGAATTGAGCCTAATTTAAGGTACTAATGCAAGTATTGGTAACTGGAGCTACAGGATTTATCGGCAGTCACCTTGTCCCGGCATTATTAGCCCGGGGTTGGAGTGTGTGCTGTCTGGCAAGGACTACCAGTCGGAAATCAGCGGAATTTGAACAGCGGGTCCAATGGGTTGAAGGTGATCTTTTAAATCCCGGGTCGCTGATTAAAGCGGCCCAGGAGGTTGATGCCGTAATTCATTTGGCGGGAGCTATTAAGGCAAGCAATCCAGAAATATTCACAAAAGTCAACGTAACTGGTACAGAGAATCTTTTAGCGGCTTTATTATCATCAGGGAGTTCGAGTCCGACCTTTGTCTTGATTAGTTCACAGGCAGCTCAGGGACCCAGTTCCTCTCGATTGCCACTTCCGGAAAGTGCTTCGGCGCAACCCATTTCGCATTATGGCTGGAGCAAGCTGCAGGCTGAGGAAGTTGTGAAATATAAGGATCAATTGCCGTGGGTAATTTTGCGTCCCTGCACGGTCTATGGGCCTGGCGACCGCGAGTCGTTAGCGTTTTTCAAAATGGCAAAGTATCATCTGAATCCCATCATCGGCTGGCGCGCTGTTTATCTTAACTTGGTCTATGTGACCGATTTGGTCAACGTTATTATCCGTGTTTTAGAGAAGGATCGAAGCAGGGGAGAAATCTTCAATGTAACCGATGGCAGGGATGCCTATCCGTTAAAGGAGGTTATCTCTACCGCGGCTCAATCACTGGGAACCTGGACTATACCAATACTCCTGCCCAAATGGTTGCTGAGAACGGCAGTGGCAGTAAATGGTTTATTAGAAATGATTACCAGGCGTCCCAGCATGTTGAATAGTGACAAGTACCATGAAATGACCGCCCAATATTGGAGTAGTTCTGCTGAGAAAATTCGTCTAACTTTGAACTATGAACCTGAGTATGACATTTGTAAGGGTTTTCAAATCACCGCTGATTGGTATCAGGAGCATGGCTGGCTATGAAGGATTTTAGCCAATATCTCGAACGTTTCAGGCGGGGCGTTTTCCCGGTAGATTACCTGATCCTAATTTACAGCAGCCTAATGTTAATTATATCAATAGTGTTTTACTCGAAGCTGGGCAAGCCGCTGCTGTTTCTGGGGTTTAATCTTGCGTTTATCTACCTATTGCTTTATCTGATATACTTTGAGGAGCGGAGATTTGACTCGGCGCACTACTGGATCCATACCTGGCTGCCCATTCTAACCTTTATTTTTTACTATACTCAGAGTACTTCTTATGACAATTTGGTTTTTCAGCACACTTTTGATCCCCTTCTGCAACATTGGGAGAATCAACTTTTCAATGTTCCGCTCAATCGAATTATGGCACCATATGTCAATAATCTATTTGCGGATGAAATGATGCACTTTTTTTATTTCTCTTATTATCTGATAATTTTTGTACCCGGGGTAATCATGTTGTTGAATCACAACAAACAGGTTCACGAAATGCTTTTTACCCTGACGGTCATGATGTATTTCCATTATCTCATTTTCATGCTTTTTCCCGGTGATGGACCGGTATTCGAACGCCCGCAGATTTTTACCAGGGGTGTTTTGTTTATTCCCGTTTTGGATTTTATCTATAAATTTTTTGGTGAGCAGGGGGGTGGTGCTTTCCCCAGTACGCATGTGACGACTTCAGTTATTGTATTGCTTTATAGTTTTGAATGTTTTCGGATCAGATCCTGGCCAATCAATCTAACGGTAATTGGCATCATCATCGCTACGGTCTATTGTAGTTATCACTATACCGTGGACGCAATTGCCGGGGTTGTCAGCGGCACATTATTTTATTTTATCGGGAAATACCTTTACTCTATTAGGGATCATCGTGCGGAGCTGCCCGCTGAATGACAATTTCTTGAATCAGGCGGCTGGTTGCCTTTGTCACGGTCAGTTCCAGGTTGGGCAAGCTTAGTTTTTCGCCAGCCTTGGGGATACGTTTCAAATGATGAATAATGCAACCGCCGATGGTCTCATAATCGCCTTCCGGGATTTTGAGTTCAAAGTGTTCATTCAAGTCCTCGACCGTCATGCGGCCATTTATGACAATTGAGCCATCTTTTTGTAAGGCATATAGTCGCTCTGTTTCGTCATATTCATCTTCAATGTTGCCCACGATTTCTTCGAGGATATCCTCTACCGTAATGATTCCTACAGCGCCACCGAATTCGTCAACGACTACGGCCAGACTGCGACCGTTGTTTTGGAGGTTTTTCAGCAGCTCGGTGACTCCCATTGTCGGCGGAATGTAGTAAGCCGGGCGAATGAAAGGCTTAATCCGCTTCGTTAGCTTTTCCCCCAGGATGTCGAAACTTATCAGAATTCCAATAATTCGATCCACCCGGTTGTGATATATCGGTAAGCGGCGATGCTTTGTCTGGGTAAACTTATCGCAAGCCTCTTTAATGGTGGCTTGGTCACCGAGTGCCGTAACATCAATCAATGGGACCATAATTTCCCCTACTTCTGTTTCAGTGAAGTGCAGTAAGCGATTGATCATTTTTCTTTCGCTCGGTTTCACATCACCTTTGTCGTGTTTCATTTTCATCAGCAGCTTCAATTCCTCTTTGCTGATGATGCCGAGATTTTCCTTCAAGTTAGCGCCTCCGAATGACAAAGCAAGCAGGGCCGCCAATTTCGAGAATAACCACACCAGGGGAAAGAGCATTAGAGTAAATAGCCGCAGGACAAAGATGATGCGGGGTGCAATCCAGTCGCTGAGCTGCTGAAAGATACTTTTAGGAACGATCTCGGCGAATACCAGATTGATGAAGGTCATAACAACAATGGCGGTTGGGACACCTAATCCGCCCAACCATAAGTAAAACTGCGAGGTTGCCAGAGTCGTCCCGGCGACGACACAGATGTTGGTACCCAGGAGAGTTGTCCCTAACATCCATTCCGGTTTCTTGAGCATTTCAATTATCTGTTGTGAAGGACGATGGCCGGATTTGGCCAGATGACGGGCACGTAGCCGATCTACTGAGACCATGGCAATCTCGGCACCGGCGAAAAACGCTTGACCAAGAATGCATATAACGATTATACTGATTGTAGCCAGCTCAGACATCATATTTGCTTCACGATCAGGGTTTCAATGCGATTGCCAATGACTTTTTCGACGGTGAAATTCAGGTTCAGGTAGTCAATTGAATTTTTGGGTTGGGGTAATTCGCCAAACAGCGTAAAGATGAATCCGCCGATTGTGTCAATCTCTTTGGAGACAATATCTGAGCCGATCAATTTGTTGAATTCATCCAGAGTCATATTTGCTTTTATGCGGAATAAATGTTCACCGAGTCGTTCATAGGGGATGTCACCTTGCTCATATTCATCGCTAATCTTGCCAAAGATCGCCTCAAGGAGATCTTCCATTGTAACCAGGCCCTGGACCCCGCCGTATTCGTCTAATACAATCGCCATCGAAATTTTACGGAGTTGAAAGGTACGGAATAGCTCACCTGCCCGTTTGGTGATTGGTACATAATAGGGCTTGCGCAGGATTCTTTGCAGGATTTTTTCCGACTGTTCGGTTTTGGTTGGATCGAGACCAATCAGGTCTGTGGCAAATAAGATTCCAATGATATTGTCCCGATTGCCGCGATAGATTGGAACTTTAGAATAGTGTGCTTCTTTTATTTTATTGATCATCTCCGTTAACTGCATCTCGGCGGGCAAATAGAACATGTTCACCCGGGGAGTCATAACGTCATCCATATGGGCATCGCCAAAATCGAATATCCGGTAGATGTAGTCCTTCTCCAGGGCGGCGAGAATGCCTTCCTTTTCCCCCTCATCAACAATGGACTTGATCACGTCTTCATTCAGGATGCTGGGAGTACGTGAATTACCCCGGATAAAGAGATTCACAATGCGGTCCGAGATAGCCCGGATGAACCAGCGGCAGGGAGTTATGATCTTTGAGAAAAGCGTCAAAGATGCCGCCACCAAGAAAGAAAATTGCTCACTCCTCCTTATCGCAATGGTTTTTGGGGTAATTTCACCAACAAGTAAAAGGATTGGTAACACAATCGCAATATTAATCCAGGGCAATTCGCGACCAACTATCTGGATGATAAGTACGGTAGCAATGGAGGTTAGCGCGGTATTGACAAATTGATTGCCAAGTAGAATTGAAATTATCAAGCGACGCGGCCGTTCCAGTAATCTTTCTACTTGACGCCCCCGTCGTTCATTAGTGATGATTAATTTTTCCAGCTGAATCCGGGAGAGGGAGAAGAGGGCGGTTTCGGAGCCAGAAAAATATCCGGATAGGATTAATAAACCCAGAAACAGAATTATTTCGACAATCAATAAACTCACGGTGTAAATCTATCCTCGAATTCTGTCATTGTTGGTAATTTAATTTTTACACACTGTTTTCCAAAGTCCAGTGAAAATGCGATCATCAAATTCCTTGATTTTAAATACGCTAATGTTAAAATTTGAAGCAAAATGATAGCGATAGATCACCATTTATCCAGAAGTTCAGCTGGACCGAGTAAGCGAAATTTTGCTTTCCGATCTGGAATTACCATTTTCAGCGCTCTCCTTATTTACCTTTTCATGACATACCCGTTTTCTAATCCAGTCGAAGGGAATAGTGGTAAAAAACTTAACTCAGTCAATTTTATTCACTGGAATGATTTTCACAGTGCTAACCGCCCCTATATTGCCCGCTGGGGCAGACATAGAGGCAGCTTGGTTGGGGGTTATGCAAACCTTGCGGGATATGTTGATTCGTTGCTCAAAATTTATCCGGAGGCAGTTGTGCTCAATGCTGGTGACGATTTTCAGGGGACGCCGATTTCGTCATTTACCAAGGGAATGTCGCAGATCTTAATTCTTAATCAAATCATGCCTACGGCTTTTACGATTGGGAATCATGAGTTTGATTACGGTTGGGGTAATTGGACCAGTTGTGTGCAGCACGCCCGTTTTCCGATTATCTCCTGCAATCTTTATGATTCGACCAAAGGGGGCTTGGCGGTTGAACCTTACATTATCGTTATGTCCAACAAAGTCCGAATCGGCGTAATTGGTCTGATCATGGAATCCCTCAGTTCTACCGTGATGCCACTTAATATGAGGGGCTTGACGGCACTTGACCAGGTTGTTGCTATCCGGCAACAGTTGGATTTGCTCAAAGATAAAACCGATCTGATCGTTGTGCTCAGCCATAATGGTTTCGTTGAAGATTCACTCTTAGCGCTGCAGTTAAGTGATGTGGATCTAATTTTTGGGGGACACTCGCATACAGTGCTCTTCCAACCGGTTAAGGTTAACAACATTGTAATCTGTCAGGCTGGCAGCCAGGGGCAATTCTTGGGGCATTTGCAAGCTACCGTTGATACTGAGAAAAAGATAGTCCGGGATTATCAGTATGAGCTAATCGAGAACGTGGTAGGGCAGGTTGTCCCAAATCCGGAAGTATCTCGGGTAGTTGACTCTTTGGAAGCAATCCTGGGAAGCGAAATGGACAAGGTTGTGGCAGAGCTCATTTCGCCCTGGATTCGCAACAGCGATGGAGAATCTAACCTTGGTAACTGGATTTGTGATGCGCTCCGCGATTATTTCCAGACAGACCTAGCTTTGCATAACAGCGGGGGCATCCGCAAGGGAATGGATGCGGGACCGGTGAGGGTGCGTGATATCTGGGAGATAGCCCCTTTTGACAATACCATTGTTACCCTGCAGGTTACCGGTGATCAATTATTATCCCTGCTGGATTGGAGAATTAAGCATCCTCGGGATCTGCTACAGATTTCGGGAATCCGTTTGATCTATGATATAAGTGAACAGGTGCTTATTGCGGCAACTGTCACGGGACAGTCAATTGATCCGCAACAGACCTACAGCATTGCGACAAATAATTATATTACTGCTAATTTAAAACGTTTTTTAGGTCTTGACCCCAGTGAGGTAAAAGTTGAGGACAGCGGTCTGATCTGTCGGGATGTTCTTGTAAGGGCAGCTGAGCAACAGAAGCGGATTGACAGTAAGGTTGATGGCCGACTGGTGCTGCAATAGATTACGAATGTTTTAAGAACCAATAAACTGATTGACTTTATCGTCTAAAAATAGTTACATTTGGCGGCTTTTTAAAGGGTGATTGGATCGGTTA
>Ga0208828_1001237_pt1 | contig 10049 bp, 13 predicted proteins | sample Kivu_160m_FD_185487 | JGI IMG/M metagenome (GOLD analysis project Ga0208828, IMG submission 185487) | Freshwater microbial communities from Lake Kivu, Western Province, Rwanda to study Microbial Dark Matter (Phase II) - Kivu_160m (SPAdes)... | ecosystem: Environmental > Aquatic > Freshwater >... | reverse complement strand
GGCCTATCCGGCCCTCGAAGCGGCGCGGGCCCTCGAGGCCGAGGGCATCAGCCTGGCCGTCTTCGACGCGAAGTTCGTCAAGCCGCTCGACGAGGAAGCAATCCTCGGCTTCGCGAGGAGCGGCCGGACGATCATTACGGCCGAGGAGGGCGTCGTCGCCGGAGGATTCGGGAGCGAGGTCAGGGAGTTCCTCGACAGGCGGGGCTTATTCGGCATCCGCTTCAAGTCCATCGGCCTTCCGCGCGAGATCTATCCCCTCGGCAAAGCCGCCCAGATAAGACATCTGCTCCGCCTCGACCCCGCCGGCCTCGCCGACCAGATACGGGAATTCTATAAAAAGGGCTGAAAACCCCTTTGTTTTAATGACCAAAGAACGTCTGGATAAGGTCCTGGTCGAGCGCGGGTTGGCCGAAACCCGGCAGAAAGCGCAGGCGTTGATCATGGCCGGCCTGGTCTTCAGCGACGGCCGCCGCCTCGAGAAATCGGGCCAGCTGGTCGCGCCGGACGAGAACCTCACCGTCCGGAAAACCCTGCCCTACGTCGGCCGCGGCGGGCTCAAGCTCGAAGAAGCGCTCGACGTCTTCAAAGTGGACGTCGCCGGCCGCGTATGCGCCGATATCGGCTCCTCGACCGGCGGCTTCACGGACTGCCTCCTCCAGCGCGGCGCAACTCGAGTCTATGCCGTGGACGTCGACACGCGCCAGATCGACCGCAAGTTGCGCGATGACCCGCGGGTCGTCCTGGTCGAGAAGAACGCGCGCTACCTCGCGCCGGATGATTTTGCCGATATTCCCGAATTGTTCACGATCGACGTCTCGTTCATTTCCGTCCTGAAGATCCTGCCGGCGATTAAAAAGGTGATGGAGGCAAATTCCCCTGTCATCGCGAGCGACCGTAGGGAGCGTGGCGATCTCATAGACCGCGAGGAAGGTCTATGCGATTGCCACGGCCCGCTTCACGGGCCTCGCAATGACGCGATCATCCTCTCCCTCATCAAGCCCCAGTTCGAGGCGGGGAAAGGCCAGGTGGGGAAGGCGGGGATCGTCCGCGACCCCGAAGTCCGGGCCGGCGTTCTCCGCCGGGTGCTCGCGGGAGCTGCGGACATGGGCTTCCATGCCAGGGGAATCGTCCGCTGCTCGACGCGCGGACAAAAGGGCAACCAGGAGTATTTCATCCTCTGGTCGCGGGAAGGATTGCCCCCGGCGCCGGCCGCCGTGTTACAATGGATCGAGGAGGTCACCCGGGATGAGCAGCATTCGTAAGGCCGGCATCGTCATCAAACCCCATGCGCCCCGCATCGAGAGCGCCCTATCCGAGCTCGGCGCCTATTTTGACCGCCGCGGCGTCAAATACATCCTGGAGGAAGCGGCGGCCGAGAAGCTCGGCCGGCCGGACGGCATCCCTCGGTCCAAAGTTCCCGAAGAGTCCGACCTGGTCGTCGTCCTTGGCGGCGACGGCACCCTGCTCAGCATCGCTCATCTCGCCGCGCGCCGGGGCGTGCCCGTGATGGGTGTGAACCTGGGCAGCCTGGGCTTCCTGACCGAAGTGACCCTTCCCGAGATGACCCTCACCCTGGACGCCCTCCTCGACGGCGCACCGGGCATCTTCAGCTCGCGCCTGCTCCTCGAAGCGCTCTTCAAGGGCGAATCCAATCTGTGCCTCAACGACGTCGTCATCAACAAAGGCGCCGTGGCGCGCATGATCCACATGAAGATCTGGCTCGACCACAAGGAGCTCGAGACGATGAAAGCCGACGGCCTCATCGTCGCCACTCCCACCGGCTCGACGGCTTATTCGCTGGCCGCGGGCGGGCCCATCCTCCACCCGGCCGTCCCGGCCGTCCTCCTGACCCCGATCTGCCCCCACACGCTGACCTTCCGGCCGATCGTCGTCTCCTCGGAAATCCCGGTCCGGATCGAGCTCCTAACTGCTGGAGAGGAGGTCTACCTGACCTTCGACGGCCAGCGCGGGGGGACGATGGTCAAGGGGGATTTCGTCGAGGTGAGGCGAGCCAAGCAGGTTTTGAAGCTCGTCTCGTCCCCGAAAAGGAACTACTTCGGCCTGCTGAGCGAAAAATTCTCCTGGGGCGGGTGAAATAAAGGGGGACGACGCATCCTGTCCCTAATAAGCGGCTCTCTTTATCTTGAGAAATGTGACTTATTCCTTATTAGGGACAGGATGCGTCGTCCCCCATTAGATTGACTTTTCGCCCCCTCAAATCTATCATTGAACCCTTGAAATGGCTCAAAATCTGCGCATACTGATCGTCTCTCCCGAAGCGGCGCCGTTCGCCGTGGCCGGAGGCCTTGCCGCCGCCGCGAGCGGCCTGGCCAAGGCCCTGGCTCGTAAAGGCGTGGACGTTTCGCTCATCCTGCCTAAGTACCGCCGCCCGGAGATCGAGTCGCTCTCCTTGGAGCCTGTCGTGTCCGAGCTCTGCGTCCCGCTCGGCAACGACAAGGTCAAAGCCAGCGTCCATAAGGCCGAAGCCGATTTCGGCCCGGTCTTTTTTGTCGACAACCCGAAGTATTTCTGCCGCCCGGAGGTCTACGGTTCGGCCCGGGAGGAATACCTCGACAACGACGAGCGGTTTACCTTCTTCGACCGGGCCGTCCTCGAGTTTGTCCTCAAGCAGAAAATGCCGGCGGACGTCATCCATTGCCATGACTGGCCGACCGCCCTCATTCCGCTTTTCCTCCGGACGCACTACAGCCAGAAAAGCCATTTCAAGGATACGGCCGCCGTCCTATCCGTCCATGACCCGGCGCGTCAAGGCAAATTTCCCCCCGAATCCCTGGCCTGGACGGGCCTCAACTGGGATTATTTCACGCCCGACCAGCTGGCCCTCAACGGCCGGTTCAATTTTCTGAAGGCCGGTCTCATCTTCTCCGACGCGCTGAACGTCGTTCCCGAGGACTTGAGGGCCGGCGCCCCATCGAAGGACGATATCGGGAACGGAGTCGAAGGGATCCTACAAAAGCGCGCGGACGGATTTTACCGGATCGGGAACGGCGCGGACGAGCCGACATGGGAATCGGCGGCCGGAGAACATCTCGAGCTCTATGCCAAAGCCCTTGCAGCGAAAAGAGGAGGTCAAAGTGTCCGATAACATCATCCAAGTGACCGATGCGAGCTTCGAGGAGGAAGTCATAAAATCCGCTCTTCCCGTGCTCGTCGATTTCTGGGCCGTCTGGTGCGTGCCGTGCAAGATGATCGCCCCGTTTGTCGACGAGATCTCCATCGAATACAAGGACAAGGTCAAGGTCTGCAAGCTCGACGTGGACGGGAGCCGGCAGGTGCCGGCCCGCTACGGAGTTCGGGGCATCCCCACGCTCCTACTGTTCAAGGGCGGCGAGCTCAAGGAAACCTTGGTCGGCGCGCTGCCGAAGGACAAGATCGTCGCGGCGATCGCCAAGCATCTATAAAAAGGGGATAAAAAGGGGACACACACTTTGGGGACACATCCTTTTTGAACAGGGAAAGAAATCGAGGTGTCCCAGAAGTGTGTGTCCCCTTTGTTTTGGCTGTCATCCTGAGCGAAGCGAAGGATCTCGTATAAGAATAGAAATTGAGGGACACAGTATAGTGCCCCCGAATTTAGAAGGGATTTGATTCATGAGCGAAGCATACGATGTCGTCATCATAGGCGCGGGGCCGGCCGGCCTTGCCGCCGCCATCTACACCGGCCGGGCCCGGCTGAACACGCTCGTCCTCGAGAAGGGGATCCCGGGCGGCCAGATCCTGATCACCGACTGGATCGAAAATTACCCGGGATTTCCCGAAGGCGCGGCCCCCTTTGACCTGATGGAGAACTTCCACAAGCAGGCGCTCAAGTTCGGCGCCAAGTTCGAGACGGACGAGGCGAAAGAGATCCGCCACGACGGGGACCTCTGGATCGTCCGCGGCGGCAAGTCGGAATATCCGGCGCGGGCCGTCATCGTCACGACCGGAGCGGCCCACCGGCGCCTCGGCCTGCAGAACGAGGGCAAGCTCATCGGCCGCGGCGTCTCCTACTGCGCCACGTGCGATGGGCCCTTCTTCCGCGACAAGGAGATCGCCGTCGTCGGCGGCGGGGACACGGCCCTGATGGAAGCGGAATTTCTGACCAAGTTCGCCTCGGTCGTCCATCTCATCCACCGCCGGGACAAGCTCCGCGGGACCAAGATCCTCCAGGAGCGCGTCTTCGCCAATCCCAAGATCGCCATTCACTGGGACTCCATCATCGACGAGATCACCGGCGGGATGAACCTCGAGAGCCTCACCCTGAAGAACGTCAAGGACGGCTCGAAATCGGTCGTCCCGGTCGAGGGCTTATTCGTATCGGTCGGCGTCGACCCGCTGAACGCCGTCGTCAAGGGCCTCGTCGACCTCAACGAATGGGGCGAGATTATCGTCGACGAAAAGATGGCCACGTCCGCGCTCGGAATCTACGCGGCGGGCGACGTCATCGAGGCCGCACCGCACCAGGTCGCGACGGCCGTGGGGACGGGCGTCCACGCTGCGATCAGCGTGGACGGGTATTTGTCGGGGAAGTAAATATCTTGTCATTGCCAGCCGGCTCGCTCAAGCGAGACGGCGTGGCAATCTCACTTCTTGATCGATTTTTCCAGCTCTTCGACCCGCGTTTTGAGCCTCTTGAAATCCTTGACGATGTCGTAGATCTGCGGGGCGACCGCCCAGAACTTCCGCCAGACGCGGATGTCGAGATGGGGGCTTCCCGATACGAACGCGCCCGACGGGATGTTTCCGGTCACCCCGGACTTGGCCGCGACGATGACGTTCTCGCCGACGGTCAGGTGATCGGCGATCCCGACCTGGCCGCTCAAAATGGTGTTGCGGCCGACCTTCGAGCTTCCCGCGATCCCGGCCTGGGCGATGAGGATGGCGTTCTCGCCGACCTCGACATTGTGGGCGACCATGACCAGATCGTCGATCTTCACCCCCCGTCGGACGATCGTCTCGCCCAGGACGGCCCGGTCGATGGTGCTGTTGGCCCCGATCTCGACGTCGTCCTCGATGACGACAGTTCCGGTCTGGGGGATCTTGACGTGCGAGCCGTCCTCGCCTTTGAGATACCCGAAGCCGTCCGCGCCGATGACGACGCCGTTGTGGATGGTGACGCGGCAACCGATGCGCACGCCCTCACGCAGGGCCGTGTTCGAATGGACGATCGTATCGGCCCCGATCTTGACGCCGGGATAGACCGTCACGTGGGGGAAAAGCACGGTTCCTTCGCCGATCTCCGCTCCGTCTCCGATGACGCAGTAGGCGCCGACGGAAACGCCCTTCCCGAGCTTTGCGGACGCCGCCACGACGGCCGTCGGATGGATGCCGGGCGCCGGGCGATAGGGTTTATATAAGAGTCCCTTGGCCCGGGCGAAGGCCAGGGGCGGATTCTCGGCGCGCAAGACCGGGATCCGATTGAACGGTTCGGTCGGCAGGACGACGGCCGCCGAGGCGCCCGTTTTTTCCAAGAGCGGCCGGTATTTGGCCTCGGCGCAATAGACGAGATCTCCATGCCCCGCTTTATCCAGCTCGGCCGGGCGCTCGATTACGATGCTGCCGTCGCCCTCGTAGGGGAGGTTGAGCCGTTCGGCGAGTTCCTTGACGGTGATTTTCATTTCAGTCCTTCGGATCCTTTGCCATGCACCTTTACCTGCTTTGCCTCCATCTTCTCGTTGAGGACGCAGGCCAGCTCCGCGCCCCATAGAAGGATGACAAGCGACGTCGAAATCCAGAGCAGGAAGAAGATGATCGACACCAGCGTCCCCTGGAGAAGCTTGCTGAGGACGATGCCGACTGCGGAAAAATTGGCGACGTAGACGACGAAAATGCGTTTGAAGATCTCCCAGAACACCGACCCGATCGCCGCGGCGACGACCGCGGCCCGGGTGTGGACCTTCGTTTCGGGGATGAATTTGTAAATGACGAAGAGGACGAGGAAGCCGAGGATAAACGGAGCGAGGTACTGGAGAAAGACGTTGTCGACGACGTCCATGACCCCCGGGTTGAGCGTCGTCCGGACGAATTCGCTGGCCGTGATGGCCCGGTGGGCGGCGGTCCAGACGGCCGTGATCGAGAGGGAAAAGAACAGGATCACGGCGATGATGAACATGATCATATATTCCATCAACCTGTTGTAAAAGAACGATTTCCGGCGTTGCGATTTGAAGATCGTATTGATCGAGTAGATCAGGTTGGAGAAGAGAAAGCTCCCGCCGATGAGGGAGCCGACGAGGCCGAACCAGCCCAGGTTGCCGATGTTCTTGGAGATGCCGCTGAGCTTGGCGAAAAAGGAGGGGTCGAACTTGGCGAAGAAGTCTTCCGTGAACAGGTTCAGGCTGCGGATGGCTAGCTCGTAGTCGCCCATGATCTTGGTCGCGGCCCAGGCGAAGAGGGCTACGAGAGGCACCGCGCAGAGAAGCGTGAAATAGGAGATAACGATCGAGTGGTTGAAGCAGCGGTCGGCGTTGAACCTTTTAAAGGTCGTTCCGAGAATACCGAACAGCTCCGCCGCCATGTTAATTCAAGGTGTGATCGCCACGCTCCCTGCGGTCGCTCGCGATGACGTTATCATATTATGAATGAACACCTCTTCATATTTTATTAAACCCCCTACCCCCTGACAATTCAGGGGGGGTTAATAGGCCGGTCATTGCGAGCCGTCTCGCGAGAGCGGGATGGCGTGGCAATCTCACATGCGCTCAGGATGACCCCAAAGCGATCACTTGACCCATTTGACCATGAGGATGATGAACGTGACGAGCAGGGCGTAGATGACCAGCGTTTCGATCAGGATCAGCCCCAGGAGGAGGAGGAAGCGGATGTGGGGAGCGGCCGCCGGGTTGCGCGAGATGCCTTCGCAGGCGCTGCTGATGGCCTTGGCCTGGCAGAACGCGCCCGCCGCCGCGGCCAGGGTGATGATCCCGCCGCTGACGATGATCGAGAGCTTGTAGAGGGACACCTTCTGGTCGGTCAGTTCCTGGGCCAGGAGGGGCGAGCCGGCGACGAAAAGGAAGAACAGCAGCAAGCCGAGAGCCTTCAGGTTCTTATTCATGATCAAACTCCTTTCGAAAAATGTGCGATTGCCACGGCCAAGAGGCCTCGCAATGACATTTAATTATATGTCATCGCGAGCGACCGAAAGGAGCGTGGCGATCACACCGATATTCTTATGCATGTTGGGCATGGGGCTCTTGTTCCTCTTCGTGGGCGACGGCGCCGGAAATGTAGATGCACGAGAGGAGGACGAAGACGAAAGCCTGCAGCAGGCCGGTGAATATGGACAGGGCCATGAAAGGCAGCGGCAGGAAATAGGGGATGATCGAGGCGATGACGACGATCAGGACCTCTTCGGCGAAGATATTGCTGAAGAGCCGGATCGAAAGCGACACCGGCCTCGAGAAATGGCTGATGAGCTCGATGGGCAGCATGAGCGGGGCCAGGACCGGGATAGGCCCGGTGAAGTGCTTGAGGTATTTAAGAACGCCTTGGGCCCGCATCCCCTGGTAATGGTAATAGACGAAGACCGTCAGGGCGCAGCCGACCGTCACGTTCAGCTTGCTCGTCGGCGACATGAAGCCGGGGATGAGGCCGAGGACGTTCGAGAAGAGGATGAACAGCCCGATCGTCCCGATCATCGGCAGGAACTTCTTGCCCTGCGGCCCGATGATGTCGACGAGCTGGCTTTCGAAAAAGTTGATGATGAGCTCGAGGACGTTCTGGAGCTTCCCGGGGACGGCGGTCCGTTTCCGCGCGGCGAGCCCCAGGAACAGGATCAGGATGAGAGCCACGATCAGGCTCATGACGACATAGTCGGGGACGCAGTTGGCCGGATCCTTGACCTTGATGCCGATGAGCCCGAGCAGGGCGGCGATCGGCTTGCCGAAGGCCTTGTTGAACAGCTCGACGATCGCCAGGCTGTGCTCTAGTTCTTCCATTGCTTCATGCGGGCGAGAGCCAGGGCGATCTCGACGAGAAAGACGGGAATGATCGTCGAAAATCCCGCGGCAAACGCCAAAATCATCCTTGGATAGATGAGGATTATAATCAAAAAGACCCCGAGAATCAACACAAAACGCGCAAGATAGAGGAGGATCCCGGAGCGGAGAGCCTGCGCCTTGCCCTTGGCCAGGACGTGGGTCAGGGCGCTTTTCAGCCAGAGAAAGCCGAGGGTGGAAAGCGCCCCGCCGGCGAAGAAAAAGAGGCCGGTCAGGGGGTTGAACAGCGCGGCGGCGCCGAGGCCGAGGACGGCGGCCGCGGCGATCACCTCGAGGGGTATGCGGCGGAGGATCTTTTCTTCGACGGGGTCAATGGGCATGGGCATGTCCTTTCAGATCAAAAGGCGTGATCGCCGCGCCAAGAGGCTCGCGATGACTGTAAAACTTATTTTTAGCATGCTTCAGGTCACGTGATAAAGAGTTACGCTCAAATCCCTGATTCCCTTAGGGAACCGGGAAGCGAATTCCAGGAGCGTTCTTTTCGACAGCCTCCGGACGTCCAGTTCCTCGAGCGGAACCGCGGCCCGGCCTTTCTTCATCATGTAAAGCTCGTCCAGCAGCGCCTTCTCCGGCTCGGCGACATAAAGCCCCCCTTCAAGCCGGTAGCCAAAAAATAGATCCTTCTTGATCTGACGGAATTCCGCTTCCCGGCCGCCGATCGTCATCCTCCTGGAGCGGCGCGTCGTGGCGAACGTCATAACATAAGGGATTTGGCTCAAGATCCCATGACGAGCCAGAGCCGACTCGAAGGACAAATACGAAGGCCTGTACAGAATGTTCGCCAGCAGGCTCTCGTCTGCGGGGCGCGTCGCAATCCGGTAATAGCCCCGGCGAACTCTTTCCAGGACTCCCGATACGGCCATCCTGTGGAGCGCGACGAGGAGGCTTTTTCGCGTCCCGTATCCCAGAATCTTCTCGAGATCGGCTACCGACCAGAAAGGCTTGTTGAACCGGGCCAACTGTCCGACGAGGTCCATATCGCGCGGCTTTATTCTGTCCATTGGTCGATGACGCTCCAATGGGTTCTAGGAAGGTATTTCCGGAGCTCCCGCCTGACGATCCTCGGGTCGGAACCGGCGAGATCCGCCTGAAAGGGGCGCCCCAGCTTCTGGGAGATGAACCACAGGTCGTACAGATCGCGCGGCTGGCGCCTCGCACTGAATGCGGCTTTCTTATCCTTGAGCGCCCGTTCCAGAGTCGCAACCCGGCCGAAGGCCGTGAGATTCGTTACTTCGCTCGAAAGGAGCCGGAGCTCCGACTCGCCGGCCTGCCGGCGGCTCTCTTCCCGGATCGAAACCTCGACCTTGATCGGAAAGGGCCGGGCGATGTAGGGCACGTCGAATCTGTAAAGGGCGAACAGAGTGAAGCGCTTGGCCAGGGCCTCGACCAGTGTGGCCGCGGGCACGCTTTTCAGAGCTTCCCGGGCGGCCGTTCGGAAAGCCGCTTCGGAGACGGCGGAGCTTGCCGAGAAATCCAGATCATCGGAGAACCGCGGTGAGCCGAACGCGAGACGAAGAGCGGTTCCTCCCTTGAACACAAGAGCCCCGCCGATGCCGGATTCGAAGAGGCTCTTCAAGAGGAAAATCTCGCACTCTTCCCGGACGACTTGTTCGACGGCGATCTTGAGCCTTGCGGCTAGGCTTTCGGCGGCGTTCTGATCCATAATGCAATTCCTATATAATTAACATATATGATAATTAAAATGGAATGTCAATAGGCGATCGGCTCCCCGGCGCCTCAGCCGCTTGCAGAAGGCTTACTCTTCCAAGTCCTCTTTGTTGTACTTCGTTACGCCCCGGATCAGGCTGATGAGCCCGGAGGCGACGCCGAGCAGAGTGAAGATGATCAGCAGCCAAGGCCCCGTTTTCAGCCACTTGTCGAGCCAGTAGCCGAAAAAAAGCCCCACTGCGATCGACGATGGCAGCATCAGCGCCAGCGAGCTTACGACGGCGAGCTTCCGAAAGTCCATGATTATCAATTATATAGGGGAGGGGGGCGGAATGTCAAAAGGTCGAATCGCGCCATCTAAAATCTTACTATGGAGGCATATGT
>Ga0208828_1001235_pt1 | contig 10059 bp, 12 predicted proteins | sample Kivu_160m_FD_185487 | JGI IMG/M metagenome (GOLD analysis project Ga0208828, IMG submission 185487) | Freshwater microbial communities from Lake Kivu, Western Province, Rwanda to study Microbial Dark Matter (Phase II) - Kivu_160m (SPAdes)... | ecosystem: Environmental > Aquatic > Freshwater >... | reverse complement strand
ATGAACTACCCCGCAGCAAGCTACGGGGTATCTTAGAAGAGAGCTAACTGTTTACTTTTATGCAAAACCGTATATTCTTTCTCCAGCCCTTGATCACGAACGTATCTCGAAATGCTGGTCTCGTCTCCAAACTTACTGACTGTGTTGACAAAATATCCATCCGTCCAAAACTCTCCACCCCACAACTTAGTCTTGACCTCTGGATGGAGTCTGAATATTTCACGAGCTGTGATACTTTTCAACATCTTGATGATCTGTGTCGGACTTTTCATCGGTATTGATTGAACCAAAAAATGAACGTGATTTTTGTCTGTCCCAATTTCAAGAAAATGAACTTCATATCGCTTCTCGATTTCCAAACAAACTTCTTTCAACGATTGGTCAACGGCTTTGCTAAAAACAACTCTGCGATATTTGGCAGGACATACAAAATGATACAACAGTACCGAGACATTATGTGATTTATGTATGTATTCGCTTTCGCTCATACACACAAAGATATTAAATGCGCTGCAAGCAGCGGGGAACTAACCCCTAAAAGTGATTAGAGAATATCCAGGCTGACTTTTCTTATGTACCTTTGAACCGGCATGAGTATGATGACATGAAGATTCTTGTGGTTGAAGACGATAGAAAGGTCGCCTCGTTTATCATGCGTGGCCTCTCCGAGCAACTGTTCCAGGTCGACGTGGCACAGGATGGTCTGGAGGGTGAACGCATGGCAAGAACGGAAGATTACGATCTTATCATTCTGGATATTCTCCTTCCGAAACAAAACGGAATCGAATTATGCAAGGTTATCCGGAGCAGGGATTATAAGGTCCCGATTCTCATGCTGACGGCTCTTGGCAGTACGGACGACAAGGTGACCGGTCTTGATTCCGGAGCAGATGACTACCTTATTAAGCCGTTTGAATTCAGGGAATTGATGGCCCGCATCAGGGCGCTGCTCCGGCGAAGGGATGAAACAACACAAGCCACCCTGTTGTCATTCGAAGGGATAGTAATGGATACCCAGGCCAAGACTGTTTATCGCGACCAGGTCAAGATCAATTTGACGGCCAGGGAATTCAAACTGCTTGAGTATCTGCTTCGGAACCGTAACCGGGTAGTATCTCGTGTCGATATCGAAGAGAAGGTCTGGGATTTCTCATTTGACCATAACACCAATGTGGTTGATGTTTATATGAATTTCCTGCGAAAAAAAATTGACAAAGGATTTGACAGGAAACTGATTCATACCGTAGTAGGAATGGGATTCACACTGAAAACGCCAGATTAATATGAGCCTCCGGTTCCGGATCACGTTACTGTTTGTTATCATTGTTGCAGTTCTCCTTTCGGTATTCGCTGTCTATGTCTATTATGTGACCGTAAACATACGGACAAATGCATTTTATGACCGGTTGTGGGAGCGGGTTGATATCGCGACACAGATTTTGAACGAATCGGGCAGTGTCGACCTGGACAGTATTCAGCCATCCCTGAGAAACAAATATTGGACAACGCTTCCCGAAGAAGAGATCATTATCTTTAAAAGCGACCGATCGTTCTTTTATATTAATGAATATTATCCCGTTCAGTTTGATTACTCCAAGATCCTCAAGACCATCGAGAATGGCTAGGAACTGGAATTGCAAATCGGACTGCGCCAATTTGTCGCGTGCACGAAGCTGATCAACAATCACTATTCGGATATCATTGTCTCGGCATTCGACAAGAATGGCCGGCGGCTGCTGAACAACCTGAAGATCACTCTTGTGACCGGATATCTGGCTTCTATACTTCTAATCATCCTTTTAGGACTCTATTTCTCAAGGGAAACCTTCGCTCCCATTGCGAAAATAATTAACGCTTCAGAAAAGATCAGCGGCAGCGGGTTGCATATGCGTGTCCCAACTCCGAAAGGGAAAGGTGAATTGGTCAAGTTGGCCAATACGATCAATGCATCTTTAGCACGTATTGAAACTGCCTTTAACATGCAGAAACAGTTCGTCTCGCACGCTTCCCATGAGTTACGGACACCGGTTACTGCACTGGCCGGTGAACTTGAACTGGCGTTGATGAAGGAACGAACTGCAACCGAATACCAAACGGTAATCGCCTCTACTCTGGAGGATTCCCGCAGGTTATCCCAGCTGATCGATCAACTGCTCTTGTTTGCCCAGACCAGTGGCACCGAAGAACTGCATTCCAAAACCCGATTCAGACTGGATGAACTTGTACTGGATTTGATCACAAAACCGGGCCTGAATCCGGAAAACAGGGAGATCAAGTTCGAATTGGAAAGCTCCGATCCGGACGAAGAAATGCTGATGGTTGAAGGGAACGAACAGCTTCTTTCTGTAGCTATTGGAAACATCCTGGACAACGCTATAAAGTATTCTCACGAGGATCACCCGGTCAGAGTCAGTCTGAAACCGTTCGATACACAAATAAACGTAACCATCGTTGATCAGGGGTCCGGTATCCCTTCTAGTGAAATGAACCTGATCTTTGAACCATTTTACCGTTCCGATACCGTTTCTTCAAAACCGGGATTCGGAATCGGTTTATCCCTGGCACGACGGATCATCGAGCTTCATTATGGGGAACTTAATATACTCAGTGAACCGGGTAAAGGAACTACAGTGATCATCAGCATTCCTCTGGTTAATCCTTCCGGGTTATAATCAGTTTTTAATTTCCGTTTAAATATTGTTTAATAAGCCACTTCTACTTTTGCCGGAAACACCAGGATTATGTGTGGTATTTCCGGATTGTATGATCCGGCTCTTGGAACAGAATCGGCACTTTCGCTAATCGACAGGATGTCTGATAGTCTTCGTCACAGAGGGCCTGACCACCAGGGACTGTTCTGTGATTCTCCGGTTGCATTTGCACATAACCGGCTCGCCATCATTGATCTCACTTCGGCGGCAAACCAACCAATGGAGTATCGGGACTGCGTCATAATCCTGAATGGCGAAATCTACAATTACTTGGAAATTAAGGAAGTGCTGATCAACATAGGATACACTTTCACCACACGGTCTGATACCGAAGTAGCCCTGGCCGCTTATCATGCATGGGGAACCTCCTGTGTGGAAAGATTCACCGGGATGTGGGCTTTTGCCATCTGGGACAAACGTAACAAAACACTTTTTTGCAGCCGTGATCGCTTTGGGATCAAACCTTTCTATTATATCTATCAAAACAGAACTCTTTACTTTGCATCGGAGTACAAAGCGCTTAAAACCACGCCGCTGTTCTCCAATGACATCAACGAACGGCAGGTGATCAGAGGTCTGCAACTTGGATGGCTTTTTTATGACGAAGAGACCTATTTCAAGTGCATCAGGCGTCTTCCGGCAGCAAGTAATCTTTTTTTTAATGGTAAAGAGTTAGTCATAACGCGGTATTGGGAACTGGATCTCACAAAAAAATGCGAAAATTCCTTTGAAGAAAAACGGAAGGAGTTCAGGAGCCTATTCTTTCAGGCAATCAGTTTACATTTGAAAAGTGATGTCAAGATCGGCACATGCCTGAGTGGAGGGATTGACAGTTCATCTGTTGTGTCTGCGATAAGCACATTGTTCCCCGATCAACCAATCGATACATTCACGATCTATTATGACGGAGACCATGAGGTTGATGAGCGTCCCTGGGTGAATCATGTAACTGCGAAATATTCCAATATTCATCCCCATTTCTATCAGCCAAAAGAATACGAAATCCGTGATGCGTTTGAACAGACGCAGTTCTTTGCGGATGTGCCGTTATCCGGCTCTTCAGCTGTTTCTCAATATCTGTTGATGCAGATGGCTTCACGGCAAGGAGTTAAAGTACTACTTGATGGCCAGGGTGCCGACGAATACCTGGCAGGTTATCTTCACTCATTCGACAGGTTGATCGGAGAGATGATTCATGATTTCCAATGGATCGACGCTTTCCGTTTGTTGATGGAGCACAAAAGCGTCCACCGTCAACCCTTCAGCGCGCTGGGATACCAGTTAATGAAATGCGTTCTTGCCAGCATAAGAGATGAACAGGAGATGTATCTCCTCGCGTTTAAGCACAAACAAACAAAAGTCTTCAAAAACCTTTACATTAAACCACCGTTCGAGATCCTGGCCCATCCGGCGGTCAAACGATTCGACGAATTTCTGCACGGACTCGTTTTTACTACCAGCCTTCCCTCCCTGCTTCACTACGAAGACAGGAATTCGATGGCATTTTCCATTGAATCCAGAGTTCCCTTCCTGGATCATAATCTTGTTGAGTTCGCTTTCTCCCTGTCAAATGAGGATAAGATCCATCATGGTGTTACCAAACACATCCTTAGGGAGTCGATGAACGGATCGTTGCCAACGGCCATTTATCACCGGCATGATAAAAAAGGATTTGTAACACCCGGGGAGGATAAGTGGTTGAGAGGGCCATTGAAAGACCTCCTGAACATCAACCTGAACCAGCTGGAATTTATCGATCAAAAAGTGGTCAGGAAAGTGATTGAACGCTATCGTACAGGAGGCAATAACAGCACGCTGGTCTGGAGACTTGCTACATTAAACCATTGGTTGCATCAGTTGTAATTTTGCAGGATCATAAGGGTTACTCAAAATTCCTGCAAAGGTATACTCATGAAAATATCGTGTCACTAAATGCGGCGATCCAAGTTTCTGTCATTATAGCCATGGCCTGCCGCCCGTTGGGTTCATTCACTCTCCCTGAAATTCGGGAGGAATGACCTGAACATTTGTTCCAGAATTTTCATTCCGTTTGGTGCCGGGGCATCAATTTTTCAAACCCTGGCGTGCCAGATGCCAAAATAAGTCTGCAGGGCAGCAGCGAATCACATGACAAAGTTGACGAGTGCCGCACTGAAACCGGGAAACGGGAAGCCCTCTGCCGAAGAGATGACCGCTATCAAGACAGCTCCTGACCCCATTGAGAGCAAGGATGAGGAAAAAAAACCTCTGCTGCAAATCGAACCCGAGAAGTCTCCCCTACCTGCCTATGAGCCGAGAAAGGAGATGACGATCATCGAGAAGATCTTCAGGATTGAGAACCTTCAGCTCATTGTCGAAAAGCGGGCTAAGTTGATTCAGACCCGTTCGGAACTGGATCGCTTCCAAATCGCCTCCAATGACTTCAACTGCAACATGCGGCTGAACGATTCAGACGGCAATGTATTCACCACCAGCTTCACCCCGGACATTAAGAAAGTCATCGATTTTCTCAAAACCCAGTTCGATGCAAGCATTGCCGAGGCTGAAAGCAAGATAACTTTCTAAGTCTGGTTCAATATTGTCCACAGACGTTCCGGTTCCGATAAATCGTTCCGGAACGTCTTTCTTTTTGTTCGTAATAAGAACAGGAATTATTCTTAATTTGCCTTAAAATTTCTTTACAACCAAAAAACATATCATGAAAAAAATGCTCATCGGTGCCATCGTTGGGGCCATCATCTATTTCGGGTTTCAGACGATCATGTGGATGGGAGGATTCCACAAAGATTTTTATACCTACACTGCTAAACAGGATACAGTTTTATCCTCATTATCTGCCAATTTACCGATGGAAGGCCTCTACATGATGCCGATGGCTGACCCCAACAGTCCTGATTTCAAAGTGAAACAAGAGGAGTTGGAAAAGCACATGGTTGGAAATCCCTGGGCTATGGTGTTTTATCACCCGAACATGAAGGATTTTTCCGCAGGCACCCTGATCCTGGGTATCCTGTTTGCTTTCCTCGGTGCATTCATTGCTGCTTTTATTATCTATATGGGTAAATTTCCCTGCTTCTGGGGACGCTTTACGACATCTATGCTCTTTGCTGTTTTTGCACTGATAACAAGTGTCTTCAGCACAATGAACTGGTGGGAATTCCCTTGGAGCTTTATCAAACCGCAGGTTGTGGATCTTTTCATCGGCTGGTTGCTTGTATCCATTTGGCTTGGATGGTTCGTAAAGAATCCCAATGTGTCCAAAGATTAACAGAAAAGATTGGAAAGATGTTAGAAAGACTAAACTATTGTAATTCATGACAAAAGAGCAAGAACGCGACGAACTACACCGTGCTATATGGCAAATTGCCAATGACCTTCGGGGCAGTGTTGACGGATGGGACTTTAAATCATATGTACTGGGTCTGTTATTTTACCGGTTCATCTCCGAGAACCTCACTTCTTTTATCAACAAGGAAGAGCAACGCACAGGGAATTCAGATTTCGACTATGCCAGGATATCTGATCAGGATGCTGAATTCGGACGGGCGGACACAATCAAGGAGAAGGGCTTTTTTGTCTTACCTTCCGAGTTATTCGTAAATGTTCAAAAAAAGGCCAAGAACGATGCCAATCTGAATGAAACGTTGAGCAATATCTTCAAGAATATTGAAAACTCGGCAAAGGGAACTGAAAGTGAAGACGACCTCAAGGGATTGTTCGACGACATTGACGTGAACAGCAATAAGCTGGGAGGAACTGTTCAGAAACGAAATGAGAAGCTGGTCAAGATCCTCGAATCCATCGGAGGGTTAAGATTAGGGGAATACCAGGATAACACCATCGATACCTTTGGTGACGCTTACGAATTTTTAATGACCATGTACGCCGGCAACGCAGGCAAATCGGGAGGGGAGTTTTTCACCCCGCAGGAGGTCTCAGAGTTGCTTGCCGAGATGACGGTCGTTGGGAAAAAACAGGTCAATAAAGTGTATGATCCGGCTTGTGGTTCAGGCTCTTTGCTGTTGAAATTTGCCAAAGTGTTGGGCAAGGAAAATGTGAGACAAGGATTTTTCGGACAGGAGGTAAACATCACCACCTACAACCTATGCCGCATCAATATGTTTTTGCACGATGTCAACTATGAGAAATTCGACATTGCACATGGCGATACGCTGACCGAGCCCAAACACTGGGACGATGAACCTTTTGATGCCATTGTATCCAATCCTCCCTATTCGATCAAATGGGAAGGCGATGCCAATCCGCTGCTGATCAACGACCCCCGCTTCTCACCAGCCGGAGTGCTGGCGCCCAAAAGCAAAGCCGATCTGGCCTTCACCATGCACATGCTTTCGTGGCTTTCCACATCGGGCACAGCCGCCATTGTTGAATTCCCGGGAGTGTTATATCGCGGAGGCGCCGAACAGAAGATCCGGAAATACCTTGTGGACAACAACTACATCGACACGGTCATTCAGCTTCCACCCGATCTGTTTTTTGGCACCACGATCGCCACATGCATCATCGTACTGAAAAAAAGCAAAAAGGACAATGCCACCGTGTTTATCGACGCTTCGGCCGAGTTTGTACGCGGAGGCAATAAAAACAAACTCTCTGACACCAACCGCAACCGGATCCTTAAGGCCTTTATTGACCGGAAAAATGAAGCTCATTTTTGCCAACTTGTTCCGAACAGTCAGATTGCCGAAAATGAGTACAACATCGCAGTGAGCAGCTATGTGGAGCAGGAAAACACGGCCGAAGAGGTGGACATTGAAAAGCTCAATGCACGAATTGCAGAAATCGTCATCCGCCAAAACGAACTCCGTATTGCTATTGACGAAATCGTTGCTGATTTGGAAGGAGGTCAAGCATGACAGAACAACAAAAAGGGGAAATCCTCATCTACCAGTCAGATGAGGGACAGGCCAAAATTGAAGTACGCCTCGAAAATGAGACAGTTTGGCTTAATCAAAAAATGATGGCTGATTTGTTCCAGACAACGTCGCAAAACATCACAATTCATCTGAAAAATATCTTCGAGGAGGGTGAATTAATGGAGAATGCAACTTGTAAGGATTTCTTACAAGTTCAAACCGAAGGATCGAGAAAGGTTGCACGAAGACAAAAATTCTATAATCTGGATATGATTATCTCCCTTGGCTATCGCATCAAATCGCGCATCGCCTAACGTAAAAAAATGTATTTGGAAAGATGAGGACTGCGCAGGGAGTTGTCGGCAAAAAGGGAGGCGAAAATGAGTAAACCTGGGTTTGTTTATATTATGACGAATAAAAACCGAACGACGTTGTATATTGGCGTTACTAACGATTTATGCCGTAGAATATTTGAACACAAGAATCATTTGATTAAAAATTCATTTACCGAAAGGTATAATCTGGAATTCTGTATTTATTACGAAGAGTTTGTCTATTTCGATTTAGCGATCCAGCGGGAAAAGGAATTGAAAAAATGGAGCCGGCAGAAAAAGGAAAAGTTGATAAATAATATTAATCCTGATTGGAAAGTAATTGCTACTTAGCAACCGAATAATATCTTACCAATAAATCCACTAAAAGCCCCGTAATTCGGGGTTTTTCTTTTGTTGATAACGATTCCTTATTATTTGGTTTTTCCGTGATGTTAAGCATATTTTTGTACCTCATTTGTACCTCGCCTAGATTACGATTCAGTTTTTTGTACCTCAAGACAACCTCATGTTTTGATTAACTAACCTGGAAAAGACTTACATTGAATATCGCAGGAATCGGCTGATTATCCTTGGATTAATTGATTCAACCGCGTCCGGTAGTGAAGCAGGTAAGCCCTTATACTTTTTTCATTGAGAAAAGAGTTGTGAACAAGCCTTTCGGCCATGGGCTGAGGTTCAAGGAAAGGGGTGCTTAACTTTTGAATCCTCGATTCACCCACTCCTATTCTCTTTCCGAATTCAATGAAATCCTTAAATGTTGCATGCCCGGATTTACGAAATTTATCTGATTGGTAGTTATCAATAAACAATCCTTTATCCAGTGCGAAGTCTGTATCATCTACATGTACCCGTGTATTGAGAAGATCATAGGCAGGGCTTAGCAGGTAGTCTCCTGAATCGCTTGCAAGCAAGGCGAAATTCTTCAGATGTGCATCCCCGTTTGAAAATAGGTAGTTGAAAAGTACAATGGCATAGAATTTCTCGATCTCAATCCTCCAGGCAGGTACGTACTTGCGGATCAGAGCACCCAATTCTTCATAACTAAAATCATATTTGAAATTAGGTCCGGCTTTGTCGGATGATTTACCGGCCAGTGAGGCAAAATCCTCTTTACCACGCTTGGAACCATCTTTTTTTACGTCAAAACGCTTGGTAATATATGCCTGTGTGCCATCCTTAAAAAAGATCATGGCATTTTCCGCCGTATTGATACCAAATACCTGCCGGGCAATCTGCATGGTCAAGTGCTCGTTTGCCGGAACCTGTCCGGGATTGAGGACATCACTTGGAACGGGTTTCAGGATGTAGGTCCCCTGCTCCCCTTCCCGGGTCAATCGCAGAACATTTTTCTCCAACAACATACTGAGCTTCTCCTGGACGCCAGAGATCGAGATCCTTTTGCGGTTATCCATGAATTCCCTGGCAACTTCTTCATCATGAGAGGGTATATCATACTGAAGGATATGGGACACCTTCTTCCCGTTGAACATTCTTCGAAGACACCCCGGGCTATATGTTGAGAATCCTTCTGCAAGGGTTCCCGGACAATTCTTTATTTCATTCAGTTTCATCCTGCCGTAGTGGTTTTATTGTAATTGCACCGATCGTATCATGCCTGGCCGTTGCCATCAGCAACCCGAAATTATCTTTCTCATCTATTTTCAGCAACTTGCTTTGAAGTTTACGGTTGAATCCCTCACTGAGCATATTGAAAAAAAATGGGAACAGGATCTCGTTGCTATACTCCTGCCTGGTTTTCGGGAGAGTAAGACTAACCGGCGGTTTCCTGTCATTGATAAACCAGGAATCATCGTACCGGAAACGATATTCATTGCGTGAAACCTCGGCAAGCACTCCTGCCAGCTCTCCATTATAATATACTTCCGCTGCCCTCATAGTTTATGGATTCATCTTTTTTATTTCCAGTTTCAATTCCATGCCCAAGACTTCGGCCAATTTGTTCAGTGTGTCCAACGTGGGATTTCCTTTGCCACTTTCTATGGCTTTCAGCGTCCGGAGGCTTACTCCGGATAATTCAGCCAGGTATTCCTGGTTGACCTTCAAGGCTTCACGGCGATCCTTCAACGCCTGTATTAATTCTTCCCGGTGCATTTTATTGCTCTTTTTGTGCAAATA
>Ga0208828_1001233_pt1 | contig 10062 bp, 9 predicted proteins | sample Kivu_160m_FD_185487 | JGI IMG/M metagenome (GOLD analysis project Ga0208828, IMG submission 185487) | Freshwater microbial communities from Lake Kivu, Western Province, Rwanda to study Microbial Dark Matter (Phase II) - Kivu_160m (SPAdes)... | ecosystem: Environmental > Aquatic > Freshwater >... | reverse complement strand
ATCTACAACAGCGCAGGATGAAGACAACCTTGTTTCGTGCCAGGTAGCTAGATACCGTTTTAAGGTACCTCGCACCATCGCGTTGGTTAATAACCCGATAAACGAAAAGATATTCAAAGAACTGGGGGTAGATGCTACGATCTCCGTTACCAACGCTATTCTCGAGCACGTGGAGCAGGAGATACCCGCTCACCCGCTGATTCATCTGTTGACCATGAGCGGTCATATGGAAGAGGTCGTGGAATTGATTATTCCCAAGGAGTCCCCTGCGCTTGGCAAATCCATGGGCCAATTGCGACTGCCAGCAGATACCACGATCGCCCTGTTATTGCGTGATGGAGAAAAGCCCAGGATACCTGACATTGAGACTACGTTTAAAGAAAACGACCGCATCATCGCGCTAACAACTATAGATAGTGAAAAAATACTGGAGAAAGCCCTGTTGGGCTGATCACCCCTGTTTCAATAAGTCAGAATTCCTATCCGCAAGTCAACGGCAATCAGATGAGGCCGGCTAAACATGTTTTAAGTTTCTTATATGTTTCCGCCAACGCCTCAGACAGTACCCTGGTATCCGCTACGACAGTCATAAAGTTATGATCTCCGTTCCACCTTGGGACGATATGGGTGTGTATGTGACCCTCAATTCCGGCGCCAGCAACCCTGCCAAGGTTCATCCCGATATTAAACCCAGCCGGTTTCACTCCGGCTGTTAAAAGTCTTACGCATAACTTGACCAGATCCAGGTGCTCTTTTGATTCACTGTCATCGATGTCGGTCAGGTTTCCGATGTGGCGGTATGGCGCCACCATGAGGTGCCCCAGCGTATAGGGATAAGCATTCAGGATGATGAAGTTATATTTACCGCGATACAGAATGTAGCTGGACTCATCATCTATTTCTTTAGGTTTATCACATAATATACAACACTTGTCCTTATCGGCCTGTAATATGTACTGTATCCTCCAGGGAGCCCAGATCTTCTTCATTTTGTGAATTCCGCATCAAATAATCATCATATTGTAGCATGATTATTGACTTTAATGCTTAACATTGATATCTTTGTTTTAATTGGATATGGCGCAGATGGATCTGGGTTTCTTCACCAGGGGCAATGTCTCGGGAGGCTTCAAAAAAGAAGTTACCGAAGTCCTCACCGACTGTTACAGGCGTTTCGAGCAAAAAGTACCCTACAAGATCGGAGTCTATCTATTTGATACGGAAGAAAACCTTAATAACTACCTGAGGGAAGAGAGGTTCAAGCTAGGTCTTTCTTTTAACACTATCGATGAGACTTCCGCATGCACCCACGAGGTCTTACGCGGCTTCCCTCGCTTACTGGTATGCAACGACCGGCTTTCCAAGTATAGTAAACAGGCTCGGGCAGGAGCGTTGAGGCACGAGGCCGCCCACACCGTCCTCCATGGTGCGCTTGAATATAACATATATCAAATCCCCGAGGACTGCCGCCATACTGCTATGGTCAAAGGCATTGAACCGGAAAAGCTGGAGGAGGTATTCTTCCAGCTTTCTATGGGGGTTAAGGATTTCGAGGCTACCAGCCTGCTGGTCAAGCATGATTTCATCCAATGCCAGTTTACTTATGCGCTAGAATGGATACAGCCTATCGACGATGATAGAACAGCCTGGAACGTATCACGCACCACCCGCCAGACAAGGTTTATTTATGAAAGTGCGTTGATGAGGCCGATACTATTTACAGATCCCCTGCTCTCCCTGCCTAAATCGAAGAGGGTCCCACTCGAAGAACAGATCCAGCTCAGCGCCCGGATTGAACAAATGATAGCCATCCTCGGGGAAACAGAGGAGAACAAGGTCTTACAGGCTGCGGGAGCGATAATAGGGGTACTGGCTGAAGATACTCATAAGAATATAGATGCGGCATTCCGTCAGTTGATAACAATGATTTGAACGCCGATGAGATGGTTTAGCAGCCTCATGGGCAGTAATAATTATTAAAACCTATTTTTCGTGCATACACCTTTTTAACTAAATCATTTTTTAGCTTATAATTTGGGTGCATTCATACGCTATGTACACGCAATCGAGCTATTATAAGTCTATGAAGCTGGATGAACGCATTTACTGCTACATCTGGCAAGGTATGGGTAACAATTGCAATACATGCGTATTTCCCAACATACTCAAGGATGATCATCCCCATGTAATTATCGACCCGGGTCACCTCATTAACGAATCGAGGGAAGAATGCTTTGCCAACCTGGAAAAAGCAATGGCGGCAGATAAAATCAAGGTTGAGGACATCGGCCTTGTAATAAATACACACAGCCATCCCGATCATTGTGAAGCCAACGAATACATTATCGGGAGAAGCTCCGCAGCGGTCACCATGTCCCAGGAGGAAGATGCGTTCAGGACAACCATTGGTGAAAGGCTTTATAAAATGTTTGATATCAAGTCGCCGCGTTTCACTCCTTTCTTTTATTTAAAGGAGGGGAATCTTGATCTTGGCAAAGATGGGTTTCAAGTGCAGGTCTTGCTGACACCCGGCCACTCCCCGGGCTCAGTGTGCCTTTATTTGCCTGCCAAGAAGATCTTAATCACAGGCGACGTGGTATTTTTTATGAGCGTCGGCCGGACTGATTTCCCCGGTGGCAATGCCATGCAACTCAAACACAGTATCGACAAGCTCTCCGAGCTAGATGTAGAGTACTTGGTTCCCGGGCATAATACGGAACCCAACGGCGTCATCAAGGGCAAAGGGGAGATAAAGCGAAATTTCGAGGCGGTTCAGATGTTCTTCTAAAGCGGTCATTAAAAATGGAAATAGACGAAAAGATACAATTCGCTATCGAACATACACATGTACTCCGCCCGCCGAAACAGCAGCTGGCGACCTTCGGAAGCACCAATGTTTATTACTATATGATCACCGAACTGATGCAGGAAGCCAATATTGTGCGGGAAGGTAGAGTAATAGCGGCCAGGCCTAAGATTGTGACACCGGCTTACCTTATAAACATTGAAGGATTCGGCGGTCCGGCAAAGCGCTATATTCAAATGATGGCAGACAGAAACCCTGATGAGCCCGGCATATTCTACTCATACAAAAATGAAACCAGAGAAATGAATATAATTTCCGAACCGTTGCCTGAAATTCTAGATAAGATAAACCAGCGTATAGACAGTCAGAGCGACCCGCTGAGCGCCGTAATCAAAGGCGTGGAAGAGGTATGGGATGTTTCACTATTGAAATTTACATTCGAACTTACCAGGAATTCCGTTTACCACAATTTCTCCGAGTTCTACGGACGTGGGCTTATAAATACGGATGCCCAGGGTGTGCCCAGGGATGCCAGGGATTATATAGAGGAACTTTTTAAGAGTACAGAACGTGACCCGGTACATGCCCCCGAACTGGTGAGCGAGATAAGGCGCTGGAATTTATGGACTGAATATCAGGACCGCTTCCTGCAGCTCTTTAGAAAAATGTGATCTCCATAGGCTGCCAGTTGGTTTTGATGTATCAATTCAAAGATCAATTCAAAGATGCCCCACCTTAATTGACAATCGTAATAAGGAGTTATATATTACTCTTGGGTTATTAAAATAAATCAAAGGGCATACCAGGGTTAACAAATGAACCAGCGGCGATCAAATATAGAGATAATCAGCGAGATGTTGAGAATCGGCGCCGATGGGGCGGGCAAAACCGAGCTCATGTACAGCGCCAACATGAGCTATAGGCAGATTCAAAAATATCTGAAGTTCCTCACGTCGCAGGGACTCATACACAAGGTGGAGGTCGGCAACCCTACGATAACTTATTTAGTTACGGAGAAAGGTCACGGCTTACGCAGAAGCATTGAAGTCGTTTTAGAGGTTTTGAATTTCAAGGAACCGGACGACAAGTAAATTTATAGGAGATGCACATGTCGGGAAAAAGGATGCTGATACTCGATGCCGAGACTGTTCAAAGGATCGAGGAAAACCGCGGCGACATGAGCGTATCAGAATTTTTAAACTTCATTATTGATGGTCAACTTGAGCCGGAAACAAGTCCTCAGCATAGCGACCTTGTTACTAAAGAAGAGTTCAATCATTTTGAGGAAGGCATCAGGGATCTGCTGAGAAGCTTCCTGGAGTTTTTCCTGAGCTATGGACTCGAACTGGGCAAGCATCCGATCGACGGCGAACTTGATAAATTGAGCCTCACACTTCAGGGACTGAGCAAAAACGTCAAGGGTAAAAAATCATAAAAAATATTTACCGTATTGCCACTCTAAAATCCTGAATAAATTCGTTCAAATCCGGCCAGCCTTCGCATCAGATAGAATTATCTTCTAGAACATAATCACTTCCCAATTTACCTTAACCGTGCCATAGTGTAATCGATACTATTCATGGGAGGTGTATTATGCCAACCGTAAAAGAATTACTGCATGCCGGGCGAAAGGAGGAATTATGGCAGATGTGCTGTGGATTTCTCGATCTCAGCCTCGACCAGTTCATGGTGATTCAAAATAGGCTCCTGCTTGAGCAGATCGAACTCCTTAATCAATCTGCGCTTGGAAGAAAAATAATGAAGGGCATCATTCCACAGAACGTGGAAGAGTTCAGAAAAAGGGTGTCCCTGACTACTTATAAAGACTACTGCCCCGAATTGCAGGAGCAGCGAGAGGACGTATTGCCGGTCAAACCAATGTCCTGGCAGCATACATCAGGTAGGTCGGTAGAATATCCATTTAAGTGGGAGAGTATAAAATGGTTTCCTGTAACTAAGCAATTGAGCCGCGAATTAGGCATTATGAGCGCTGCCTTAGGTATACTTGCAAGCTGCAAAAGGAAAGGTGATGTTTCTGGCCTTAAAGACAAATCGAAGTTTATATACTCAGTTGCTCCCCGACCATATACGTCGGGAAATTTTGCCCACATAATATGCGAGGAAGCGAACGCGGTAAGCCTTCCACACCTGGAATTGGCGGAAAAAATGTCCTTTGAGGAGAGGATCGAACTCAGCTTCAAGCTAGCACTAGAACAGGGCTTTGACTTCTATTTCGGAGTCACTGTAGCGCTGGTCGCCATAGGAGAAAAAATGAACCAGCAAGTAGGCAAGACTAATATAAATTTTGTACGGATGAATCCCAGAGCATTATTTAGGACCGCTCGTGCATTGGTTAAAAGTAAAATGGCAAGGCGGAAACTCCTGCCTAGAGACTTTTGGGACGTCAAAGGCATAATTTGCAGCGGCACCGATGGTACCATTTTCAAGGAAGTAATCAAAAACACCTGGGGTAGATATCCCCTCAACCTGCTTGGAAGCACTGAAGCAGGATATGTAGCCACACAGACCTGGGACTATGGGAGCATGACTTTTATTCCCAGCCTTAATTTCCTTGAATTCATACCGGAAGCGGAATATTCCAAATGGCAACTAGATAATTCATATATGCCACGGACAGTATTACTCAGTGAGGTGAAGCCGGGGGAGAAATATGAACTGGTCATTACCAACTTTCACGGAAGTCCACTCACCAGGTATCGTACTGGGGATATAATTAGAATCACATCTCTGCGGAATGAGAAACTGAACATTAATATCCCGCAAATGGAATTCGAGGGTAGGGTAGACGATATACTGGATATAGGCGGCTTTGTCAGGTTGACAGAAAAGGTAATCTGGCAGGCAGTCAGTAACACGAATATACCATACGTCGACTGGGTTGCGCAAAAGGAGAGCAATGGCGAACGGTCGATACTGCATTTATTCATAGAATTAAAAGACGACCCGGCTGTAAATGAGAAATCCGTTGCCGAAGCCATCTATACTGAATTGAAGAAAATGGATGAGGACTTCCTCTATGGAAACGTGGAAAGTGTTCTCAACACGATGCCGATAGAAGTCAGCTTTTTACCAAAAGGCGCATTCGAGCATTATATCAACTTACGCCGCTCCATGGGTGCTGATCTTGCACATCTGAAACCGCGGCATGTAAATCCGTCCGACAAAGAATTAGCTATTCTCGGAACAGAGATCGTTGCAGCTCCGACTATTGCATCGGTACCTGCCGAAGTATCATCCGTTAAATAGATCCCCCTGCAAATTGCGTATGGGTAGCTAGTCTTTCGATAACTTATACAGGTACCTGGAAATAGCACGACGTACACAGTCGGAAAAATAAGATAATTTAAAATCCGTGAAGATAAAATAAATTCGGAGGAAATTCACGTGTCGGAAAAGAGGATGCTGATACTTGATGCCGAGACCGTCCACAGGATCGAGGAAAACCGTGGTGATATGAGCGTTTCTGAATTTTTAAGCTTTATTATCAATTGCCACCTGGAACAGAATCAGAAAACCGAGATAGGTGACCTAGTTACGAAGGAAGAATTCAATCATTTCGAGGAGGGTATCAAGGACCTGCTCAGGAGTTTCTTAGAGTTTTTCCTGAGTTATGGACTTGAACTGGGTAAGCATCCCACTGACAGTGAACTCGAAAAGCTCAATATTAAATTACAGGGATTAAGCAAGAACATCAAAGGTAAAAAATTCTAAATATTTAAAGAATATAGTCAAATGTTATCGTAAGGGCGACTGCTTCAAGCAGTCGCCCTTTTATTTGGCATATTACTTTAGTACTATTTGATTTCACATTATCTTGCCATCCTTGACATTTATTTGTGCTTAGACAGATAATGGGCGCAACATATCTGTTTAAATACAGTTAATGAATATTAATAGCCTAATCCCCTTACTGGCGTTTATCGCTTATATTCCGCTTCTCATCATTTTAATCGCTAACCGGCCCTGGCAACGGCAGAAGAAGCTATTCGCTATATACATGGTTTCTTTTATGAGCTGGAGCTTCGGCATCTTCCTCTTCCGTAGCGATTTCTTTATGGACGAAAAGGTTGTCTTGGCTAAGTTGACGCTGATTGTCTTTTATTTTGGCTTGACATCACTTTATTATTTCCTTCGGTCCTACTACGAAACCAGTGAGCCCAGATTCCCCTGGGTTTACACACTTACGGGAATAACTACAGTATTAATTATTCTTTTTATACCTGAGAGCATAAATCTGAAAAACGGTGTCGTACCAACATACGGTGTTTGGGTATATCCAATAGGCGTATTCGGTTACACTCTTATCGGGGTAAATTTATACGGACTTGCTAAGAAGCTAAGATATGTTACCGACCCCGAAGTACATAATCAGATTGCTTACCTCATCCTTGGTGTTGCGATATCATGTGCTTTTTCCCTTTCCAGTTTTATCAAGATAGGACAGGAATTCCCGCTTGCACATATCGGCAACTTCCTTAATGCGGCAATATTTACCTACGCTGTCATGAAGCATCGCCTGTTAGATATGCGCCTTGTACTACGTCGCAGCCTAACAATTTTCACCATAGCGGTACTCGTGGTAGGTGTATATCTTTTATTATTCATTATCGGCCATTTTCTGTTCAATATCGAAGTAATCACGAACAACTTAATTCTCGGCATTGCCATTGCCTTAATTATCTCATTCGCTATATATCAGACGCGCGATTTCACAATAACGCAAATTGACCGCCTTTACTTCCGCGATAGATACGATTACCGGATTGAACTCAACAGCTTCATCCAGTACAAAATAAGGGGTGTGCTCAGCCTAGACGAACTGGGCAACCAACTCCTGTCTTTACTCTCCGGGGCTATAAAATGCAAACGCGCCTTCTTGTTCCTTCCCAGAGAAGACACCGGGGATTTTTTTATCCGCTTCGCGGTCCCCTCGGACAGAGAAAAACCCCCGTTCGTTATAAGAAGTGATAGCCCGATAATCAAATGGCTGAATAGAGAAAATACTTATTTACCTACAGAAAAACTTGATACTGCACCGGAATTTAAAGGACTGTGGTCTGAGGAGAGAGAAAATATCCAGCAGCTTACCATCTGGATATTTCTTCCGATAATCAGCCGCAGTAATATAATCGGGGTGCTTGCTCTCGGAGAGAAGCAAAAAAAGGCTAGATACAGTCTCGAGGATATCAACTTCTCGGAAAGAATTATTAGCCGTGTAGCTATAAGTTTGGAGAAGGAATTTCTCCAGGACCAGCTTAAAAAGAGGGAACAAGAACTTGAATTAATCAATCGACTGGCAGGGGTAATATCCTCCAGCCTTAATATCCAGGAAGTATATGATGCCTTTGTGAGTGAGCTGAAAGAAGTTGTGGAAACCGATTCCACAGCAGTTGTCCTTATAGAAGGCAATGATATTTATTTTTCTGCCCTGTCAACCGAGGTCGGCTCCGCCTGGCACACGGGGCAAAGACTGCCCATAGCCGGCACCGCCACGGAATGGGTTTATCTAAATAAAAAACCATTTTACGACAGGGATCTTACCCAGAGCAAAAGATTCTCCACCGGGGAGGAATACTTTAAGCGCGGTATCAGGTCCATTCTTTACCTGCCGCTTCAAATCAAAGGCGAGGTAACGGGCATTCTGATTCTTAGCAGCCGGAAACCTTACGCCTACAATGTTGAGCAGTTGGTGTTATTGGAACACCTGGCAGCACAGATTGCAGTCCCGATCGAAAACAGCCGTTTATATGCCAAGTCTGAGCAAATAGCACGAGTTGATATCCTAACTGAATTATTTAACCGACGTCATTTCGATGAACGCATAAAGGAAGAGATCGACCGCCACTCCCGGTACGGTGACATTCTTACGCTGCTGTTGCTCGACCTGGATAATTTCAAGAAATACAATGATACATATGGTCATCTATCAGGCGACCGCATTATAGTGCATGCGTCCAATTTAATTAAGAACACAATCAGGTCATCAGATTTAGCCTTCAGGTATGGCGGAGATGAGTTCGCCGTTATACTCCCTAATTCTCCAACCTCCGAAGCTTTCAGCGTCGCGGAACGCATACGTGAAAAAATCAGCTCCGAGATGTCAAGCCGGCAGTTGGATATTACCATAAGCATAGGACTGGCTTCGTGGCCAGGAGATGGCCAAACACTCGATGAGCTCTGCAATGCGGCAGATACAGCCCTGTATTACGCGAAACGTACCGGCCAGAACAGGACTTCTATCGCTTCCAAGACTCTATTTTCTCTCAGTGAATCAGCAATAAACGTAAATAATGAGACAGAGGTGCTGAGCACAATTTATGCCCTCGCAGCTACTCTCGAAGCGAGGGATAAATTCACCTACGGTCATTCACGTAAGGTGAGCCGCTATGCCGTGGCAGTGGCGGAGGCATTGAACCTGCCACCGGAGCAGGTCGCCATAATTAGCACTGCTGCATTGCTTCATGATATCGGCAAAATAGGCATCCCCGACAACGTACTGAATAAGAGCAGCAAACTGCTCGACGAGGAATGGGAACTGCTTAAGGCACACCCCAAATTGTCGGCCACCATTATCGGCCATGTTCCCAGCCTGAGCGCCTGCCTGGCTGCTGTGAGACATCACCACGAGCGCTGGGATGGTGGGGGTTATCCCTCCGGTCTGAAGGGAGAGGCAATCCCTATAGAGGCACGGATACTTTGTGTGACAGATGCTTTTGAAGCCATGATATCCGACCGACCTTACCGCGGGCCGCTAAAATTCAAACAGGCAATAGCTGAACTTGAAAGGTGCTCCGGTTCACAATTCGATCCGAAGGTAGTCAGTATCTTTATACCCTTAGTACTTTCGACAGCGCCCGATGATGTAGAGCTGGAAACCCAGAGAGTACATCGGAAAGCCGATTAATCTAAACTGGCCAGAACGCAGATATTCCCTGAGAAAAACTTTATTGGCATCCTGTACGCGGCTTCCGGGTAAGTTCTAATAATCGTAAAACCGATACCTCTGACTCGCTTCTCGATCTCGCGATAAGTGAAAAGATAGTGATAACGCATTAATTCCCCATTTTTCGTTTTCCACGGGACAATGACTTCCTTCCCCTTGAACCAAAACCCGGGCTGCCAGCGGTTCCATACTGTAATAAAAACTTCTCCACCGGGTCTTAACACCCGTCTCAACTCCCTGAAAGCATTCGCCCTATACTCCTGGCCCTTTATGTGATGATAGGCTGCTATGG
>Ga0208828_1001230_pt1 | contig 10066 bp, 6 predicted proteins | sample Kivu_160m_FD_185487 | JGI IMG/M metagenome (GOLD analysis project Ga0208828, IMG submission 185487) | Freshwater microbial communities from Lake Kivu, Western Province, Rwanda to study Microbial Dark Matter (Phase II) - Kivu_160m (SPAdes)... | ecosystem: Environmental > Aquatic > Freshwater >... | reverse complement strand
CAATCCCAACGAAATCGCCGCTGAACTCGATCAGCAGTATCGCCAATCTCCCCACTGAACCAGTATCACAACTCCGACATTACTCGCATTAATAAAAAAGCCCGCGCTGGCGGGCTGGGAAAGAGCCGAGGGAGTTTTCAGATTCTATTAAAAGGAAATTTTACACATTATATTTCTGGAGGATTATCGGGTTAGATGGTCGAAGAATTTTGCTTCCCGATGAAAAGTGTCACTATACTGCTAACCTTTCCAGTATTGAAAAACGAGAGAAATTTATTTAGCTGTTAATTCCTTATACAAAACAATTATTCTCTAGATAATATATCAGCATCATATTTGGTTATTTTATCAATTATATATTTTCCAAAATACAAGTGAATATGGTCAAGATTTTCATGATTTCTATTTTTACTGTATATTTCATGAGCGATATTCTGCATCTCTGGCGAAAGCATGCCTGATTGTTGTCCCCACCGCTCAATTCGTAACCATGTATCAAGGGGAATAGATTTTATTAACTCCATGTCAGCATTATTTTTTAACAACTCTATTTCATGATCAGACATTCCACTACGTGTTACAACTCCCATATCATCTTTAAGCATTTCCTTTTGAATCCCAAAATCTTGGCTCTTTACTAAATCCCAGCATTCTTCTTTTTTTGCCCATTCAGCATATAACGCACCCGGGGCGTTTTGTTTAATAAATTTCTCCACATTATACATTATAGCATTCAGTTCTTTTTTTATACATTCCGATACAGATTGATTCTTCCAGATTTTATTAAGGTTTAACTTATAGTTAGTAAAATGTCCAAAATATGCGATTGAGTAGGGTACTGTTATGTACCGTAAATCTCCAATTGAATTGGGTTTAACACCATAAAGTTTTTCTGCTGTCCTAAACAGAATAGCCTTTGCTACAGCATCTTCAAAATATATATTGTCAGGTTTATCAATCATATTGTAGTTCATAAACTGCACATAATTTTTCTGATTACCGCGTACAACGAAATGGGGTCCAATAACCAATTTATCATCATAATAAACTTCCTGATATGAATTGATATACTTTGCTAAATCTTCTTTATTAAACATCTGGTTTTTAGGATTTTTAATGTCGAAAAGATTTATACCGCCTTTTATAAATCTTTCTCGATTCCGCTCATTTTTATACTGACCACGCGATCTCTCATAAAACCACCTGGATTGTATAGATAATCCCTCTCTAGGAGGTATCCAGATCACACGAGATAACTTTTCAAATTTTACGTGAAAAGGACGATTTGAACTTAAATCAGTTACAGATACCTTATTCTGAGTATTAGAAAATTCTGAAATTTTGCTTATTATTTCATTAAAATTCTTTTTATTACTAATAAGAGATATTTTAACGGGTACAAATATACCTTCTATATTGGCTTTATCTTTCTTATACGTATGATAAATCGATGCTGTTGTTTGGCCACCGTTTACTATTTGAAAATCTTTCACCCATGAAATTATAGTCTTATTACTCTTTTCATCGTTCTCAAGCAATATTTCCTCTGCCGTAACAGAAATACCGTTATTATAAGCAAAAAACATATGAGGTTCTTTAATAATCGTATTACGTATACCCTTATTAACCTTTCCAGAAAACTGAAGAAAAGATCTAACATTTTGTTCCAATAATCTCTGCCCATATAATTCATAAATACTGGCAAGAGCAGCTCCCGGAATTATAGCAAGATATGATTTATACTCTTCATTATAAACATCACAGGAGATACATTGGACAAAATAACCGTCTTTCTTAAAGTTAATTTCTATCGGGGTATGTGATTTTTGTGTTATATTGAATAAATAGTCCAAATCAATTATTCTATGACATATTAGGTACCCGGCAATATTTCGATTTTGAGGCACTTCTCCCGTGTATAATCCATCACACAAAACATACACATTGACCCGAACCAAGGTACGTCTCAATTCTTCTGAAGAATTCAAGGTGTGCGCAAATTGGAATATCTCCGAGGATTCTTCAACATGTTCTGCCCAATTTCTTTCCACAGCATTCTGGAAAAAATTAGATATCCTTTTGAAAGCCTTGTCAATATCCTGTTTCGGTAATTTTCTTATTTCATCCCTTCCCTCATATATACTGATGAATAAATCTACTGTTTCGTAATTAGAGTATATAGCATAGGCGTTGATTTTATGGTGAATTCCGGATTGAGAACCGATCTTCATGCGTTTTTCATCGTATGCGATAATTACATTTTCTGACTCTCCGGAATCAGCAAGAATATCAGTTACTATTTTAGTAAAACATTGTTCCTGAACAGCCCCCTCCTCCACGGCAAACTGGCTTGTTTTTACTTCTTGGATTAATTCCTTATAAAAACTAAATATCTCTGTGTTTTCCATTGGTCATTGACGAATAAACTGTTGATAATACATATTCTTCACTTACCTTATATTCAGTACAATATGAAGTGATTATTGAGTATTTTACTTCGCCAACCCCTAGCCGTATATCTTTTTCTTCAATTCTGGGGAAATTATTCCTGATCCAATAATAACTATTCTGGCGAACAAAATATCCGGCTGATTCATATTTTTCCAGATGATGTGAAAAATATCCGGCTTCAAGTAACTTTGTATTAAATGCTATAAGAGCGAAAATATCAACGGATAATATACATCTTACGGACTCTATGATTTGATTTAATGTTTCACCGGAGTGCTGAAGAATGTCCAACGATAAATGATAAAGAAACAAATGATCAAGATTGGTTGTATCTAATTGTAATTCACTATTAATGTGGATGATTTGATGATTATTTCCATGGGTTGTCTTAACCTCAATAGCCCATTTACTATATTGGAAATCTCTCGGTCTTTTTTCGGGCCCCACCCAAGAATTGATAGCATATGTAAAATTTGCATTAAACTTTAATAGTTTACGCAGACAATATATCTCTCCGAATAATCCCCTCTGCTCCTCAGCAGAAAGTCCTGAAGCTGCAGCTTTTGTAAACAGAGATTTCCACTTTTCAAACCTTTTAAGCAACTCCCTAAATAAATGATCTTCGTTGGTAACTGACGAAATATTCATTATTAAATCTTCACACAAAACCGAAAAAATATCTTTGTAATCATTATTTAGTAGCTTAAACAGAAGATAATTTCTTTCCGATTTAGTTTCATCGGGAAAAACCTCGATACAAATATCACGTAAATTAGAGAATATTGAAGTTCTTATATTAATCGAACTGCTAAAAGATGCAGCAACACACCGAAATTTTTCGGGTAAAATTAGTGCAACATAAATTTCTGGTAATACATCTCCTGAATATCTTCTAATAAGTAAACCATGAGAAAATGATTTTTCATTTTCAAGTTCAGACCATATTTTATCAATCCTCGTCATTGTCATCATCTTCTGGTTCGTAGGTATCTTCAATATCAAAATTACTTAACAATTGACTATGAACGGCATAAGTAACCGCATCATCTTGCTCCGTGCCTGGAAAACTAATCGCAAAACCAACAATTGGATTTGATGATTCTGGTAACTCAGCGCCTGTTGGGTCTAAAAAGTAAAGTAATAATAAAACCTTATCTGGTTTTCTTATTTCATTTCTAACCCATTCTCCATTAAGTCTTTTAGGTTCCCCTTCTTTACCTTTTTCCCGCCATAACCGTAATGATGCTTCATAGGCAGTTTGCCGCTCACCTTGTGTAAGGTCAATAAATTCATCGTTCGGACTTATGATGTGTGATTTTCGAATGTAGTATAATTCTGAATTTGATTTATTATCCTGTGTTCTTTCAATAAGATTAACATGAATATCATTATTGACAGGAAACTCTGTTCCTTTGCGTTTGGTAATTAAACCAACATTCCACGACCTTAATTCGTCATTACGATATTTAAAGTCAATAAACTTAACAAGGTTTTGTGGAGCTGCTGATTTAAGGTTATCATAAACCTCAAAACCCATAAGAAATTGCCTGATATTTTCAAAAGCAATATTATTCCATAAAAAATAGTTTTGCTCTGCTGTGCAATTCTCACCAAGAGAGTCTACAAAACGAATTGTTGTCTCAAGGTTCTTTTGAATTGTTTCTGGCTTTTTGCTTAATTCATAAGTTTCAATCAGGCGACCAGACCATGAAACTCTTATGTTTTCAGCTCTCCTGATTTTATTTGATGCAGAAATCTGCAAAACACCGGGATGTGTCCGAACCTTTAAAGCGTACTGTTCAGGTGTACTCCCGACGACATCAGCCATATAATCAAATTCATCTCTGAGTTCCTCGCTTGCCAAAGCAATATGACTAAACCATTCGTTTAGTTCTCTACTGGTAAATAATCTGCATAAATCAACATAACCCGGTCTGTAACCAAACCATCTGCCCATTTGCATTAAAGTATCATACATATGGGAAGCTCTCAGATAATAACTTACCGATAGACCTTCAAGTGTCAGCCCCCTTGATAATTTATCTCCACCAATTGCAATTACTGAAAGCCCGTTTTTATGGTCAAAATAATTCAACACATCAGCAGAACCACCGTTGATTTCCATTACCTGAATCCTAGTTGCACCCTCATTAAGAAATGGCAATACATCATTCCATTCATGTACCTGTATATGTGGATCTATATCTGAAAGACCAGAATTTAGAATAAGTTGCGATGTAGTACGGTACGATTTGTATGTATTATTGTCTTCTTCAAAAGCCTGTCGTATTTCATCAATTACAGACGGAATATTCATTTCAATTCCCCGTCTGTAAAAATCAGAAGCGTTCTGAACAATGTCTCTGATATGGCGTTGCCAGTTAACTAATCTGCTTGTATGCACAAGCATTGAATTATGCGCATTTCCTTGTCCTCTTAACCTACGGATAGCACAGGTTATAATAAAACATTTGATTGCAAGTAACAATGAATCTGGTGCTTTATCAGGTAACGAATCTCTGCTGCCATGACCATTTGGAACAAAATTGTGATAATCGTCAATTCTTGTAACTATGGGTAAAACGGTATCTGATGTTTCATCATCTTCAACCAACCTGAAACCAAATACTTTATCAGGCCCAATATAGTTTGAAGGTGCGGGCAGATTGATAATAAAATCTCTTGGGAAAAGTTCATCTTCTCCTATCGGAATGAATATATTGGCAAAAGGGGTGGCTGTATAGCCTACATACCCACTTTTATCAAACAAACGGATAATATCACGTATTAACCCATTAATTCTGGTTGTTCCGTCATTTTCGGGACGTGTATTTATCGATGCATTATCGGCCTCATCATCAATTAACAACAATGATTTATTTCTAATAACCCTTCTGCCTTCAATTTCGATAGCTTGTGCAGAAAGCCATTGTAAAAGCCTCTCAAGTATTCGTCCATTTTTTTTAACTACTGCAATTATCGGTTCGTTAGTGTTAAAATTAATACCTATAGCATTTGCTGCTCCCACATTAAAATCGGATAAACTTGAAGTCAGAGAATGTGCTATACTTTTCCGATCAAAGCGACCAACACCAATCCAAAGATTATTTTCCCTGAAAGCTCTTTCATGCTGAGTATCAAAACCTAAAAAGCCTTCATCAAGTCTTAACTGAGTCTGGCTCCTTAAATTATTATGAACACCTGCCAGTACGATAATAAGTTTATAACCAGCATCAGCGGCTTTGCAAATCAATCCTGTATAATTTGCAGTTTTACCTGATTGAACCTGACCTACAACCAATCCTTTTTTATCAATTGTAGCGTTTATTGCAGGGTCAAAAAGTCCATCAAGTGTCCTGTCTGTTAAACGGTCAAGTTGATTAATAACAGTATCAGAATAATTTTTCTCTATGGATAGATAGTCCCGGTATCTGCGCCAGAAATTCCATTGCAAAGAACTTCTTTTATCATTAATCCAAGGCCTTCTTCTTTCAGATGATTCAATTACGCGAAAGTCATCAATATGTATGTTGTAAATTGATTGTACCTCCCTAATAAGTGTGTCTTTATCAATTCTAGAATATTGAGGAATTAAAAGAGCAGTATTTACAGCATCTTCAATTTGTTTAACGGAGACACTACCTGTTGTTGGCAATAAAGTTCTTATGGTTCTTAATGCTTGCTGAATCATTTTATTAATTTATAAATTCGAGGAAGTGGGGAAATAAATTAAATGGTTCAATATTTAAAATTATTGATTTTGCTTGTGACACTGTTTTACCTTCACTGATAAGTTTATTAAAAACCTGATCCATTAAAATACGTACAGGTTCGCAATCAGTATTCTCAAATGGATTCCCCAAAGCATGTTCATCCGTAGATTCTTTTATATAAATAGATTTTGCCGGGATTGTCTCTTCGATAAATCTGAGAAGCGTTTCTATCGCTTTATTGGGTTCACTAGCTGCCTGATCTCCGATTTTATCTATTATAGGATGATTTCTGTTTATTTTATAGAACCATTTATTACCTCGTTTATGTTCGGTCCAAAAAGGAACAAATTTTTGACCGGGTAATTGAACGACAGTTCTACCTTTGTGCCTGTATACCTCGACAGCCTGATTCCTTACCTTGCAAGAATATGATTTTAATTGTTCATACAGGGGATGTGGGAGTCGTGCAACTGATTTTTTAATATCAATTTGCCATTGAGCGTCCGAGCTGCTTGTAATATCGATCTGTATCCGTGCAAGTTTAAAATGTGGCTCCTTTCGATATAGTCCCAACCAATCTCCGGCAATCAGTAATCTCTCATTTCTGTATATATAAAAGCCTTGATGTTCATTCCAGCCTTTTATTCCCTCTGCAACGTGATATGTCTCTTCTGATATTTTTGACTTATGCGGCAAAACAAATCCTCTGACAATTACTTTCCCGTTTTGCATTATCTCTTCCGGAAAACCCTGTGTGGCTGATTCATTTATAAGAAAAGGATCCCATGCTTCAACTTTCCTGCCTTGAAAAAAAATATTAATGCTCCTACTTTCGATAAATCGATGAAACACAATCGAAAGATGTTTCTTTACCTGTTCCATGGTCAATAGGAATTTATTCAATGCCCTATTATCTTCTCTTTTATTATTGTTGACAAGTCTGTCAATTTCGTTCCAAATTACAGTGGTGCCACATACTAATTTGTCAGGTTTATGTTGGTATCCATTATCAGGAATATACTTAATTAATTCCCACCTTCCTATTTGATTAACAAAGTTTAAATCCCATGTCCAAAAAGAGACATCAGAGTTTTTTTTCTTACTAATTACGGATAATTTTCTGCATTGAGAGAATGATGCTGTTTTTAAACCAAGACCAAAACGTCCCAAATCGCTGATACCCCTTTCATCAAGCGGATTTTTACTGCCTGGACGCATAGCTTGAATTAATTCATCATTTGTCATCCCGAATCCATCATCTTCTATGGCTATCCACGTTTCAGAACCTTTCCATTCAAAAGAAATCCATACATTTTCAGATTCTGCAGAAATTGAATTATCAACAATATCCGCAATTGCCGTCTCGATACTGTATCCAATTGCACGAAAAGTTTCAATCATCGATGCTGGTTCAGGAATAGCAGAGGCAGTCGGGTATTTTGAATATTCTATGTTGTTATTCATATAGTTTTCAATTATTGCGTTTTAATAATTTTTGCTAACGATTTCGCCATTATCGGGGGGACTGCATTACCGATTTGATTAAATGCGGCCGTTCTGCCTCCTTCGAAATAATAATCATCGGGAAAAGACTGAATTCTTGCCGCCTCACGAACCGATATTGAACGAATCTGTTCCGGATCTGGATAGATATAGTAATGCCCGTCTTTAGCAATATGCGCAACCAAGGTATGAGAGTGTCCAAACGGATTAACAACTTTGAAGCGATCGAGAAATACCCGAATATTATTGTGTGTCCGTAATCTCGTAGGTAGGTCAGTATATTTTAACCGGGATTTTTGATTGATCCACTTATCAATCGCTATGGAATAAATTTCCAGATCTCTGTCGTTATGAATCCGGGTCATATGCTGTGTTACAAAATCATTTGCATTGCGTATTCCGTACATTTGCAGGTATTTATTGACTGGCTTGGTATACTTGGCGATATGTATTTCTTCTCCGGGATTCAGTTTCGGTAAATCATAAAACAAATCTGTTTTTACCTGCCATGGATTATCTGATATATCTATCATCGGAAAAGTTAACTTATTATTTCCGCGGTGACCAATTATTATAACCCTCCTTCTTTTTTGGAGTACTCCATAATCTTCGGCATTTACTATCGTCGGAAATACCACAGAATAACCAATCGATTTAAATAATTGCACCATTTCAATAAGGTACTTTTTACTTCCGGCTGATAATAATCCGAGTACATTTTCAAAAAGAAAATATTCGGGCTTGTATCGTTTAAGAAACTCTGCATAATACCGAAATAGGTAGTTTCTTTTATCACCCTCCATTTTGTTTGGATCCCTGCTTCTTCCAACCAGAGAATAAGCCTGACAGGGAGGTCCTCCAATGATAATATCGATTTTTTTTAAATCACGAATTTCGTCGATCTTATTAAATATATCGTTAATTGAATCTTCAGATATTTCCCGGTTAATTACCGAATCTAGTATTTCCCTTGGTATTTTATTCCAAAGATTTTCGCGGGTGATTTCTTTTTTCAGATAAAGATTATAAATATTTTCATTACGTACTTTCGTCAGAAAATGGTAGGCAAGGCGTGTTTTTATTGTGTTACATGCATTTGTATCCATTTCAACATGAGCGAGAGGTGTATATCCCGCATTAACAAATCCTTCTGATAGGCCACCGGCACCGGCAAATAAGTCGATAAAATTCATTTTTTTAACGTTTCCGTAAGAAAATTAAACGTACTGATAATCTTATTTTTTTTTAATTCACACTCATATATAGTAATTATTCTCCATCCGCTTTCTTCCAATTTAATTTTATTCTGCAAATCTATCAATTTGGTTCTTGTTATTTTATTTTTCCACCACTCTGTTCTGGTTGCGGGAATAACTGCAAATCTGCAACCTTTATGTCCATGCCAGAAACAACCATGAACAAAAATTATTGTTTTATACTTCGGAAGCACCAGATCGGGTTTTCCGGGAAGTTTCATATCATGGAGGCGAAAGCGATACCCGTTTTTAAACAAATACTTTCGTACAATCATCTCGGGTTTTGTATTTTTTGATCTGATTCTGCTCATGTTTAGACTACGTATCGCTTTATTATGAACATCTACCATAATTCAAATCGTATTTGATACATCTATGTTTTAACAAAACCCTTTTTTTGATATCCATTTTTAATAATCTAAACTTTTTTTCTCCGTTTGACTATCCATGTCTGATAATGTGTTTCTCTGTTTTCTTTATCTCATCGCACTTTAATATTATTTACCTGAAATAACAAAATCAAGCAGAATTTTACAACCTTTGAAAAAAATAACTTCACTCGATTGCCGTTCTTTATTGAATCATATCGGCTGGAAAACTCTCTCGATCCCCTACGGGGAAAACTTACTTATGGTTAAATATTCTACTACATTTGTCTGACCACTACGCGGTGACGGTGTACCACTCATTTCCTTCTTGCCTTACCCGCAGGGCTTAGGGTTCTGTAACCCACTCCCGCACACTAACTGCTACTACATTTGCCTGACCGCTACGCGGTGACGGTGATGTTTATGCTTTGGTATATCTTCCTCATTACTTAGCCCGTAGGGCTTATAGTCCTGTAAATAACCCATCACGTTTCATAATCTACCTCGTAGAGGTTACACAATGCGTAATAATTATCGACGCCCAATAAAATCAAACAAATAACGTTCATCGTATTCAATTCCAAACTTCTTCAGGAACTCAAGATATTCATCGCGGAAGGTACATTTCAAATGATGATTTTCTTGGTTTTGGATATACCTGAATACGTTCTTAATATGTGTTCTGCTGTATGAAAATGCTCCGTATCCTTCCTGCCAGTTGAAACGACTTTTACACAATTTGGCTTGATTGATGAATATGGAAGAACTACGTTTT
>Ga0208828_1001229_pt1 | contig 10072 bp, 8 predicted proteins | sample Kivu_160m_FD_185487 | JGI IMG/M metagenome (GOLD analysis project Ga0208828, IMG submission 185487) | Freshwater microbial communities from Lake Kivu, Western Province, Rwanda to study Microbial Dark Matter (Phase II) - Kivu_160m (SPAdes)... | ecosystem: Environmental > Aquatic > Freshwater >... | reverse complement strand
AAGCCCGCTGTGTGGTCAGCTACAACACCCCACACGACTACACGGGGGCAACGCTCAAGTACGGTGAGGGAGCCGCCGGCATCGTAGCCCAGACTGGAGAACCCCTCATCGTCGATGATTATCGCACTTGGCAAGGACGAGCCGGTGCCTTCGAGGAAGAGCGGCCTTTCGGTGCCCTTCTAACGGTGCCCATGATCTGGCAGGGCCGGGTGACAGGCGTGATCCACATCCTCGACGATACCGCATCCAGACGTTTTACACAGGCAGATCAGAAGCTGCTGACGCTCTTCGCCGATCATGCGGCTATTGCGGTTGAGAACGCGCGGATGCTGGAGCAGGAGAAGCGCCATGCTGAAGAGCTTGCGCGTTACTCGACAGGCCTGGAGCAGCTGGTCTTTGAGAGAACTGGGAAGCTGGCAGAAAGCGAGAGAAGATTCAGAGAACTGGCGGACCTACTGCCGCAGATTGTCTTTGAGATCGACGGGAACGGTAATGTCCAGTACATGAACCGCGCCGGATTCGCAGCCACAGGCCTCAGCGAGGAAGAATTCAGCAAGGGCTTGAACGCATTTCGCGTTCTTGCCCCAGCGGAGCGCGACAGAGCGACGAGAGGCATCGAGAGAGTAATGACCGGCGAGATGATAGGCCAGCGTGAATTCACCGTGCTGCGAAAAGACGGCACCGCTTTCCCAGTGCTTGTTTACACTGCTCCCATCGTGCGTGAAGGCAAGAGTGCCGGCCTGAGAGGGATTGCGATAGACATCACGGAACGCAAGCGGGCCGAGGAGGAGATCCGTGCTGCAAAGAAACGGCTGGACTATGTGATCACATCGAACCCAGCCGTGATCATTACCGGCAGGCCGCACAGTGACTTGACTGATTTCGACATCACATACATGAGCAGCAATCTCATCTCGATGCTTGGCTACGAACCGGAGCAGTTCATCAAAGACCCGGAGTTCTGGGCGAGACATGTCCATCCTGATGATAGAAAGCGTGCCCTCTCTCAGCTGCCACACCTATTCAAGGAGGGTCATGTCGGCTACGACTACCGTTTCTTGCACAAGGATGGTAAGTACCGTTGGGTGCACGAAGAAGTGAGAGCAATACGTCATTCGACCGGCAAGCCAGTGGAGGTCATCGGTTACTGGACCGACATAACCCAGCAGAAGCAGATGGAGCAGGAGCTTGCGAGAGCCCAACGGTTCGCAACAGTCGGAGAGACGGCGGCAATGGTGGGTCATGACCTCCGGAATCCTTTGACAGGGATGATGGCTGCCACACACTATCTGAGAACCAAAGATGGCTCAAGGCTAAGCGAGAAAGGAAAAGAAATGCTTCAGCTCATCGACGAAGACATACTCCGTTCTGACAAGATCATAAACGACCTTCTCGAATTCTCAGGGGATATACACCTCGAACTATCCCAGATCAACGCGAAATCGATCACAGAAGACGCCCTGGGAAGAATGAGGATTCCAAAAGGAATACGTGTGGTCAACTCGACCAAGAAGCGGCCCACAATAGAGCTGGATGTTGGAAAGATGAGGCGAGTCTTCCTGAACATCATACGAAACGCCCTTGAGGCCATGCCCGAAGGAGGCACGCTCACAATCACAAGCGCAAGATCAGGCGACAACGCTCACATAACCTTCAGAGACACGGGAGAAGGAATGACAATAGAAAGCTTGAGAAAGCTCTGGAGCCCACTATTCACGACCAAGGCGAAGGGGATGGGGCTTGGCCTACCGATTTCGAAGCGTTTTGTGGAAGCACACGGAGGCACAATCACTGTCAAGACCAAACCAGGAAAGGGATCGGCTTTCACCGTGACGCTTCCGGTCAAACAAGCAGAGGTGAAACCCAAGAAATGAAGGAGAAAGAAAGTGCGAGAATTCTCGTTGTGGACGATGATGTGAGCATACGCAAATCACACGAGGCTGTCCTAAAGGACAACGGCTACCTCGTCGATGTTGCCGAGAACGGCAAAGAGGCAATAGCGAAATCCGAGGCGGGACTCTACAACGTAGCGCTGGTTGACCTCCGCCTGCCTGACATGGATGGCATAGAGCTGTTGAGGGCGATGCGAGAGACTGTTCCGAAGATGGTCAAGATCATCATCACTGGTTATCCATCTCTGGAGAACGCCATCGAAGCCGTCAACAGAGGCGCCGACGGATACATGGTCAAACCGTACGTCATGGAAGACCTGTTGCGAAAGATCCAGGAACAGCTAGAGAAGCAGCAGGAGGCCAAGAAGTACGGCGAAGAGAAGATCGTGGAATTCATAGAAGCACGCGCTGAAGAACACACGGCAAAGACATCAACCAAGCGCGCAAAGGAATAGTCAAGCACTTCATGGAAGCGCACGGAGGCTCAATCAGCGTCGAGAGTGAGGCCGGTGGAGGATCAACATTCAGCATGACACTTCCAATCACTTCAAGATCTGAGAATATCCATAGGGCTTCCTGACCCCCCAGGTCTCCAATGGAGACTCTTGGATTCGCGCGATTTCTACTTGACCATCTTCGACGCGACCTCGATGGCCTTCGCCGCGTCCATGGCGGTTATCTTTGGCCTCTGCCCGCTGAGTACGCATTGGATGAAGTACTCGTCCAGCTGGTAGTGGCCCCAGACTTTCGTTCCGCCTTCTCTGAACATCCATTCTTGGCGCTCTGGATTTTGGCCGACCAATGTGAGTGAGTCATTCCAATTCGCCTGAAGACTCATGCTGTTGTCTCCGTAGACTTCAAGGCGGCTTGTCCCTGCAGTAGGTGCCACCATGGAGCTAAAATGAAGCGCGCCGACAGCCCTGGTTGAGAACCTAACCACGCCCATTGTGTTGTAGGACTTCATGCCCGCAAATTCCTTCAATGGAGCGTAGCTGGACTTCCACTCAACCTCAGTGATCTCAGCATCCAACAGCCACCTCAGAAGATCGATGGACCATACGGACAAGGTGAAGTCAGGGTAGCCTCCGCTCTTCTCGATGCTCCAAGCCCACGAATCGGCTGGCCATTGGGCAGCAAGGTCTTTGGCCGCTATGAACTCCCTGAAGAAGACAGCCACAGGCTTTCCAATCGTCCCGGCATCGATCAGTTCCTTGGCTTTCACGTAGTTCGGTGTGAATCGGAAATTGAGAACCGGCATCAGCGTGACTCCGGCTTTCTCAGCCTCCCTTCCAAGCCTCTCCGCTTCAGCAACCCGGGCGGCGAGAGGCATCTCGCAGAGCACGTGCTTGCCCTTGGCTATCGCCTTCATGGACATGTCGAAGTGAAATGGGGTTGGAACTGCCAGGACAATCGCGTTCACTTTTGGATCATCCAGAAGCTGGTCGTAGTCGAGATAGTACTTCACGTGGTACTTGTCTGAGTACTTCCTGATTCTCTGCTCGTCGCGGTCTCCCAGTGCTACCAGTTCTGACCCAAGTATCTTGTTGAACGCCGGCACGTGTGCCTGCCCGCCGACAAAACCAGCGCCAACGACGGCCACACCGACCTTCCTGTCCAACAGGTACGCCTCACTTGGTGACGGAACAAGCGCAGACGCACTGAACAGTATTAAGCCTTATCAGCAGTCTCGTTCGCTGAGCGTTGAAGTCGCATTGAAGCTAGTCATGTTCGAAGCTCATCAGCAGGAAAGACTCGGCGCACTTCAAGGCGATATCATCATTGATCTTGGCCGTGCACATGACCTGTTTCATACGGAACTACGAGAGGACGCACGCCCGAAATCTTCCCCCGGACCATGATCGACTTTCTCGAACCCGGTGAAGACATCAAGGAGTACGTGTCAGCACTCATCACTCACACACGAGTACTCGTAGCAGAAAGTCCGAATGAGGCAAGACGCAGCGTGCTATGGGACATGCACGACGTACGTGTGTTGCCTCCCGTTGCGCGTCCTCCCAAGATAGTCTGTGTCGGCCTGAACTATAGAGACCATGCGGAGGAGACACAGGTTCCCATTCCTGACAGGCCCATTCTGTTTTCCAAGCCGAGCACCGCGATCATCGGCCCAGACGACTCCATCATCTATCCCAAGATCTCAACTCAGGTTGACCATGAGGTTGAGCTTGGCGTCATAATCGGAAAACGCGGCAAGGATGCCCCTGAGTCAGAAGCATTTGACCACGTCGCAGGCTACACTGTGTTCAACGACATAAGCGCGAGAGACATACAGTTCGCAGACAAGCAATGGTTCAGGGGCAAGAGCTTTGACACATTCGCCCCAACCGGCCCGTGTCTCGTGCTCAAGGACCAACTGGGGGACCCACATCACCTGAAGATGGAGCTAAGAGTCAACGGCGAGACAAGACAAAACAGCACAACCGCCAATATGGTGTTCGGGATCCCGCAGCTGGTCGCCTTCATATCGAAAGTCATGACAATCCAATCAGGAGACATCATTGCCACCGGAACACCGGCAGGAGTCGGGTTCTATGCCAAGCCGGAGAAGAAGCTGCTCAAGCCGGGAGACTTGGTAGAGGCAGAGATCGAAGGCCTCGGCATCTTGAGGAATAGAGTAGTCGGCGCCAAATGAAGACTGTTTGGCAAGCCCCTCAGGTGAGGACTACCACATAGTACGCAGAACGTCAGTCCGGCCCTCACCGACAACCAGTCTGAAGCGCCTTGACCTCCTTGATCGCACTTGCTCAAGCCTACCACGCGCGAAGATACGCTCGCTACTCTGCGCTTGTTCCGCAAAGCGTCCGCGGAACGAGAACACCTCTGCTGGCTTGCGGCGCGAGTCTCCCGCCAAGACCTTCACCTCTCTGAGCCTGTACCGACAAGGGGTCAACAGGCATTCCATGTCATCCGAGATCTCAGCAGACACGCTGCAGTTCCCCAGCGGAAGGTATTCTTCGTCGCCGTATCTTTCTGAGATCTCTGCCCAATCCTTGACGCATCGAACGAAGTAGTCGTGACCCAGGAATCTACCCTGCAATCCTTTCCTGCGTTCATGCCGTTCGAAGTCCTCGAAGGCGATTGCACGCTGCAAACCTCTGTCAGCATACAGCCTCCTGAGATGGCGAGTCTGATACCTGTGGAAGTGCCGATCTTCGTCGAGAAGAGCGAACAGGGCTCGCTGGATATGCTTTGCGGATTCCACACCGTAGACCATGATGTCTATGTCCGAGTCCGGGTGATGCAAACCTACGAGCAGGGAACCAGAGATGCCGAGTCTTGTGGGGGAGATTCCTGGCATGTCCACGAGTTCCTTGACGAGCCTAGCTGCTGTTGCCTCGAGCGAGTCACGCTGCCTAGAACGGAGAATGGCTCCCAGTCGACGCTTCGGAAGATGCAGAGCCCGTACATTGCCGATCGGGACCCCCTGGAGCTCACGGCCATGAACCACATCATGATACAGATAATGCGGCCATCTCCTCTTGAGAAGAAGCCGCCTTTGAGGGAGATCGTAGACCTTCGCGTATCGACTGCCGCCTCGCAGCCTTGTGCCCCGCTCGCAAGGGTAGTAGCGAAGATACGCAACTATCCTGCCGGGAGGATGTACCAAGCCCTTGACATCGAAGAAGAGGCCGTCAGAGGTCTCCACGAAGTCACCTTCTCTGGCCCTCATGTCTGGCAGGCTCTTCCGGAACAGCGTTGGAACATGACAATATCCTTGACGGAAATGATTTAGAGCAGGAACTGTGGATATGGCCGAACCCAGAAGACCTGGCGAGCTATAGTTGGTGTCTCAGCTGCATTCTCATCTGACTGCAAGGCAGATGTCTGCGATCGCCATCTTCGCGGCCATCCAAGCAGTCGTCACGATAATCCCGTTCTCGGTGGCTATTGGTGTAAGCGGGAGCATAACGCTTGGAGTTGTCACAGCCCCTCTCATCGGATTGCTCCTCGGCCCTCTCACTGGTGGGCTTTCCGTTCTATTGGGTGCGCTGATTGGACTGTTCCTCAATCCTGCAGGCGCCATTTTCGGGATCCTGACACCCCTACCTCCTGCGCTCGGTGCCTTGGCGGCTGGATTCGTCAGAAAGGGCAAGGGGTACGTTCCGGCGACAATAGTCCTACTTTGTGTAGGCGCCTTCTACCTACATCCGCTTGGTCGGGCCGCCATGTTCTATCCGTGGTTGAATATAGTCGCGATGATTCTTGCGTTCTCGCCAGTCGCAAGGTTGGCCGCATCCTACTTTGCGTCCAATCGAGTGAGGAAGATCACATTCGCCGTGGCCGTGGCGGGCTTCGTCGGCACGATGACAGACCATGCCTTTGGGAGTGCATTGGCCATCTGGTACTACAATCTGCCCGCGGAAGTCTGGAATCTCGTGATGTACGTGTATCCGGTCGAGAGGCTGATCACGGTCGCCATCGTCACCGTCGTGGGTACTGCGATCTATTACCGTCTGAAACTGTCGGGAATGCTGAGCGGTTCCTAGGCTTTATGCATCCTCCATGTTCTCGACTTGCTGGACAAATCCTCGCGATGGCTGGGGGCAATCATGACCGCCAAGAGTCATTGAGGAAGCGCGTTCTGTCACATGGGACTTGAGCGTAGGGATGGGACGATGATTCCAGCTGAGACCTCGCGTACCCGTCTCGTCATGCTCGCTGCGGCTTTTGCTGCGATCTATGGAACACTCAGACTGTTTCCGATCTTTGTGATGATCGGCGGATCCGGGCGTGTCTTTAGCACGACAGAATTCATTGCTCCTCTTCTGGGAATTGTGTTGGGCCCCTACGCAGGTCCCCTCGCCGCGGCTGTCGGCACATTCCTTGGGATAATGATAACGGGTCGAACGAACTTCTTCGGACTTGATTTCCTTGCGCCGATGATGAATGCGCTCGTGCTTGGTCTGTTGATGAGAAGGAAATGGATCCTCTCAGTAATCATCTACTCGGTCTTGTTGGCACTGTTCTTTGCTCACCCGTCAACATTGCATTTCGTTTCAGTTCCGTTTCTGACCGGAACGATTGAGTTTCCATTCATTTGGCTTCACATCATCGTCTGGGTTCTTCTAGTGTCACCGCTCGGTAGAAGATCGGCTGAATGGATATCTGGAGCAACCAGATGGAAGGCAATAGCTGCAACGTGCCTACTCGCGTTGATTGGTACCATGACTCAGCAACTCACGGGAACACTGGTCTTTGCGAGCATGGCGGTAACGCTAATGGGCCTCACATCGCAGAGCCTGGCGAAGATGTGGGTGGCGATATTCTACGTTTACCCGATAGAGAGACTGGTCGTCGTACTGCCTGCAGCAACATTGGTGACATTCGCTGTGGCCAGGGCGCTCAAGGCGACTGGCCTTTTCCACCGAACATCAAGAAGTCACGAGCGTCACCAAGAATGAGAGCACAGCCCAGCGTCATCTAGGAGGCCCCGTCATGAGTATGATACCTCGGAGAGCCGAAGAGATTGCTGCTTCCCTGCAGCTTGCTCTACTGCTTGAGGTCAGCGCGTATCCTAAACCTGGAAACGTACATAGGACACAGGATTTTGGCAAGACGCGGTACGAGCACTTCCTTGCTTCGGCAGTGGCGCTTGGGCCACACTTCCGTCTTGCCGCGCTGCGTGGCCAGAGAACGGGCACACTGTCATTGTCTCGTCAGAGACTCGGGATCGGTAGGCGTATTCGCGACGCAGTTGAGGCTTGCTCTGGTTTCCAGCACGGAGGAAACACTAGCCTGGGGGCGATCTTGCTGCTGACTCCGATGGCCTACGCGTCAGGAATGCTCCTTCCTCGACCAACACTGCGCTCCGATGAGATCAGAAGCAAGCTGAAGGAAGTGGTGAACGCGACGACGCCTGAAGACGCGGCGGATGTCTATCGGGCAATCCGCCGCCTGTCTCCTGGCGGCCTGGGCAGAGCGCCGGAGCTGGATGTCAACGATAGATATTCCATTGAGAGAATTCGCAGACGAGGCCTTTCACTGCTTGATGTCTTTCGTATGTCGGCTCAGCATGACACCGTATCCTCTGAGTGGACCAACAACTTCTCGGTAACGTTCGATATCGCGCTGCCGTTCCTGAAGCAGGAACTACGTTTCGCAGGCGACATCAATACAGCGATTGTGGACACTTACCTCAAGATACTCTCTGAGGTTCCGGACACACTAGTTGCCCGGAAACAGGGCATGAAGAAAGCAAAAGAGATCTCGCTCCAAGCGCAAAGAGTTCTCAGAATGGGCGGAATGAGGACTCAGGTAGGACGAAGAGCAGTCGAGAAGATGGACAGGGCACTCCAGAGATCAGACCATCGCTGCAACCCGGGCACCGCCGCCGATCTCACAGCGTCTGCGCTGTCAGTGCTGATTCTCGGCGGGTACAGGCCTTAGGGCGGCCGAGCGCTCCATCCTGTTCCGGTCTCAAGATCACGATCGGTTTGTGCTCGACCTGTTCCAGCATTCGCCAGTCGACATCAGTCACTGACACACCGAACCTAGCAGCCATCTCCCAAGCCGTTCTCCCCGCCCCGAAGCCACGGACTTTGTTAGCGAGTCCTGCCACGCGCAACGCAAATTCTGGAGTAGTCCCAGAGCCCACCCACGCAAGAGGCGTCGACCTCGCTCTCCATCTAAGAGTCCGCCCCATCAAGTAGGCAAGTAGACCGAGCCGGACGATCCCCGAAATCTCCGTATCTCGTGAGGAAAAGTGAATGCCACGCCACGAGTACGTCTTGTCGCTGTCCACAATGACGACAGAGACCCTCTTGCCGAGCACATCCGCGATGTTCTGCCGAATGTTCTCAGCGACGAGTGCGGGCGACTTGAGCGGGAGGCTAGCGAGAGAGTACGGCAAATTCGATGTGTCTATCCCACCCTCTGAGAAGGGCCGCAGAGCCTGAAGAAAGCCAACCCGCTCCAAGCAGACCTGCTTATGCCTACCCCCCCCTAGGGGGGGGTACCCCCTCAGACGCCGCATGTTTGCGCTCGTGAGGTGGCAGAGCCTACCGAGCACGTGGCCCCAGACAAGCCTCATCCAGAAGAATGTGAGAATCCGCGCTGTGACGCCAGTATGAGCCGGGGCCTCGTCTACTAGCTGGTTCTGAGCTACAGCGAGCGCCTTCTCCGAGATGGCGACGATGTCGCCGTCCTGCAAATGCGCCCTGAGAGACTCGTGAATGATCTTGCGGTAGTCGTCCCCCGGTCTCCAGTACTTCGTCCTGACAGCGCTACTCACAATTCTCAATCCGAGTTCGCCAGCGCAAGCCTGTGCCCTATTTAGTGTGGGTCAGCATGTATGAGGGTGAGGTATTTCTCGCTTGAAAGTTGGCCTTATGACTCGTGACCAAGATGCTTGGTGCTCGTCCAAACTGAAGGAGGCGTTCGTTCGGAAGAACGTGGAGCCCGTGGCATTCCGATTCTCTGATGTTGCAGCCCGGATCGGTTCGACCCCTGAGTTCTCACTCGGAGAGATGAACCTCCTCAGCAGTCTATCGGCAATACTCGTCAGGCCGATCGGACGAGGATCTCTTGACGAGATCATCTTTCAGATGGATGGACTCCACAAACTCGCCAGGGAAGGAATGCCCATCATAAACCCGCCAGCCTCGATCGAGAAGGCAGTTGACAAGTACTATACGCTCGCGCTCCTGAGCGAGCACGGCATACCGGTGCCCAGAACCGTTGTGACTGAAAACATCGGCGAGGCCATGCACGCCTTCAGGAGCTTCGGAGGGGAAGCTGTGATCAAGCCAGTCTTCGGATCCAGAGGAATCGGAGTTGCAAGGATTAGAGATGAGGACATCGCAGAGCGAGCCATGAGAACGCTCAGGTTCTACAAGCATGTGTTGTATGTCCAGGAATTCATTGGACATGGAACACGGGACATACGCACGTTCGTTGTCGGCGGCAAGGTCGTGGCGGGCATCTTCAGAGTGTCCAGCTCTTGGAAGACAAATGTGAGCAGAGGGGCCGTACCAAAGCGATTCCAGGTAGACCAAGAAGTGGAGACATTGGCAGTGAAGGCTTCCGATGCTCTCGGCTGCAAGATCGCTGGCGTCGACATCATGGAAAGCGAGCGAGGGTTTGTCGTCCACGAGGTGAATTCTCAGCCCGGCTGGAGAGGCCTGCAGACGACCACAGACGTACGGATAGCTGATGAGATAGCA
>Ga0208828_1001227_pt1 | contig 10083 bp, 8 predicted proteins | sample Kivu_160m_FD_185487 | JGI IMG/M metagenome (GOLD analysis project Ga0208828, IMG submission 185487) | Freshwater microbial communities from Lake Kivu, Western Province, Rwanda to study Microbial Dark Matter (Phase II) - Kivu_160m (SPAdes)... | ecosystem: Environmental > Aquatic > Freshwater >... | reverse complement strand
TGGAATCATTTGCCACCGACAATCGAATTTGTCAGTGATGTGACGTGTGCTTTAGCGCTTGTCTGTTCCTGGTCAGTATCTCCTGACAACTCGTTTACTCTGAGACAAATTGAGCTGAAGACTGCCCTGCCGACATTGCTTATTCAATACCAAAAGAGTTTCATCGCACAGTTGGCGGATGAATCCGGTTACGTCGGAATGCTGATTCCCACGGCAATTCTTTGTGAGCATCTTTTGGATTACCTGGGACTGGAACGAATCGCGGTACGCCCCAGCGCTCCGTTAGGTTGAACCAAGCGGTTTACAGAATTGGCTCAATGCGGCTGATGATGTCCTGCGTGACGGCGGGAATGGATTTATTCCCGTTGATGACCGCGAATTCGTACATGTTGGCCAGTTTCATGAAAGTGTTGCGCAGGCGGTTCTGATAAATCAGAAAGCTGATCACCCAGTCGCGTGATAAGCCGAGGTCCATTCCGGACTCCCAATAGTCCATCGCATTGGATTTTTGCCAGCGGCGTTCGATCAGGCGATGCGGCGAAACGTTCAGATAAAAGACCAGGTCGGGAATCAAGGTCACTCCGTAGATTTTGCGAATCCAGTCGATTTCAGCACCGCGCACCAAGTCGCGTGCCATAAGCGTGTAAAAATAACGGTCAGCGAGCACGATAAAACCCGCCCGCAAAGCCGGTATGATCACGTTTTCATATTGGTCCATAAAATCGGTGGCATAAAACAGGGCCATGGTTGTCGGACCTAAGACGTTGCCCCGGCGGGCATCTTCCAGCTCCGGACCGACCAGCTGCGAACGGGCTAATTCTGAAACGACGACGGCATAGCCCCGGCTTTCAAGCCAGGTTCTCACCCGCCCGATCTGGGTCGTCCGACCGGAGCCATCCGCACCCTCCAAAACGACCAATTTGCCGGTTAGTTTGGTGGGATCGCAGAGCGGGAGCTGTTCAATATAGAAATTCTTCATGCCGCCACCTCAAACCTTGAATTGGGACAGGTCAATGCGTTCCGTGATGACCTGGCGGATTTGTTCCTGTTGAACCTCAATCGGCAGAGTCGCGTTGATTTCGACGAACGCGAATTCCCGGCTCAGGCGGTCGTATTCAACGGCGAGTTTGCCCTGATACAATCTAAAACTGTCGTAATGATCAGTCGCCAGACCAAGATCCACACCGGCTTCGTAATATTTAATCTTCGGCCGGTTGGTCAGAATCCGCTCGACTGCCACTCTGGTTGGCAATTTGAAATAGAAGGTAACGTCCGGAGTCGGTGCGAAACTGTACAGATTGCGCAACCAGGTCGCTGAACAACCCCTGACCCCGTCCCGCGCAAAGGCCGTGAAAATGTAGCGGTCGGCCAGTGTGATGTATCCGGTGCGTAATAAAGGCTGGATCTGCCGCATGAACCGGTCGGCGAAATCGGTGGCATGCACCAGGCTGAATGTCGTCGGGGTCAACAAGTTCATCTTTTTACCGCGTTTGGTCGCCTGGCGGACGATGTCGGAAGAATTCCACTCAGTCAGAAAAACATGGTAACCGTCCAATTCAAGCCAGCGTTTGACCAAGTAAAGTTGGGTGGATTTTCCCGAACCGTCCAGTCCTTCAACGGCGATCAATTTTCCGGGAAACTGTTTGGAAGACCTGGGACTCATCGTTTATTCCTGTGTGGATAATTAAAAAGTTTCATCAAAAAGAGGGGGAGCAACTGCCGGGTTCGGCCCGATCTGGTAGGCTTTGCCCAGAGCGATACAGGCTTCTTTGCCGGATCGGCGGTCACTGGCATGAACGAAAACCAGCGGCTCGCCTTTTTCGACTTTATCACCGATCTTTTTTTCGACGATTAGCCCCACTTCCGGCCGGATAATGTCATTCAGAGTGCGGCGCCCAGCCCCTAAAGCGACGCTAATCGCACCCAACCGGTAAGTGTCAATACTTTTCACGAAGCCTGCCTTTGGAGCAGGAACTGATCCGATCCACCCGGCGCGAGGATATTTTTGCGGATGCTCGATGTAGGTTACATCACCTCCCTGCATACGCACCATTTCCAGAAATTTCTCATAAGCCTGACCGGAAACGATGGCGTTCTTCAGCAATTCCCGGGCACGGTTGAAATTTTTCTCGATGCCGGACATCACGACCATCCAGGCCGTCAGATAATAGGTCACTTCCATTAAATCTTCCGGTGCTTCGCCCCGTACCCCCGCGATACACTCCAGCACCTCCAACCAGTTGCCGACGGCTTTTCCGAGCGGTTGATTCATATCGGTGATGACAGCTTTCACCTTCAGGCCAAAGAATTCACCCACCCGTTGGAGTTGCTTGGCCAGTTTATGACTCAAATTATAATCGGTCAGGAAAGCGCCATTGCCGGTTTTTACGTCCAGCACCAAGCCATCAATCCCTTCCGCAATCTTTTTGCTCAGGATACTGGCGCAGATCAGCGGAATGGACTTGACGGTTGCGGTTACATCCCGCAACGCATACATCTTCCGATCAGCCGGCACGAGTTCGCTGGTCTGACCACCCATCGCCAATCCATGCTTTTCCACAAGGTGAATGAATTCCTGCGCACTGAGATTAACATTAAATCCGGGAATACTCTCCAATTTATCCAGCGTACCACCGGAATGACCCAGCCCGCGACCGGAAATCATCGGCACGATGCAACCGACTGCCGCCGCCAGCGGCGCTAAGATCAGACTGACCTTATCGCCAACGCCGCCAGTGCTGTGCTTATCCACCTTGAATCCGGGAATATGACTCAGATCGATAGTTTTACCGGAACGTAGCATGGTTTCGACCAGTACCATCGTCTCCTCGTCGGTCATGCCTTGAAAATTGACCGCCATCAGCCAGGCCGCCATCTGGTAATCCGGCAGAGTGCCGGCGACATACGAGTTGATGAGGAATTCAATTTCTTCCCGCGAATGCGCGTCACCATTTTTCTTCTTTTCTATCAGATCAACTGCCAGCATAATTCTTGATCAGCCTTTCTTTAACAAATTAAACCGATTGGTTTTTCTTTTTGACCAAATGTAGAAGCCGTGAGAAATCCAGAATGCGTTGTTCATAGGTTGCATAGATCATCAGGTACAGTCCGATAGCTCCAATAATCAGGTTCGGCAACCACATCGCGATAAATGGCGAAATAATGACCATATCCGCCAGTTCCTCGCCTCCGATCAGGAAGACATAGTACAGTAAAAAGAACAGGATGCTCAAAGTCGCCGCAACGGTAATCCCGCCGCGGCGAGTCATGACTCCCAACGGAGCGCCCATCAGGACAAAAATCACGCAGGCGAAAGGAATCGCATATTTTTTCTGAATTTCGACTTCATACTTATTGATCTGTTTCTGATAACTGAATGCCAGGCTGAATTCACCCCGGATTCGGTTTAATAAACCAGTAAGCACGCGGTTGCGTTGCGCCGCTATATCGGGCGTTAGGGAATCCAAATTGGCCTGCTGGGCTGACTGCACTGTCTTCTCGATGTCAGAGATACTCGTAAAGTGCTTTAGCCGCAATTCGTGCTGGCACAACTGATCCAGCTTAGCGACGATCTGGGTTCGTTCCTGACGATAGCGCTCGACTTCCGCCCGCATCATTTTGATCGTCATCTCCCGGTCGCCGCGCCGCGCGCTTTCACGCCGCTCCAGCATCAGGTTATCCGTAGGAATGGCGATGCGGTGCTTTTCAAAATCAATGCGCCGGTAATCCGACAGACCGTTTAGATCGATTTCGTGGATTTGACCATGATAAAGCGTGAACAGAATCGTATTGCCTTCCACGACGATAAAACCGCTGTCGGCATAGATCGTGGTCTGAATATTCTGGGCATCCTTATTATAAATCGTGATTTTGCGCAGGCTTTCCCCGACCTTGGATTTTACATAGATTGAATACTCCGGAATGTCATCAATGAAATAACCCGGTTCGATGTTTAAGCCGGGACGTTTACGATAAATGTCGCCGGCCAGCAGGCGGGCTTTATGGTTGAAATCGGGTAGTACCTGGTCGTGGAAAACGAACATCAGGGCGGCGACAACCAACCCAAAAACCAGACCGGGCCCGAGAATCGTAGTAAAGCTGATGCCGCTGGCGCGCATCGCCGTGATCTCGTTATCCTCCGCCAGACGCCCATAAGCCATCAGAGCGGCAACCAACATTGCCATAGGTACTGACATGGCGATAATCCAGGCCAGGTTCAGGTATAAAAATTCGAGAATTATGCCGGTCGGCAAGCCCTTGCCCAGTAAACGGTCAACGGATTTAATTAAGAAATTGGCCAGCAGAATAAAGGTCACCACCCCGATTGCAAAAAAGAACGGAAAAAGCAATTCCCGGTAAATATAACGGGCTCCGATCCATTTACCAGCAATCCAGTATACGCGACGAAATATCTGCGGCGAATCGAATTTCACGTCGGTAATATAAAGTATCACCGCTTTTTTTCATATAGCCGTCGATACATATTTAAGCGGATTTAAATATTTCTATTGAATCTGTGCGCAGAACTGCTTAAAATTTTTCGGTAATCAGCAGAACAGATACCCGTGAGGTCAATCATGAAAAAAGCAAAACTTATCTTGTGGCTCGTTGTATCCTTAGGGTGCCTGACTTGCTCCCGCCAACCGCAGCAGAATGCCGTTATTACTTTCACCAACCCGCAGGTTTTGGTCAAGACAATCACATCCAATTACTTGGTATATCCGCGCTGGGACGCTACCGGAGAGGAAATTATCTTCAACGGCCGACTGAACGGCGATGCCTGGGACGGTATTTATACCTTCTCTGCCCGTGGCGGTCAAGCAAAAAAGGTTGCTCAGGCAACGGAAGATTTGCTTTTTCCAGCTTTTTCCGCGGATCGCCGACAAATTGTTTACACGCGCGGGGCGGCCCGCCAGATTTGCGTGCAGGATTTGGCCACCAACCAGGTGACGCAATTGCCAGTTTATGGGAACTTTCCCACCCTTCTCCCGGATGGCCAGACCGTGCTATACAGCGGCGTGATCGACAACAATCTGAAGCTCTTCCGGATCGGTGACAATCAGTTCAAGATGTTGACGGAAAGTTATGTTTCGGGTAATCACTGCCCGATTTTAGCACCGGACCGGGCGACTGTCGTCTGGTTTGAAAAGCAACGCCAGGGCGCGACTAATCTTAACCGCATTCGTCTTGACTCGCTCCGCATCGAGAATCTGTATCAGGGCACCGAAACTCTGCTCAATCTCAGTTTGTCTCCGAGCGGGCAATGGGCGATGGTCAGTCGTGCCAACGGTGAACCATTCGGAATTGAATTGAATAATAAACAGCAAGCCAGCATTATGATTAAACCCGATACGCTGGCTCCCAATGTCAAATTGTTAGCCCAAAACGTCGCCTGGTCACCCACCGGCTCACAGGTAGTTTACGTCGGGAATCAGACTGACCTGTTTTCCTCGCGTAATCCGTACTTCCGGCGTGAGGTTTTCATTGGTGACCTCGTCGTGGCCGACCTGGTATCCGACCCCATTCCGGAATCGGAATTCAAGCAATCGCCACCGGTCCAGAATATCAGTTATTTCACACTCGTCAGCCGGCCTGTCACCCCACCTGCCTCTTCCGGAGTCCCACTGCCGGTCAATAATCCGCCGAAGATCGTCAGCAACCCCGTTGAAACGGTCATGGAAGGTGACCTTTATATTTATAATGTCGAAGCGGTGGAGATTGACTTATTCGACCGACTGAGTTACGCCCTCAGCGCCGGGCCACCAAATGCCGAAATGCTGGAAAAAAGCGGGATCATTTTCTGGTTACCGCCAGCTCCGGGAACCTTTGACTTCACCGTCTTCGTTCAAGATGATAAAAATGCCAGTGACTCCCAGACCTTTCAGGTTACGGTTTTACCGAAACATCAATGGCGGCAGGCCTCCTATCAACCACCGGCTCCGCCAACACAGCCCAAGCATTTCAGTGCCGGTTTGCGCTTTTTGGATTCCGATAATGACCATTATCTGACTGCCGGAGAAAACGCCCAACTGCAGATTGATCTGAAACTGCTCGGCAAAACACCAGCGGACAGTGTGCGGGTGCAGTTGCTCAGTTCAGCCAGCGCGAATGAAATTGACTGGCAGGACACCGTTATTTTTCCAAACTGCGCGCCGGGAAGCTGGATGCGGCGTACAATTGACCTCCAGGGTTTGCCTGGTTTGCAAAACCGCACACTGACCATCCGCGGCATTATCGAGTCACCGCTGGGCCTCCAGATGCTGCCCGCCACCTTAAGCGTCAACTGCAAAAATCCTGCTGTGAAATGATGATTCACGAACAGGAGAAACTTTTTTCGCTGGCAGCTGTCTAAAATATTGAAAGACCATTGAAATTGAGACAAACCGTCAGTAACTTCCATCCACAGGACCAGGAGTTGACGACCATGAAACCAAGCACCCTTATCAAAATTTCGGTATGCGTCAGCCTTATCATCTGGGCGGGTTGCTACACAATTGTGAGGGCGCCGGCAGACGTCGAGAATTTAGCTATTGACCAGCAATATCCTTCCCGCCCGGATTTGACCGATGACTACTCCAATTATTCGTTTTTCGATCCGCGTATCAGTTTCCGCAATCAGCCGCGTAACTGGTTTTATGACGACTACTTAAATGATTCGTACACTTTTGGTCTGTACTATCGCCGTTCTCCTTTCCGGAATTATTTCTATGATTATTTTCCGGATTATTATGGCGATTATTACCGGGGCTACTCCCTTTATTCGCCGTACGCCTATGGCAATTACGGAATTTACGATTATTATCCCTATGGCTATTACTATACCAATATCACTCCGTCGCCCTCCGGCAGTGCAGGCAAAATCAAAACTAACGCGAAAAAAACCGCCTGGCAACCGATCTTGCGGCACCGCGAATTAAAGGACGAGAATCCGCCACCCCTGATAAACGATTTACTGAATCAAACGATGACCTCTTCCTCCACCAGTACCGCAGTTGAAAAGGTACCGCCGGCCAAGGAAAAAACCGTGGACGTAGCCCCGAACACGGCCAGCAATTCGCCAAGCCAAAATACCGGCACTCTCCGTGAAAGAGATCATACTTCTGCCAGTGCCAAAGATAATCGCGCGCACGACACCACCCCGCAATCCACCGCGTCCAAATCTACCAGTAAACAAACCGCCAGTCAGTCATCGACAAACAGCTCTACCAGCACTTCCTCTTCCGGACGCACCCGCACAAAAAAATAGACCGCATGTTCCTGCGTTACCAACAAAATATTCTGCCCCCTCTGTTTTGCACCTTATTATTTGCCATTCCGGCAAGCGGACAAACTTACGACGATGCTATACGACCTTTCTGGAATCCCCAACCAGCCGGAAGTTATGCCAGCAGTCTCGCCAACAACCTAACGATCACTTTTCCGGGGCAGGCGTTTTTTTCTCCGAATCCGGCCAATTTAGCGCTTACTCGGCAACCGGCGCTGGCTTTCAGCCTGCAATATGATTATTTCAATCAGAACGCCACGTTTGAGAGCCGGGATGAAAGTAGCAACCTTTCCAATCGGGTGTTTCGTTTCGATGGATTGGCTTTCGTAGTCCCGATCAAGGTGTATCGCGGGAGCTGGGCCTTGGGTATCAGCTACAGTCCCACCAATCGATATCATGACGTAATGGCCAGCAAAGGTCTGCTGGCAACGAGTGATAATTTCACGGTATTCCTCGACCAACGCTATCGGGAAGAGGGCATTTTGAACACTTTCCGGTTAGGCACGGCGATTGAATTTCAGCCCAACCTGTTCGTGGGATTGGGCTGCAGTTTTCATCGGGGTTATCGCGACTACAATTACACCGGAACCGATACTGACCTGCATGATAAATACCTATATTCCCGCTACACTTGCCAGGAATCATTCAAACCGACTTATAACGGCTGGAATGGTGACTTGGGTCTGATCTACCGCTCGCGCTTTTTCATGTTCGGCTGGTACTTAGCCACACCGACCTATCTGCATGTCACGGATAAGCGCTCCAGCACCACCGAGGAAATCGAAGATGACCAGTCAGTTAACAATACTGCGAAAAACTCAATCCTTGAATACAAATTACGTTCTCCGCTCGGAACTTCTGTTGCCGCGGCTTTCCTTTACAAAGGCTACATGCTCAGCTGTGAACTCACGATACGCGACTGGGAAACCCTGCACTTTTCCTCCGATTTATACCTTGATACGACGTTCACGACAAGGCTGGATCCGCAGATCAATCGCGCAATCAGGAACAACCTGCGGACGACTTTCGATGTCGGAGTGGCCTTCAGCTGGCCTTTATCCGCCAGTATACAGGGACATTTGGGTTCCCGTCTGGTCGCGCGGCCTTTCGCTGACTTGCCCGAAAGCGAAGCCTATCTTCAGCAGTTGTCGTGCGGCATTGAAGGCTGGTTGGATAAACAGATTAAACTGCAGCTGAGCTACCAGCTGCATCTAGGGCAACGCGTCGTCTATAACGGGCTTTTTACTACCCCCGACGCCACCAATCCCGGGTTCGAGCGCTCCAGTTATAGCCGTCAGAAATCCCAATTGCACCGCTTAACCCTGACTCTGTCGATGGTGATATGAGCATGATGCTCCATCTTGGCTGGTTGGTCGCTCTTACAACGCTTTGCCTGGGGGCGGGAACTACCCCTGATTCTGTCACATCCACCATTCCCCGTCTCTATCATAATCCTCCTGCTACAATTCAGCAGAATGTTATTACCAATCTGACGTGTGTCATTGAACCGGGTAACCGGCAGGTTTTGGCCGTAAAAGTTTTTTTACGCAACAACACCGAAAAGAATTTCAAAGAACTCCGCATGCAATATAAAAACGGAACCTTCGTCCTGCCAGTTATCCCGGAAATGTTGCATGGGCGCTATCTGTATTACTTCCTCGTAGCGGAATTCCGCGATTTTGCGGCGCTGGCTTTTCCACCAGATAATCCCGAGACTAATCCAATTAAGGTTCCCATCATACCGGCCAAGAAGAAATAAAGCCTTTCATCAAACATTTAAAAAGCATTTGAGTATTTGCCTGTCAGCCCGTAATTTCCCATTGGTAAAGGTATGTAAATAAATATGAAAAATCTGCTAATTGGTCTGTGTCTTTTAAGTACTCTATGGGCCGCTGAAAATGAGGTGTGGGTCATCAGTGTCGACGGGGTAATCAATCCGGTTTCCGCCAGCTATATCCGCAAGAACCTCACCGATGCTCAGCAAGCCAAGGCACAATGTCTGATCATCCAGCTGGACACTCCCGGCGGACTAATGACCTCCATGCGCGATATTATCAAAGACATCCTCAATGCTGAAATCCCGGTAGTGGTTTATGTCGCTCCGCGCGGTGCGCAGGCGGCTTCTGCCGGGGTATTCATCACGGTGGCGGCGCATTTTGCCGCCATGGCGCCCGGTACCAACATTGGTGCCGCCCATCCGGTCAACTTAGGCGGCGGGGGTTTGGGGGGTCAACCGGATTCCGCCAGTACTAAAACCATGCTGGAGAAAGCTACCAACGACGCGGTCGCCTACATCCGCAGTCTTGCCAAAGAACGCGGACGCAATACTACGTGGGTCGAAAAGGCCGTGCGCGAAAGCGTCTCGATCACCGAGCGGGAGGCGGTCAAACTGCGGGTCGTGGATACAGTTGCCCGCGATCTCGATGAATTACTTACCATCCTCGATGGTAAAACTTTTCGCACTCCTCATGGAGAACGCCGGCTCACGACGCGTACCGCCAATATTCGTACCCGCCCGCTGGGAGTGCATCGTAAAATTCTCGACATAATCAGTGATCCGACCGTGGCTTATATTCTGCTGATGCTGGGTTTTTATGGCCTGTATTTCGAATTTTCCAATCCCGGAGCGATCTTTCCCGGAGTGCTGGGTGCGGTTTTTCTAATCCTGGCTTTTTTCGCTTTTCAGGTGCTCCCGATCAATTATGCCGGCCTGGCTCTGATTATCGTGGGAATAATTCTCTTCATTCTGGAAGTAAAAATCGTTAGTTTTGGACTGCTAACCATCGGAGGAATTATCGCTATGACGCTCGGTTCCATGA
>Ga0208828_1001223_pt1 | contig 10105 bp, 9 predicted proteins | sample Kivu_160m_FD_185487 | JGI IMG/M metagenome (GOLD analysis project Ga0208828, IMG submission 185487) | Freshwater microbial communities from Lake Kivu, Western Province, Rwanda to study Microbial Dark Matter (Phase II) - Kivu_160m (SPAdes)... | ecosystem: Environmental > Aquatic > Freshwater >... | reverse complement strand
TCCCAGCCCAAGCCGCCCGACCTGGATCTGTTTGCCTCCGAAGAACCCACCTTCAGCATGAAACTCAAAGAGGCCCGCCAACAAACGCTACCGCCTAAAAATGAACCGGTGCAACACCTGAAACAACTGATCAGCATCAACGATAAATTCAGTTTTATCAACGAGCTCTTTGACGGAAGCCTGAAGGAGTACAACGATGCCATCGAGAAGCTGAACGGGTGCAACGGGCGAAACGAAGCCTATGAGTACCTCGATCAGCTCAGGAAAAAGAACCTCTGGGAACTCGAATCAGGAACCCTGATGAAGCTGAAGGAGGCCGTGGAGAAGTTCCATAGCTAGATGGAGGAATTAGCGAGGTAGCGCAAAAATGATCAAGCGGACCAGCGGACAAGCGGACAGGTGATTTTGCTATAAGTGTACTTTTCGCGCCTTACATCTCACGTTTCACGCCTTACGTCTCACGTCTCACGCCTTACGTCTCACGTCTCACGTCCCTCGTCCTTCGTATTTCCCCCAGCACCTCCTCCACCTCCCCCGTTGACTTTGCCGTTACCAGCCGCATCCTGAAGGGTTTCATGTCGGGAAGGCCCTTGAAGTAACCCGAGTAGAACTTCCTGAATTCCAGCAGGGCACGCCGTTCGCCTGCATAGCGTGTGAGTCGGCCGAAATGTTGCCTGAGAACGGCGATCCTCTCTTCGATAGCGGGTTGCGGCGGGATATAGCCGGATTGAAGGTATGACCGGATCTCTCTGAAAATCCATGGATTACCTACGGCGGCCCGCCCGATCATCAGGCCATCCACCCCTGTCTGATCCAGCCGTTCTTTTGCCACGAGGGCATTGGTGATGTCCCCGTTCCCGTAGACAGGGATATGCATACGGGGATTGTTTCTGACCTCTCCGATCAGACGCCAGTCGGCCTGTCCGCCATAGAGTTGCACGGCTGTGCGGCCGTGAATGGCAATGGCCGCAATCCCAACGTCCTGAAGCTGTTCAGCCACCTCAACGATAGGTTGATGGGCGGCATCCCAGCCTGTCCGGGTTTTCACCGTAACGGGGAGACGGGTGGCACTGACCACGGCAGCCGTCATCTCTATCATCCGGGGGAGCTCTTTCAGCAGGGCGGCTCCCGCCCCTTTTCTGACCACTTTCCGTACCGGGCATCCGAAATTGAGGTCGATCAGATCGGGATTCGCCTCCTCGGCCAGTTCAGCGGCCTGGCGCATGGAAGCCACATCATGTCCGAAGATCTGGATGGCCAGGGGCCGTTCGCTCTCTTCGAACGAGAGCTTGATCCGGCTTTTTTCGGCATCCCGGATCAGTCCTTCCGAGGAGACGAACTCCGACACCACCAGATCAGCCCCGAACTGTTTGCAAACAGAGCGAAAAGGGGAGTTTGAGATATCTTCCATGGGGGCCAGGATAAGGGCCGGGGAGGGCAGGGCGATATTTCCGGGAGTGATCAAAATAGGCTATCTTCGCAGCAAAATTAGTGAATTAGGCAACGTGACCAGGACTCCCTACCTTCAGGCATTGCATCCTTTTCCCCGGATCCTCTTCTCAGCGCTGCTGATCATCGGCAGCCTGTTTGTTTTCTTTCTCGTGGGTATCTTTCTGGCGATGCCTCTTTTCGGAATCTCCTTTACCCAGGTCATGGCCTTTTTAGTCGATTATTCCGATCCGGGTGCCATCGGGTTGCTCAAGTACCTTCAGATCATCCAGGAGGTGGGGATCTTCATCGCTCCCCCGCTGATAGCCGCTTTTCTCTTTTCTTCAAGACCCTTTACCTACCTCGGGCTCGACAGGGTTTCCCACGTGAAGATGTGGGGGCTGACCATCCTGATCATGGTGGCTTCCGTCCCTGCCATCAGCCAGCTGATTGAGCTGAACGAGGCGATGAAATTACCCGGATGGCTGGCCGGCATGGAGGAGTGGATGCAAAAGGCGGAAGAGCAGGCCCAACAACTCACCGAAGTTTTTCTGAAGGTTGACACCGTGGGCGGGTTCCTGTTCAACCTGCTGATGATCGCCATTCTGCCTGCTATCGGGGAAGAGCTTCTCTTCAGAGGACTCTTTCAGCGCTTGTTCCACGAATGGTGGGGAAACATCCATATAGCCATTTTCCTGGCTGCGCTCCTGTTCGGGGTGATGCATTTGCAGTTTTACGGGCTCCTGCCACGAACCCTTCTCGGACTCCTGTTCGGTTACCTCTTTTACTGGTCAGGCTCCCTGTGGATCCCGATATTCGCCCATTTTCTGAACAATGCGGTGGCGGTGACTGTGGCTTTCCTGGAACGTCAGGGAATGATCGGCACCGGCATGCAGGATTTCGGCAACACGGATAACTTGTTCGTCAACCTCTCCAGCGTAGTGGTGACCCTGATGCTTCTCTACCTGTTCAGACGCCTCTCTTCTTCCGGGAAGGGATAAATAAAAAAGAAGCCGCCCTTTCGGAGCGGCTTCTTTTATAAAAAATTCAGGAGATTATTTCACTTCGTAGTCGTATCCCATGATCTCAGCATCCGTAAAGACGGTCATGCCGGCAGCGGCCATGTTGTCGTGAGCCATGCCGTTCATCCCGTAAAGAAGGGATTTGGCATCATATCCCAACAGGCGGAGATAAGCGCTCAGGAAGGAGCTGGTTTGTCCGGTGTAGCAATAGACAACGATGGGTTGATCGGTCGGTAGGGTACGGAGGTCGGCAGAAAGTTTGATGGATGCCTTCGGCGTATACTGAATGGCACCTGGAATGTGTCCGAAACCGCTGTACTGATCTTCCGGCCAGTAATTGACAATGTAATAGGTGGTCAGGTTGTCAAACACCGTTTTGTTGTCCACCTTGGCCGGGGTGTATCCTTCGGTAAGCAGTGCGTTGATCCTCGCTATCAGGATCTCGGCGCCGGTGGTCATGCCTGTTGAGAGTACCGGGAGGTTACCCGAAGGGCCTTTTGCCGTGGCGGTGGTCACGAGCTGGGTGGCATAGGTATTGCTGATGGCATTCTGCCACGGTCCGGCGAAATTTGCATTCCAGGAACACATGCCCCATTTCATAGAAAAGACCTTGTCAAATCCCGCAATACGGAGCAGGAGGGCGGCAAAGCCGGCTGTTTGTCCGGAGTAGCAAACGATCACCACCTTTTGGTAAGGGGCCATGTCCAGTGCGCTGACATGGGTCATCAGGTCGGCCAGCGCCACGTTATGGGCATTGGGAATGTGACCGGCTGCAAAATCGGTGGCAGAGCGGATATCGATGATGTAAACCTGGCCCGTCTGGTTCAGGGTAAATACATCGGTGGCGCTGGTGATCGAAGGCATGTCGGTGTTCACATAGTCTTTGCCCAGCGGTGAGCTGGTGGATTCAAGATAGGTGGCCAGCACTTCCGCTTCATTGATCGTTGGCGTAGGCTCGTCTTCGTCTTTTTTACAGGAGGTGACAAATACGAATGCCAATAGAACAAATAGGATCCATAGGTTTGTTTTTTTCATAGTTGATTGGTTTTTGAGTACATATTTATTAAGAATTGCTAAATGAGTCTCAGTTTACCGAAACCAGGATTCCGGGAGTTTCCCGTCGACCGTGATCTTTTCGGTGGCGTCAACTTCCCAGGCGAGGAGGTCCTCCTTGAAGAGGTAATACTCCTTGTTGACCAGCACGCCCTCTTCATTGCGGATATGGCAATTGTAGTAGCAGGACTTTCCTTCCGGAACCAGGGTGCGGTCGGTCCACGTCAGAATGTTATGGGGACTGGTGTAATTGTAGGTTGGCAATACGGCGAAATCGGGGTAATTGGGAACACCGTACACCGACCAGTTGTCGGGGGCGGCGAGGGTGCGCCGTACGAGGGTGAAATCAAACCCGGTCTTGATCTCCGGAATGGGGTTTCGGGCAATCTTGAAGTCCATGTAGGAGGGGATCCGGGCCCCATCGCCATGGATATGGCAGCTGCCGCAGTTGTTGTAGACCTGGGAGTGGCACACCTGGCAGTTAAAATCATTCAGGTGGGTAGAGTGGTAGATGTTAAAGCCCCCGATGTTTTTATGACAATCGCCGCAGGTGGGGAGGTTGGCATAGGCATATCGCTGGTCAACCGGTTCGCCGTTTCCATGCAGGTCGCTGGTTTTGTGGCAATCAATGCATTTGTACCCTGCTTCAGTCAGGTGGGCGTCAGGCTGGGTTCCGGAAGCGACACCAAGGTAGGCATGGCCGCCCCGGGAAACATGGCAGGTGACGCACACACTGATCATGTCAGGGGTTTTGTTGAAGGCATGCCCGTTCGACAATCCGCCGCCTCCCATGGTAGGACGAATGATGTGGCATTCGCCGCAGGAACCGTGACAGGTGGCGCAATTGGCGTTGTATCCCTCTTTCTGGTGTTCCGGGAGGAGATAGAACTCATCTGCGCCGCTCAGTCCGCTCCGCAATGCCACTTTTCTCATCTGACCGGTGCCATGATGGAGGCTGGTCATGAAATTGTCTACGATTTCCTTGTGACAGGCTCCACATTTCTCTTCCGAGAAAACCGAAGGATGGCGGATGAAATCCCCGGAATGGGCCACCGTTTTGTCGTCGGTGTTGTCCACTCCGTTGTGGCACCCGGTACAACCGATCTGGTAATGCGGTGAGGTTTTGTATTTGGCATATCCTTCGCCACCCATATAAACCCTGTCGTAAGGTTCATAGTGGGGGGCCGTTCCGCCACATCCTCCGGGAGGCACCCCCGTATCGGGCGTATAAACAGCCTGAAGATGAGCATAATTAATGTGACATCCTTCACAGGAGGCCACCGACATTGGTTCAGATCCTGTATCATCCGGAGGAGGCTCTTTCGTGCATCCGGTCAATACGAAAAATGCAAGGATCAAGGGAATCCACAGAAGTTCAAAGGGTGAATATTTCCGCATGATAATGGTAGTTTTTAGGGGTTTGTTTTCCATGGTAAATTTCTATATTAAATGAATGTTAAAAACTTAACACTGGCAGTCATAGGCTACAATCAAGAATGTCTTTCAACATACAAAAAGTTGATTCAGATCATAAATTATTATGATTGACCGGATATTTTTGTATCTTTGATCCAGTGATTCACTATGGAAGTCAAGGAGAAATATACCGGGTGCACGATCAGTCCGCATAAATGCAGGTGTTTTGAAATGCTGTCTGATGAAGAGAAGACTCTTCTGGAAGCCAAATCGGTGGTTGTGAAGTATAAAAAAGGTGAAATGATCTGCAAGCAGGGAAGTTTTGCCTCCCATGTGATGTACATGCAGAAGGGCCTGGCCAAGGTATTCATCGACGACGGAACAAACACCCTGGTGATCAAGATCATCCCCGACTGCAACCTGCTCGGCCTCTCCTCGCTGAGTGATGAGAACCATAAATTCCAGTATTCGGCCATGGCCTATGTGGATTCGGAGGTCAAACAGATCGACATTCACTTTTTCAAGCAGTTGCTGATCAGAAATTCCGTTTTCGCCAGGGAGATCATTGATGTGATGGGAGAGAACAATACCCAGATCAACAGCCGGTTTTTCTGTCTGATGCACAAACAGTCGTATGGAAGATTGGCTGATATCCTCTTGTGCATGGCCGACCGGATCTTCAGGAAAGGGGAATTCATCCTGCCCCTCTCCCGCAAGGACCTTGCCGAGTTATCGGGGATGAGCTCCGAAACCGTGATCCGGATGTTGAAGAAATTTCATGACGAAGGGTTGATCGAACTGACGGGGAAAAATTTCAGGATCATTGATTACCAGCGCCTGAAACGGATCAGCGAAACGGGCTGATCCCCTCTTCCTTCAAGCTCTGTTCCGGGCAAGTTGTTCATAAACTCCGAGAAGTTGATTCAGGGAATTTTCAAAACGGTAATGTTCCGAGAGGTTTAGGTATTGCTCTCTGGCCCTTTTCATCTCCTCCGGATGAGAGATCCAATAATCGATCTTTGTGACCAGTTCATCCAGATTGGCATAATCGAAGAGCCACTGCTCATCAAGGGCAAACTGGCAGGTAGCACTCTTGGGACTGCTGGCGATCAGGGGAGGGAGCCCGCAGGCCATCGCCTCCAAGACACTCATGCACTCCACCTCCACATCGGCGGCATGCACGTACAGATCGGCCTGGTTGTAGCAGGTTACCATTTCTTTGCATTCAAGGGTGGAGAAAAGAGGAGGACAGGGAAGAGTTTTCCCCAGATCCCTGAGTTTTTCCTTCATTGGACCATCGCCAACGAGAATTAACTGGATCCGGTCGCGGTAGCGGGACCGGTCAACAGCCCGGATGATGATCTCCTGCCGTTTTTCCGGGGCATAACGACCAACGGACAGAATGACAAACCGGTCACTGAACCTTTTCTCCCGAACAGCCTCCATCGGTCTGAAAAGGGGCATGATCCCGTTGGAAATGACAGTGGAGGGGGCGGTGAGACCATAATGCATCAACTCCTCCCGGGCAAAAGCGGAAGGACAAACAACCATATCCGACAAATTATAGATGTTATGCATCCAGTAGTGATAGGTTTGCTGGATAAAAAGGTTGGATCGGATCCCTGCATTTCTGGCCAGGTGTTCGGCCTGGATATGAAACGTTGTGACCACCGGAATCCCGAATTTCCGGGCAAAATGGATGGCCCGCACCCCCAAGTAAAAAGGGAACTGCACATGCACAATATCGCATCCCTCGATCGCTGACTTCAAGAGGTTGTTGAACGGAACCGCCAGAGGAGTTTTCATTTTCCTCATGATCCCATCGACGAAGGGGGCATAGAATTTGGGCAAAATCACCTTTCCGGGTTCCGGCGTGCCCGTGGCGACCACCGTTACCCGATGCATCTTTCGCAGTGATTCGGTAATCCGTTGCGTGGAAATGACAGCTCCGTTTTTGGAATCACCATCAAAAACGTCGATGATCATGGCAATATGAAGAGGCTCTCCCATGGTGATCGTAAAATACTGATTCAAAGGTACAAAAAATATTTGCCTTCGATTACTTAACGACCATTCCGTATATGAACGCGAAAAATATATGGAAAGTGTCATTTTATTAGATGATGGGCAAGGATCTGATCTTCGTAGATTATTATCAGAAACTGCCGACGGGAATAATATTTCCTTATATTTGGGTAATATTATGTCATCAGTAAATACCTTCAGCCATGAAGTCCTTGATACTGATCCTGCTTTTTACTCTGGCCGGTTTTTTCTGTCACTCGCAAACCATTTTACAGTTTCCGGCAAAATCACATGGGACGAGTTGTTTGACAGACCCGGGCATGCCTTCATTCCCTGAGGGCGACAGTGCGATGAATCTCTTCATACAACAGCATTTCCGGGACTCGCTCATCAGGCCGGGCACCAACGGCAGAATTTTCATGCAGATCACCGTGGATACAACCGGCCGGCTGGTTCAACTCAACGTATTGCATGGGATCAATGCTGAGTTGGATTCGGAGATGGTCAGGTTTTTTTCCATCATGCCGAAATGGATCCCGGCTGAAAAGGAGGGAAAAAAAGTCGCAGCGACCTTTGTTATACCTGTAAAGGTTGAAGACAATAAGGAGCGGGAGCATGGAATTAATTGACAATGAAATTTTATGTCTTTATCCTTCTAATTGCATTCAGTGGGCATCCCCTAAAGAAAACACGGAAATTTCCAGGATTCCATCCTGATCCGGGATTTCACCGGGACAGTCGATGTCAACGAGATCATCCGGTCGTGGGAAACCCTCCTGGTGAATCAGTTGATCACGCCCCAAACCATAATTTTTCCTGCATTAGGAGAACAAAAGGAGAGTGAGCTGACCATCAAACCCTTCTCAACGGAAGAGGCGGCATTGCAGTGGATTAAGGATTAAATCGAGTGGGATTATTCCCTACGGTCATGATTCCTTGGAGGGGACCGTCAACCTTGAAAATACCGGTACTCCGTACCATCATTTTTTATTCCCGGAAATCCATAGAAGCAAGCTTCATGACTTCCCGAAAATAAAAAATGCCGCTTCGCTACGGCATTTTCAAGGTTGCGGAGAGAATGGGATTCGAACCCATGAACCACTTTTGGCGGTTACACACTTTCCAGGCGTGCGCCTTCGACCACTCGGCCATCTCTCCGGGGCTGCAAAGATATAACTATTTAAACGGATTTTCAAACCGTCATCTCGCCGCGCAGGGATTCCGTCAGAAGCCGCGCCACCTCCTCACGCGGAAGGTCCTGACCCAACAGGTGCATCAGTTTGGCGACGGCCGACTCGGTGGTGATGTCGGCCCCCCCGATGATGCCGATCTTCAGCAACTCGGCGCTGGTCTCATACCGTCCCATCTCCACCATGCCTCCTTTGCACTGGGTGACGTTGAGGATCAGGATCCCCCGGTCGACCGCCTCTTTCAGCAATCCCAGGAACCAGGGGAAGGTGGGGGCGTTGCCGGCGCCAAAGGTCTCCAGGATCACCGCTTTCAGCCCTGTTGTCCCCAGGATGGCGGTCATGGTTTCGGGGGTGATGCCGGGGAAGATCTTCAGGATGCCGATGTGGGGATCGAGCCGGGTATTGAGTTCGAGTGTCTCCGTGGCCGGCGGGAGGATGAGGTCCCGGCGGTACCGGATATGCACGCCAATCTCGGCCAGGGGAGGGAAGTTCACCGAAAGGAACGCACCGAAATTCTCGGCATTGAATTTGGTGGTTCGGTTCCCACGGAAGAGTTTGTTGTCGAAACAGATAGCCACTTCAGGCACCACCGGCTTTTCGTTCTCCCGGGCCAGCGCGATCTCAATGGCATTGATGAAGTTCTCACGGCCGTCGGACCGCACCACGCCGATGGGCAACTGGGATCCCGTAAAGATCACAGGCTTCGCCAGATGCTTCAGCATAAAGCTGATCCCCGAAGCGGTATAGGCCATGGTGTCGGATCCGTGCAATACCACGAACCCGTCATACTGTTGGTACCGGTCGTAGATCACCTGCGCCAGCATGCTCCAGAAGGGAGGGGTCATGTTGGAGGAATCGAGCAGGGGATCCAGGGCGTGAAACTCCAGTTGACAGTCGAAGTTCTGCAGGACCGGGAAATGGGTGTACAGATCCCCGAAATCAAAGGGCATCAGCGTGCCGGTCTCCGCATTCCTTACCATCCCGATGGTCCCTCCGGTGTAGATGATCAGGATACAGCTGTGATTTTTCATATGGTGGTATGGTGATATGGTGCCGTGGTGAGATGGTAAGTTGTCTGTTGTCAGATTCCAGATACCTGATGCCGGATATTGGTAATTATTTCCTCATTCCTCCTTCCTCATTTATTATTCCTGTCCGCTTGTCCGCCTGTCCGCTTGTCCGCCTGTTAAGCTGTCAACCTGAAAAGCTCCCTTGCGTTGCGTGTGGTTACAGCAGCCACCTCCTCCACGGAGACTCCTTTCAGCTGCGCCACCTTTTTCGCGATCAGGGGAATGTAGGCCGGTTCGTTGCGTTGCCCGCGGAATGGCACCGGGGCCAGAAAAGGGGCATCCGTCTCCAGGAGCAGGTGTTCCAATGGCACGGCTTCCACCACCTGCTGCAACCCTGAATTCTTAAAGGTGATCACGCCTCCGATCCCGAGAAGAAAGCCCATCCCGATGGCTCTTTCGGCTTGCTTCAGGTTCCCGTTGAAACAATGAAAAACGCCCCTTCGCTGTTCGCCCTTCGCTTTTCGCTTTTCGCTTTTCGCTATTTCGCTATTTCGTCTTTTACATATCCCCAGTGCAATCTCCATGGAGTTTCTAGTGTGGATCGCCACCGGCAGCCCAACCTCTTCCGCCAACTCCAGTTGCCTGTCGAACACATCCTCCTGCTCCTTCGCATAGGTTTTGTCCCAGTAAAGGTCGATCCCGATCTCCCCGACGGCACAGTATTTCTTGGGATTTTGCCGCAACTCCATCTCGATCACCCCCATCTGCTCCCGGTAATCCTCTTTCACGGAGGTGGGATGCAGACCGATCATGGGGATGCAGGTGCCTGGGAAGGAATCGATGACAGAGGCCAGATGCCGGATGCCGGATGCGTCAATGTTCGGAATCAGCATCCGGGTCGCCCCGGCCTCCACGGCACGCCGCACCACCGCTTCCCGGTCGCTGTCAAACGCATCAAGGT
>Ga0208828_1001222_pt1 | contig 10109 bp, 8 predicted proteins | sample Kivu_160m_FD_185487 | JGI IMG/M metagenome (GOLD analysis project Ga0208828, IMG submission 185487) | Freshwater microbial communities from Lake Kivu, Western Province, Rwanda to study Microbial Dark Matter (Phase II) - Kivu_160m (SPAdes)... | ecosystem: Environmental > Aquatic > Freshwater >... | reverse complement strand
ATGAATTCACTCAAAAAGCGAATGATGGGACGGCGCCGTGACTTCCTCAAGATACCCAGGGCTTTATTCTGAATTTGCCGCACCCGTTCGCGGGTCAAACCCAGACGGTCCCCTGCTTCTTCCAAGCTCAGCTCTTCACCATCTAAACCATAGCACCAACGAATGACCTGCATCTGTCTGCTCGCCAGTGGTGAGAGCCATTCCTCAATCAGGGTCTCTAGCGATGTTTCAGCCAATTCCAGCGGGATGCCTTTTTCCTGCGCACTATCGAGAACTTTCGGATCGCCGAGCGGAGGCGGAGGAAGTAGTGGCTCAGGTTTCCCGGCAAACGATGCAGGCTTGGTCGGCAAAGGGTGTACAGCCAGGTGAGCTCTCAGCTTATCTTTGATCTCGGCCAGCGACTTGGGGCCAATATTCCGCACCCCTGTGATTTCTTCATCTGACATTCTCGCTAACTGCCCGATGGTGGTGATGTCACTATGCCTCAGAGCATTGTATGGGCGGATAGAAAGCTCCAAAACGTCCAGTGGGGTCGGATCCGGCGGCGGAGAAGGTGGAGGTGGCGGAGGTGGTTCAACCGCCTGTGGTTCTGGTTCCAGGAGACTCTCTTTGGCTTCGTCAGGCAACGGGTGCTCGGCCAAATAAGCTTTCAGCTTATCTTTGATCTCGGTCAGCGACTTGGGGCCAATATTCCGCACACCTCTGATTTCTTCGTCGGACATTTCCGCTAACTGCCCGATGGTGGTGATGTCACTCCGCCTCATAGCATTGTACGGGCGGATAGAAAGCTCCAGAACATCCACTGGGGTCGGATCCGGTGGTGGGGAGGGTGGCTGCGACAGGGGTGCTTCAACCACGTGTGAATCTGTTTCTGCAACGTTTTCCTCTGCCATCGCTTTCGGCCCCAGTGCTGCTTCTGGCGCATCAACGAGCCACACACGGGCCAGGCTGTCTTCTATTTCGGCCATAGATTTCAGCCCGATTCCACTAACGAACCAAGGCAAGATCCCTGATTCAGTAGCTTGTCGTAACTCCCCGATCGTCCGAATGGACGCACGCATCAGCCCGTTAAGGCTGCGCGCACTCAGACCGAGCACTTCAATAGAATCTTCTGATGAGACACGGATTCGGATTGTTGGGATGTCTACAGTTTGAGTTGGTGAAGCGTCTGCTTGAGTGAAGGTACTATCAGACAGAGGGGTATCGGATTCGTCTATTGGCTCTGGCGCATCAACGACTTGAGCTTTTGAAACATTCGCTTCGGTGAGAGCACCATCGGGCGAGAGAGTGTCGGATTTTACTTCTGGTTTTGGCTCATCCGCAATATAGTTTCTCTCCAAGTACTCGCCTGACGCAGCTTCCCTCGCTGTAGAAATGGCCTTTCTATCTTCTGTCACCTCACTCAGTGGAGCCAGCTCTATCGGTGGGGAAAGTGGTTGCAGCGGGAGTGGTTCAGTCGCGTGTGACTCTGCTTCTGAGACACTTTCTTCTGCTATCGCCTCCTGATCCGGTATTGCTTCTGGCTCGTCAACGAGTCGCACACGAGCCAGACTGTCATCTATCTCGAGTATGGCTTTTGACCCGATCCCATGAACCTCGCGCAGGTTAGCCGATTCAACAGTTTGCACCAGCTCTCTGATCGTCCTGATGGATGCACGCATCAGTGCATCAAAGGTGTGCACACTCAGGCCTAGCACTTCTATATGATCTTCCGATGAGACAGGGATTCGGATTGTTGGGATGTCTAGTGTTTGAGTCGGTGAAACGTCCGCTTGAGTGGAGATGTCATCAGACAGAGGAGCACCGGATGCATCAACTGCTTCTGGCGCTCCAACGAGTCGCACACGACTCAGGCTATCTTCTATTTCGGCCATGGATTTCGGCCCCATTTTGTGGACGTATACCAGGCGCCCTGCTTTAATTTCTTGAACCAGTTCACCAACAGTGTGAATGCTTGCCCCCCTCAATACACCTAAGAGGCGTGGGCCCAGGTCAAGCACTTGAATGGGATCCTCTGATGAGACACAGACATGGGTTGTTAAGAGGTCTTCCGTTTGGTCTGCTGGAGCCTTTACTTCAGTGGGGGTGCCAACGAGCGAGAGAGCATTGATAGGACGACTGTTGTGGTCTCGCTTCTCTGGTAGAAGAAGGGAAACATCCCGAATTTCAGATTCACTCTCCGATTCTCGGCGGCGAGGGCGTTCGTAGCTCTTCCCGAGATACTCGTTCAACATACTGAGGCTGTACCCGCAATGACCATTAACAGTGCGAAAGGGGACCAAACTTCCCTTGATCTCCATCGTCCTCAAGGTGTGTAGGCTAACCCCCAGATACTCCGCAGCTTCCCTGTCTGTAAGGAAGGTCTTTTTCTCTTCCGTCACAGCACTCTCCTGTATACTGCTGGCGCTTCTTTGCCTCCCCATATTATACCATACCGTCGGGTGAAACGTCAATATCAGTGTCTTCCTGGGGAACCCCTCCACTGCCAGTTTCTTGTACCTGGCCTCAATGGCTGGCACATCCCAGACCCTTGCTGCCAGTTCCTGTACTCTTGTCTTCAGGGCCTCATAGTCTGCCATAGCTTAGCTCGACAATGGTAGATTCGGCCAGCGATAAGCACAACACGGATTTTGACACGGATACACTTATATAGGGAAGTTGTCAAATCCATTTGACATTTTGGCTGGGGTGATATAAACTTATCCGGAGGAGTTGCACGAGGTGAACCTTTGACCGACGAACCGATCGCTACCATTGACCGCCAGTCATACGAACCGGCCTACGCCCAGTTGGTGCGCATCCTGCTGGGGCAGATCGCGGCCGGGGTGTTCCGCCCTGGCGACCGCCTTCCCTCCGAAGCCCAGCTTTGTGAGCGCTACGGCGTCAGCCCGATGACCGTGCGCCGCGTCATCAACATCCTCGCCGACCAGGGCGTGGTGATCGCTGAACAAGGACGGGGCACCTTTGTCAGGCCCCTGGAACTGGGCACCGCCACTTTCGATCTGGACAGGTTGCGGCAGCTCTTCCGCGAAGGCCAGTCCACGGTCAAACTCCTGGAGGCGCGCATCACCGCGGCCACCGAGCGCGCGGCCCGCAAGCTGGCCATCGAAGTCGGGGAGCGGACTGTCTTTATCCGGCGGCTGATCTTCCAGGGCGAGGAACCCATGCTGTTGCACCGCGAGCACGTGCTCTACGACCCCACTCGCCCCATCATCGAGGCCGAGATGGAGGTCACCGCCCTGCGGGGCCTGTTTAGCGGCGGCGGCGGGTCAGATTTGAAGCGCGGCGACCTCACCATTGATGCTACCGTGCTGACCGAGGAGGAAGCCGCTTTGCTTCACTCGGAGGTTGGAGCCCCTGCCCTTCGCCTGGAGCATATTTTCTACGACTTTGATGACCGACCCGTCAGTTGGGGTTGGTTCATTTGCTCCGGCGACCGTTTGCGCTTCACCGCCACGATTGGTATTCCCGATTAGGAGACAACATGAGCCACACAGACACCAGTGCGATGCTAATCGCCGCCATCACCGATCTCCAGGAAGAGACTACCCTGGCCCTCGTGCGTCAGCGCCTGGACAGCGGCGATGACCCGTTACTGATCATCGAAGACTGTAAGGAAGGGATGCGCCGGGTGGGCCTGCGCTACGAGCAAAGAGAATACTTTCTGGCCGGGCTCATCATGGCCGGCGAGATCTTTCGCCAGGTGATGGAACTGCTCCAGCCCGTAGTAGAGCGCCAGGTTTCCGGCCAGGCCTCGGGACGCATCCTGCTGGGCACGGTCGCAGGCGACATCCACGACCTGGGCAAGAATATCGTCAACATGCTGTTGAGCTGTCACAATTTTGTCGTACACGATCTGGGTGTGGATGTGTCGCCGAAGACCTTCGCCGAGCAAACCGCTCAGGTGCAACCCCACCTGGTGGGTCTCTCCGGCTTGCTGACCAGTTCCTACGATGCCATGCGCGAAACGGTTGCCTTGCTGCGGGCCAGTGGGTATCAAGAGCCCATCATCATCGGGGGCGGTCAGCTCAGCGAGGAGGTCTGTCAGTACGTGGGTGCCGACCATTGGACCACCGACGCCGTGACCGGTGTGGAACTGTGCCAACGACTGATATCGGGACAGATGCGCTAAAAGGAGGCAACCGGGTCTCATCGGCACCCCGGCCAAGAATCACCGCATGGCGCGGATCATTCACACCATCGAGGGCCTCTTCCGCGTGGGCGGCATTGCGGCCTCGGGGGCCAGAGTGGACGTGAAGGGGCGAAAGGATGGCCAGCAGCGGATCATCTCCTACGGCGTGGCCGACAAGATGGCCAGGCTCACGGGCATCCCCGCCGCCATCGGGGCGCAATTGCTGGCCGAGGGGAGGATCGAGGCCCGGGGCGTCTTTGCCCCCGAAGGCTGCCTCGCCCCCCAACCCTTCCTGGATGAGCTTTCCAAAAGGGGGATAGAGATTCATCGCCTGGAGTAGCCCCCTTGTGATCGCGCCGGGGCGAAAGTTCCCCCGAGTTCCCCCGAGTTCCTCCGAGTTCCCCTGAAACCAGAGAAAGGAGCCAGAGATATGACTTCAACACAAAGTCGCAACGTTGGACAGTCACCAAAAACCAAGTACCGCTGGTTCGTGGTCGCGGTGTTCTTCGCCTTTATGCTGTTGCACCAGGCCGACAAGTTGCTCATCAGCCCCCTGACTACTCCCATCATGGAGACCTTCGGGATCAACGAGGCCCAGATGGGGGCGGTGTTCACGGGGGCGCTGATCGTGGGGGCCATCCTCTATCCGCTGTGGGGCTATTTGTATGATCGCTACACGCGGGCCAAACTGTTGGCCCTGGCTTCGTTCTTATGGGGTTCCACCACCTGGCTCAGCGCCATCGCTCCCACCTACCCTTCGTTTCTGGCCAGCCGGGCTTCGACCGGCGTTGACGACTCCAGCTACCCCGGCCTGTACAGCCTGGTCTCCGACTATTTCGGCCCGGCGGTGCGCGGGAGAATCTACGGCCTGTTGCAGCTTTCCGCGCCCATAGGCTACATACTGGGGATGATCCTGGCCATGTCCCTGCGCGACGTGATCGGCTGGCGCGGGGTGTTCTACCTGACCGGCTCCCTGGGCATTGTGTTGGCGGGGGTTATCTTCTTCGGAGTGCGCGAGGTGGCCAGGGGACGGAGCGAACCGGAGTTGGCTGGACTGGAGGAGATCGGGGTCTACCGCTTCAGTTGGGAGATTGCCCGCGGGTTGTTCCGCAAGCGGAGCTTGCTATTGCTTTTTGCCCAGGGATTCTTCGGCGTGTTTCCCTGGAATGTGATCACCTACTGGTTTTTCAGGTATCTGGAAACGGAGCGTGGCTACACGTCGGACGCGGTGCTCATGACCATGGTGGTGGCGGTGCTGGTGCTGGCTTCGGGGTACTTCGTCGGCGGGGCGCTGGGCGATTTCTGCTTCAAGCGCACGCGACGAGGGCGGGCGTTAGTGGCTGCCACGGCGGTGCTTGTGGGAGCCGTTCTCCTCTACTTCACCATGGGTGTGCCGGCCGAGAACCAGACCCTTTTCCTGGTCATGCTCAGCCTGACCGCCCTGTTCATCCCCTTTGCCGCGCCCAACGTCGTCTCCACTGTGCACGATGTCACCCTGCCTGAGGTGCGCTCGACGGCCCTGGCTGTGCAATACTTTATCGAATCGGCCGGCGCGGCCACGGCCCCCCTCCTGGCCGGGCTTATCGCCGTGCGCTTGACCCTGCACGACGCCATTCTCATCATCTGCGAGATCACCTGGGTGCTGTGTGCCATCTTTCTGATAATCGTCGCCTACCTGGTGCCGCACGACATCGAGGACCTGCGCCAGGCCATGCGCCAGCGGGCGGAGATGGAAAGGCAGGGAGCTTAGACTGGGAAGGAGACGTTATGCAAATTGAACACTCTGAACTTCATTCCGTTCCCTGGACGGCCCGCGATGTCTGGGTGGGGATTATTGCCCTGGTGTTGTGGTTGGTCATTTCTGTTGCGATCTCGGTCGTGCTTGGCCTGTTTTCGCTGGACGTGGATGTGGGATTGATGATCAGCCTGGCAGAATTGTTGCTGTTGGTGCCGGTGTGGTGGTTGACGGTGCGGAAATACCGGGTTGGCTGGAGCACTTTGGGCCTGCGAAGTTTCAGAGGAGCGATGATCGGTCTGGGATGTGGGCTGATGATCCTCTCCTCCACGTTCAACCTCTTCTACAGCCTCTTCCTGGCCCTGTTTGACCTGCGGATGCAGGTTGATTTGGTCCCCATTTTCGCTGAGCTCGACTCCCCCTGGTGGCTTCTGGCCGGAGGCGTGATCGTTGCTCCCTTGGTGGAGGAAGTGTTCTTCCGAGGATTCGTCTTTGCCGGATTGCGCAGGCAATACGGCTGGAAGAAGGCGGCCTTCATCAGTGCCGCCCTGTTTGCCGTCATCCATGTCACACCCACGGCCATGATCCCCATCTTTATCCTGGGCCTTATCTTCGCCTATCTCTATCATCGTAGCAACTCCATCTGGCCTGCCGTTTTGATGCACGTCTCCACCAACGCCCTGGCGCTGGGGTTGGCTTACGGTCTGGCTAGCACCAGCATGGCTGTGTAGAGCCACTCTCAGTCCCTCTCTGCGCAGTCTTGTGATGCAAGGTGGTCTCATGAAAAAGCCTCGTCCCGAGTGGGCGCGAGGGATCCCTAATCTCTTCCCTCTCGCCCTCCTGCTGTGCCTCGTCGCTCTGATGGGCAGCGATTCGGTTGGCGTCGGTGATCCCTCGTTTCCAGTCGGGGCAAGCATGGTGCAGGCGACAAGTGAGTGGCGCTGCCGATGTGGGGACGAGTGCTATGGCTGCCCCTACGACGTGGATCACGATTGCGTCGTGAACATCGTGGACATCATGACCGTAGCCAGCCGCTGGAACTGCCAGTGCGGTGATGGGGGCTACGAAGCCCGGTACGACTTCGATGATAACTGCGACATTGACCTCGCGGACATCGTGGCCGTAGCCAGTCGCTGGCGGTGCGGATGTGGCGACGAGTGCTACGACTGCACCATCTGGCAGCCATCGGGCATCACCCCCTGGCAATTGCAGTTCACCGACCTGCCGGTTGACCAGTCGTACGACGTGGTCATGTACGACATTGACCTGTTCGACAACGACGCCGTCGTGGTGAACTCACTGCACGCCCAGGGCCGCGTGGTCATCGCCTACTTTAGCGCAGGATCCTGGGAGGACTGGCGGCCAGACGCCGACGACTTTCCAGATTCAGTGAAGGGCAACGACAACGGCTGGCCTGGCGAGAAGTGGCTGGACGTTCGGCAGCTCGACGTCCTCGGCCCGATCATGGAGGCCAGGATGGACCTGGCCCTCCAGAAGGGCTTCGATGGCGTTGACCCAGACAACGTGGACGGCTACGCCAACGACACCGGCTTCGACATCACCTACGACGACCAAATCGCCTACAACGTCTTCCTGGCCAACGCCGCTCACCAGCGCGGTCTGTCCGTCTGTCTGAAGAACGACCTGGGGCAGGTGGTTGACCTGGAGCCCTACTTTGACTGGGCGCTCAACGAGGAGTGTTACCACTATAGCGAGTGTGACGAGCTACTGCCCTTCATTGGCGCCGGCAAGGCCGTCATGCACATCGAGTATGACAGGCCCACCAGTGCTTTCTGTCCGTGGAGCAACGCCCACCTTTTCAGCTCCATGAAGAAGAGGCTCAATCTGGATGCCTGGATGGAGCCGTGCTGGTAGGTCCTTGATTTGCCTTGTTAGCCATACCGTGCTATAATTTGGATAAGCAGAGAGACCTATCCAGGGAGGGAAGACATGTTTGGACACATCGGGTGGCCTGAGGCACTGCTGTTCTTGCTGATCGTCCTGCTGATCTTTGGGGCCAGCCGCCTCCGCGAGGTCGGCGGCGCCATGGGCGGAGCGATCCGCGAGTTCCGCAGCGCTGTGTCGGGCGCAGACCAGGAGAAAAGCAAGGGGGAAGAAGAAAGCAAGGAATCAGGGAATCAGTGACTAGGGATCACGGAACAGGGACTGGGCAATCCCTTGTCCCTAATCCCTGACGCCCTTGAGGGCTTGATCAGGCCAACGAGGCACACAACGCCACCCATGAAATGCCAGCCAAGGGCAGGGTCATCTTGAGCCATGAGGCTGGCGTTTTTTCTGTGTGGATCAGTTGAGTCTATAGGCTGACACGGAGGTGAAGAGGCCATGAAGAGGGCAACAATGATCAAGGGGGTTTTGCGTTTCCTTTTGATTATCTTGTTCGCCATTCCCCCTTGCCTGGGTTTCGCCGATGAGCCCAGGCCAACGACAACCGACCTGCTCACCCTTTCATCCCCCCCAATGCCTGCCCTGAGCAAGGTCGAAGGGTTGGGGGGGAAAGAGGGGCGGCGTGACGCAATGGAGTTCAAGGCAGGCGAGATCATTGTCAAATTCAAGAAGGGCATCCCGCAGGCCGCCATCCAGTCCTTGCTCTTCACCCAGGGCATGAACGTGCTGGATGAGATGGCCGACCTGGGCTTCATGCTGCTTTCCGTGCCCCAGGGCCGGGAACTGGAAAAGGTCGAAGAACTGAAGCGCAACCCTGCGGTGGAGTACGCTGAGCTGAATTACAGGATCAAGGTTGCAGATATCACCGTGGGCGAGCCATACTATGATCCGCTACCTACGGCTGTCATTCCCGATGATCCGATCTTGCATTCGCAGTGGAATCTTGGCCTGGTCGAAGCCTTCGCTGCCTGGGACATCACCACGGGCAGCGATAGAGTCGTTGTCGCCCTCATTGACACGGGCGTTGACCTTGATCATCCGGAGTTGAAGGACAAGATATGGACAAACCTTGGGGAGACGGGGGTGGATGCGAGGGGGAATGACAAGGCGACCAATGGGATAGACGACGATCAGAATGGCAAGATAGACGACGTACACGGTTGGGACTTTGTCAATTGGGACGGCAAACCCCAGGATGATCATGGGTCCGGGACCTTCGTGGCTGGCATCATTACAGCCGAAACGAACAACGGGATACTCATGGCCGGTGTCTCCTGGGGGGCGGAGATCATGCCCGTCAAAGTGGTGGACAGCGGAGGCGGCTCATACCTCTGGAACCTGACAGGCGGGATCAGGTATGCCGCCAACAAGGGAGCTAAGATTATACACGTGAGTCCGTTCCTTTACAGCAGCGTAGACCCCCACCCAGTCCAGGCGGTGATAAACTATGCGCACGACAGGGGTGTTCTGGTCGTGGCTGGGTCAGGCGACCCACTTCCCGATGATCCCATTCCCCTAGATGCGTACCGATATCCAGCGGCTCTTGACCACGTTGTGTCCGTTGCTGCCACCAACCGTTACGACGAGCGATGGGATGACGATCATGGCTGTTCAACCTACAACGACATGGTGGACGTCGCCGCGCCTGGGGTGAGCATCTTCAGTCTCTTGCGAGGGCAGTATTATGGGGGGTGGTGGTCGGGCACTAGCCTGGCCGCGGCCCACGTATCGGGCCTGGCCGCGCTGATCTGGTCGGTTAACCCCCATTTGACCAATGTCCAAGTAACGGGCATCATCACGTCCACGGCTGTTGACCTGGGCGAGCCGGGCAGAGATGACTACTTCGGCTGGGGACGCATTGATGCCGCCGCTGCAGTGATGACCACCACCCACTACCTCGAAGTGGAACCCGCCCGTGGCGTTGACTTGGGTCGCGTCTGTGACCAAGGCGTTCTCCCATCATGGGTGATCACCAATCCGAATACCAACGCCTCCACGTGGCGCGCTCTGGCGACAGATCCCTGGCTTTCCATCAATGGTCCAGCAGGTCTGACGCCGTCCTTGGCGATGGTGTCCATAGACTCAAGTCAGTTGCAGGGCTACGGCGTCTATACCGCGGGAATCACTGCGATCAGTGTAATGACCAATTACGAGCACAGCCCCATCATCATCCCCGTAACCGCGGTGTATACGCATTGCTGGATGAGCTATCTACCTTTGCTGTTCAAGGGATATGCTCAGTAGTCATCATGAAGCAATGTAGGACAAGTTGCCAACTTGTCCTACGTTAACATAGGCCAAATTATGACCCGAATTATTCTGGTGCGCCACGGTCAA
>Ga0208828_1001219_pt1 | contig 10135 bp, 5 predicted proteins | sample Kivu_160m_FD_185487 | JGI IMG/M metagenome (GOLD analysis project Ga0208828, IMG submission 185487) | Freshwater microbial communities from Lake Kivu, Western Province, Rwanda to study Microbial Dark Matter (Phase II) - Kivu_160m (SPAdes)... | ecosystem: Environmental > Aquatic > Freshwater >... | reverse complement strand
TCCTCATGGCCGAGGAGCGCGGGCTCGAAGTCCTCTGGGTCGACTTCCGCCCCGAGGACGGGACGCTCGACCTCGAAAGTTACCGCCGAGCCCTCGAGCGCGGGCCCAAACTCGTCGCCTTCGGCTACGCTTCGAACGCTCTGGGCACGATCAATCCCGTGGCCCATCTCGTCGAGCTCGCCCACGCCGCCGGCGCCCTCGTCTACATCGATGCCGTCCACTACGCGCCCCACGGCCCGATCGACGTCCGCCGGGTCGGTTGCGATTTCCTGGCCTGCTCGGCCTACAAGTTCTTCGGGCCCCACCTCGGCATCCTCTACGGGCGCCGCGAACTCCTCGAGGCCTGGCCGGCTCCCAAGGTCCGGCCGGCCCCGGACGCGCCGCCCGGCAAATGGGAGACGGGAACCCAGAACCACGAAGCCATCGCCGGCCTCGGGGGGACGCTCGAGTACCTCGAATGGCTGGGAACCCATTTCGGGGCCGGCGACACGCCGTCTCTTGAAAAAACCTATCAAGGCCGGGCCCTCAAGCTGAAGCAGGCGATGGCCGCCGTTCGGGCTCACGAGGCGAACATCTCCCTGGCCATGCTCAAAACCCTTCAGGCCGTTTCCGGCCTCCGGCTCTACGGGATCGCCGACGCCTCCCGCTTCGAGGAGCGCGTCCCGACCTTCGCCTTCCGCCTCGACCCTTTCTCCCCGCGCGAGATCGCCCGCAAGCTGGACGAGGAAGGGATCTACGTTTGGGACGGTCACTATTACGCCCTCGAGGTGGTCCGGCGGCTCGGGCTCGAAGGCCAAGGCGGAATGGTCCGGGCCGGGGCCGTCCATTACAACACCCTCGCAGACATCGACCGGCTCGGAAAAGCCCTTTCCCGGCTCGGGAAATGAAGAGGCCCTGGGTGATCGGACCGCTCGCCGTCGCCGCCGCGCTCGTCGTCGCGGCCCCCGCCCAAAGGCCATCGCTTCCGGCCGGTGCCCTTTCCCCGGCGGCCGTGAGCCGGGCCCTGGCCTACGCCAAGAGCCATAACGGCCTGTCCCTCGTCCTCATGCAGGACGGCCGGACGATCCTCGCCGATTACCACAACGGCTTCGAAATAGGCCAATCCCACGTCCTGATGAGCGCGACGAAAAGCTTCTCCGGCGTCATCCTGGCGGCCCTCATCGACGACGGCCTCGTCTCGTCCTTTGACGAAAAAGTTTCCGAGACGGTCACGGAGTGGCGGGACGATCCCCAGAAGCGGGACATCACCCTCCGCGACCTCCTGATGTTGTCCTCGGGACTGGACCCCGGACCGATCGGCCGCGTCCTGCCGTATGCCCAAGCCCTCCAGTCGAAGGTCCTCTTCCCTCCCGGGACGCGCTATCAATACGGGCCGGCGCCCTTCCAGATTTTCGGCGAGGTCGTCAAGCGGAAGCTCCGGGGCGAAAACGCCCTCTCCTATCTTACGACCCGGATCTTCCGGCCGATCGGCCTCCAGGCCACGGGCTGGCGGCTCGGCCAGGACGGCAATCCCAACCTCGCCTCAGGGGCGGACCTTCGAGCCGAGGAATGGATCAAGTTCGGCGAGTTCGTCCGGCGGCGCGGACGCTGGGGCGACCGGCAGGTCGTCAAGGCGGAGCTCATCGAAGAGCTCCTCAAGCCGTCGAAAACAAACCCCGGATACGGCCTGACCTTCTGGCTCAGGACGGGGAGCGGGGCCGACGCCGAGGAGGGCGGGGAAGCGGCCGACGCCGCCCAACCCCAGATCCAGGTCGTCATGGCCGCCGGAGCGGGGAAACAGCGCCTCTACATCATCGACGAGCTCGGGCTCGTCGTCGTCCGCCAGGGCAAAGCCTCGAACTACCTCGACAGGGAATTCCTCGAACTTCTCCTCGGGAAGAGATAAGAGCTCCCGCGTATTTCCTTACGACGATGGGGAGAAAGACGGGATGACGGCCGGAACGTGATGAGATTTTTCGTCCCTGCAGTCGCTCATCGAAGGATCCGGCGTGTCGGGGCGGCATGGCCATCCTCTAACCCCGGCCCCGGGGAACCAGTCCCGTCGGTTCCCCCCATCGGCCATGCCGATGGGACCCCCTTCCGCTACGGGGTCACGAGGACGGCCATGCCGCCCCATGACACGCCCCGAGAAATGGGATGGGGAAACATTGGTCCCTACCTCCGATACCCCTCCTTTGAAGTGGAGAAGCCCCAAGAGTCCGAGTGGAGGCCGTTATCCCGACTTCAGGAACGCGGGCGATAAGGTCAAACGCTAAGAGGGATTCTTCCGGAGGCGGTCGAGGAGGCTTCGGATTTCCGGCTGGTTGGGAACGAGGCTGAGGGATTTCTCGAGAAGGGGGATCGCCTTGGCCGGCTGTCCGGTCTGGACGTAGCCTTCGGCCGCCAGGTTCAAGACGGCGACCTCCGTCGACTCCTTCATCAACTCTTCGAGAACAGCCAGGGCGTTCGCCCACTCTCCCAGCCCGGCATAGTCGAGGGCCATGATCTTGGCCGCTTCCCGGTCTTTTCGCCCTTCCTGGAGTGGCCGGACGGCGTCGAGGGAAGCCCGGTAATCCTTGAGGGCGTAGAGAGCCCTCCCCAAGAGGAGTCGGGCGGCCGGTTCGTCCCTCAAATCGACGGCCTTGCGCGCGCAATCCCGCGCCGCCTCGTAGCGGCGAAGCATGAAGTATTGGGACCCGAGAAGGGTGAGATGCTCCGGGTTGGGATAGGCCGCATGCTGCCGCGAAAAAACCCACGGGAGGGAAGGATAGGGCGTCGCCAGGACGATGAAATTCTCCTTCTGGACGAGGAGCGGCCGGCCTTCGCCGTCGGCGAGGGACAGCTCGGCCCGGTAGTAGCCGGGCTTCAAGCCCGAGAGGGGCATCGGCCCGATTTCGTAACCCGGACCGCCCGCGACAACGGCCTCCTTCCAGGGCGCGTTTCGGCTCGCCGCCGGGGCGGCGCCGTCCGCGGGAAAGAGGTCGAGCCGGAAGGCGGCCTCCTCGGGGACCGGCTCCCGACCCGGAATGATTTGAACGAAGGCGCCGAGGGATTCCCGCGGCAGAAACTCGTTCTTGGCGTTGAAAACGTACTGCCGGCCCTCGAAGGTGAAAGCTCTGAGGAGGGCCGCCGGCCCGGCGGGCGAAGGTTCGCTCCCGTGAAAAAGGAGGAGGCTCGACGCCCGCGGACCCGAAGCGTCACCGGCGACGGAGACGGCGACGTTCAAGGTCGTGAAATCCCGGCCCGTCTTGTTCTTGAGGAGGAGAAAGAGACGGAGGCTGCCGGCGACGACGGGTACGACGTCCTGGAAGGCCAGGCGCCGGCGCTCGTGGGCCTTGTACTGCTCCGCCGTGACCCGGATCGGGACCTCTTCCGTCCGCTCGAGGAGGGGGGTCCCGTCGTCGGTTTCGAGCTTGAGGACGACCTCGTAGGCGGCAAGGAACGCCTTGTCGTATTCGGAGAAGGAAATCCGGTCGGGCTCGACGGACCAGTGGAGAAAAGGCTGGCCGCCGTGGCTGAAGACCTTGACGACGGCCTCCGACCCGATGAATTGATCGGCGTAATCCGTCTCGACGTAATCCTTGTAGTCGGCGAAGGTCCGGGCGTAAGAGGCGTCGAATTTCTTTTCGGCCAGACCGCGGGCGTTGTTGATCACGGTTTCCGACCCGAGCGACGCCAGGTCGGCCATCCGCTCCGAGCCCTCGCCGGGGATGTAGCTCAGGGAGGCGGAAGCGAGCTCGGAGGAGAGCTCGCGGAGGTACTGGTAGGCCGTGGAGCGGTTGAGGGTTTGGCCGAAAAGGAGGGGGACGACGAGCCTCTCGGGTCCCTCGACCGTCGGATGGTAGAGCCGGTAGTCTCCGATTCCCTCGGGCTGGTAGAAAACGAGGTAAAAATAGGGCGGGAGTCCCAAGCGCTGGTCGCCCTGATAATACCAGAGCTCAAGGGGCCACATCTGGGAGTGGGTCGTGAAGAGCTGGCGCTCGAGGGGCTTGCCGAGGAGGAGGTAGAAGAAGCCTCGCTCCGTCCGGCTGCCCTTTTGGCCCGTCCCGCTCCGGAAATTGAGGTCGGCGAACTTGACCCGTTCGTCAAATTCTTTCTGGAATTCGTTTTCCGGCGTCTCCGGAACGGGGTCGCGATGCTTCCAGAAGAAGCGGACGAATTTTTCCCGGTCGGCCGAAGTCGCGAGCTTCAAAAAAATATCGCGTTCGGCGGACGTCATGATCGGCCTCACCGTCTCGAGCCAGTCCCGCTCGGCGGGAGAGAGCTTTTCCTGGCCGCCCCGGAGCGGAAGGGAAGCCAGGAGGATGAGAGTCCAGACGGCCGTTCGAGCTTTCATGGTCGATCGTTTTCCAAACTAGCACATGGCTCTCGAAGTTGCAATGACACGGCCGTCTCACGGCACGGCCATATCCCCCTCCGACTGTCGAAGACGCTGGCGAGTTTCTGGGCTCCCCCTACGAAAGGGGGAGTAGAGGGGGTCAGTATCACTGGTTCCAAAGTCTTAGAAGCGTCTTCGTATGCCTTGCTTCCCACTGCGCTACGGGGGACATGGCCGCGCCGTATAGAATTCAGACCGCACCCCAATCTACGGCTTCTTGAGGGAGAAGGAATCTCTCTCGGCGATTTTTAGCCGCGCCTTGGCCTTTCTGGGTCTGCCGTAAAAAGTGTTCAACGGTAAGTGGAGCCGCGGCATAGACATTTGAGGGTTCGGAAAACTGGATAATCCAATAATTTGGATACAGAAAACCGTCCATGGTCGCTCATCCTTCTCCTATCCTCTTAAAAACAAATGAGAAAAAATAGTATTCATTTTTTTGCAAAATGGCATATAATTTGCTCGCATCAAGAAGGAAAGGAGGTCTATTGAAAAACAAAGCACTTCTGACAGTCTTCCTCCTTGCCGTTCTGGCCGTCCTCGGCTTCGCCCAATCGCGCGACACGGGCGCGATCGTGGGCAAGGTCATGGACGACCAGAAGCAGGGCCTGCCCGGCGTGACGGTCAGCCTCACCGGCAAAAACCTGATGGGGCAGAGGGATACTCTGACCGACGAGAACGGAAACTTCCGGTTTCCCGCCCTGCCCCCGGGCGAATACACCGTCAAGGCCGCCCTCGAAGGTTTCAAGCCGGCCGGCCGGGAAGCGATCCGGGTCAGCACGACCCTGACCCTGACCGTGGACCTGGTCATGATCCAGGCCGCCCTCGCCGAGGAAATCACCGTCCTAGCGAAGTCGCCCACGGTCGACGTGAAGTCGACCGAGACGGCCTCGGTTTCCCTGTCCAACGAAATCCTGCGCAACATCCCCTACTCCCAGTTCACTTCGGACATCGTCAACATGGCCCCGGGCGTCGTCGGCAACGTCGCTTTCGGCGCCTCGGAGAGCACGGGGATCGCCTACACGGTCGACGGGGTCAATGTCGCCGACCCCGAAGCCGGATCGGCCTGGGTCTTCCTCGACCACAACATCATCGAGGAAGCCAAGGTCATGGGCGTCGGCCTGCCGGCTGAATACGGCAACTTCACCGGGGTCATCTTCAACCTCATCACGAAGTCGGGCGGCAACACCTTCTCCGGCCACATGGAATTCGACTACCAGGGCCAGAAGACGGGAGACAAGGCCAGCCTCTGGCAGGCCGTCAACAACCAGGCCTACGTCGACGACTTCCCCGCCCTGACCCCGCCCCGGTTGAAGCTCATGGACGGCAACGCCCACCTCGGCGGCCCCCTCAAGAAGGACAAGATCTGGTTCTACGCCGGGGCCCAGTGGTACGAGACCTGGACCTACCCGACGGGTTTCGACGAACCGCAGGATTACTACCAGCCCCGCTGGTTCGGGAAAGTCACGGCCCAGCCGACGAATACCCTGAGCCTCACGGGTTCGCTCGAAATCGACACCTACAACGGCGACAACCGCGGCGGCAGCGCGACGACGGCCCTCAACGCGACCGTCACCCAGAAATCGCCGGAGGCCGTGGGCAATTTCAGCCTGAACAAGATCCTCAATCCCAAGACCTTCGTCGACTTCAAGCTCGCCTATTTCTGGGGCTACTACTACCTCGACCCCGAAGTCGGGATGGACCCTAACGCCCACTACGAGCTCTCGGAGAACAGCTTTCTCTACGACAGCGCCGGATATTTCTTCTATGCCGACCGGACCCGGTTCCAGGCCAACGCCAGCCTGACTCACTTCGCCGAGGACTTCATCCAGGGCGATCACGACTTCAAGTTCGGCGTCGAGATCGAGCGGTCCACGGTCCGGAACCGCTACGGGTATTCGGGCAAGAACAACATCACCTACTGGGACTATTACGGCGAAAATTACCTCGCCTACCAGTACGAGGGCTACGACACGAACACAAACTACACCCGGATCGAGGGCTTCGCCCAGGACGCCTGGCAGATCACCGACCGGCTGAACATCAACGTCGGCCTCCGCTTCAGCCGGAACTGGGGCGACGTCAAGGGCGCAGACGGCTCCGTCTACACCTCGACCCGCCTCGCCCCCCGGATCGGCTTCACCTTCGACATCCTCGGCGACAAGACGACGATCTTCAAGGCCCATTGGGGCCAGTTCACCGAGGCCATGCTCTCGAGCTACCACGACCGGATGAATCCCGACGCGGCCTACAGCGATTTCGTCTCCTATTACTGGGACGGGGAGTGGGTCGAATTCGACCGGACGGTCCACGAGAGCCTCTACCGGTTCGCCGACAACATCAAGCATCCCTACATGAACCAGTTCACGGTCAGCCTGGAGCGCGAGCTCTTCAGGGATGCCTCCTTCTCGGTCTCCTACATCAACCGCGTCTGGAACAATATCATCGGAGCGTACGACGAGTTGGCGACCTACGTCGAGAAACCCATCACGTACACCGACGAGAACGGAAACCTCGTTCCCATCACCGTCTACGACCGGACGTCGGGGAGCGCCCACGCCTATGTCCTGGCCAACATCAAGAAGGGCGATCCCAACGTCCTCGGCGATCCCTACCGCAAGTACTGGGGCCTGGAGTTTCTCTTCAACAAGAGATTCTCGAACCGCTGGCAGCTCCTGGCGTCCTACGTCTACTCCAAGGCCTACGGGACGATGGACAACGGCTTCGCCGACGACATCGGCTACAACAGCCGCGGCGGGATGGAAGGCCCGGGCGACCCGAATTACTGGGTCGGAGGCTTCGCCGACGGTAATTCCTCCGTCGACCCGACCCACCAGATCAAGATCCAGGGCTCCTACATCATCCCCTGGATCGACGTCGCCCTGAACGTTTACTTCCGCGGGATCACCGGGAACGCCTGGACGACCCAATACAGGACGCCGCGCCTCAACCAGGGCCGGATCACGGTCTTCGTCGAAAAGCGCGGATCGAACCATTACCCCACGCCGAAGATCCTCGACATCCGCATGGAGAAGATCTTCACCCTCAGCGGCCGCTACCGCCTGGGGATGATCTTCGACGTCTTCAACGTCTTCAACGACGCCACGATCACGGGCTGGGGGACGGTCTTTGGCCAGAACTGGTGGCCCGGCGACTATCCGTCGACCAACGGGCACAACCTGACCGGCATCGTCCGGCCGAGGCAAGCGCGAATCGGCGTCCGCCTCATCTTCTAGCTTCGAGCGCCGTCTCTTCGGGGGACGACTTTCGGGTCGTCCCCCTTTTTTTGCGCAGGATAAAGAGAGAACGTTTCTCGAAGCCTCAAAGAGAAACGTTCTCTCTTATTCATTATGTTAAAATGAATCCCCGATGAAGACGAAACGCCTCGCCGTCGGGGGTATCGCCGCGGCGGCTCTTTTGATCATCGCCGCCGCGGCGGCCCTCTTCCTCCTCCCCCCCTGGCGGCCGAAAATCGACCGGCTCCGGGCCGGCCGGACGCTCAACGTCATTCTCGTCACGGTCGACACCCTCCGGGCCGACCGGCTGGGCTGCTACGGCTTTCGGGCGATCCGGACTCCGACGATCGACGGCCTGGCGGCCGAGGGCGTCCGGTTCGGGCGCTGCATCGCCCAGACCCCGCTCACCCTCCCCTCCCACACGACCATCATGACCGGCACTCTTCCCCTTTTTCACGGCGTCCGCGACAACGGCGGATTCGTCGTCCCCCAAGGCTTGACGACCCTGGCCGAATGCTTCCAGGGGGCGGGGTACGCGACCTCGGCCTTTGTCGCCGCCTACGTCCTCGACGGGAAATGGGGCCTTGACCAAGGCTTCGAGACCTATTTCGACAAGTTCGACCTCAGCCGCTTCGAGAAAATCTCCCTCGGCAGCGTCCAGCGCCCCGCCAACGAGGTTTTGGACGAGGCCCTGGCCTGGCTCGAGAAAGCCGAGGACAAGCCGTTCTTCTCCTGGATCCATCTCTACGACCCCCACACGCCCTACGAGCCCCCGCCGCCCTACGACGGCCAATACCCCAACCATCCCTACCTCGGCGAGATCGCCTTCACCGACGCCCAGCTCGGCCGGCTGACCTCGTTTCTCGAAACGAGCGGCCTCAAGGACAAGACCATCCTCGTCTTCGTTTCGGACCACGGCGAAAGCCTGGGCGCCCACGAGGAGGGAACCCACGGCTTTTTCGTCTATCAGGAGGCAATCCACGTTCCGCTCATCGTCGCCACCCCCTTTTCGCGGCTTAAGGGCGTCGTCTCCAACCGCCTCGTCTCGCTGGCCGACATCATGCCCACCGTCCTCGAAATGACCGGCCTCGACGTCCCTTCCGAGGTCCAGGGGACGAGCCTCGTCCCCCTCTTTTTCGACCCGGACCGCGAGCTCGCCGGGACGGGGCGGGCCTACAGCGAAACGTATTATCCCCGGTTCCATTTCGGCTGGTCCGAACTCAGAAGCTTCCTCGACGACCGCACCAAGATCATCATTTCGCCCGAGGTCGAGCTCTACGACCTCGAGGCGGACGGCCGGGAGCAGAAAAACCTCGCCGCCGACGTCGGCCTTCTCGCGCCTCTCCGGGACGAAGCCTTGAGATTCATCGAGGAGCGGAGCCGGGGCGCTTTCACCTCCGACATGAAGGGCATCGACGAGGAGACGCGGCAGCGCCTGGCCGCCCTCGGCTATGTCGGAACGTTCGCCGACCCCGGCCGCCTCAAGGGCCGAGTCCTGGCCAGTCCGAGGGCCAAGATCGGGGTCTTCAACGAACTGTCCCGGGCGCGGGAGATGGGGCTCGAGGGCAAAGCCGGCGAGGCCGTCCGGATCATCCAAGGGATCATCGCCTCGGACCCGGATATCACCGACGCCCACTTCGCCCTGGGCAACGTTTTTTTCAAGGCCGAGCGGTTCGCCGAAGCCGCGGCCGCCTTCCGGGCGGCTTATGACCTCCGGCCCGACGATTCCTTCACGGTCATCAACATCGCCAATTCCACCCAGCGGATGGGTAAGGCCGACGAGGCCGAGCGCTTCGTCCTGGACCATATCGGCCGGGGCTTCGAGGATCCCCAGCTCTTTTTCCTCCTCGGCCGGTTGAACTTCGAGCGGAAGAGATACGACGAGGCCGTCGTCTTCTACGAGAAATGCCTGTCCCTCAACGCCGAATCGGCCTCGTCCCACAACGCCCTGGCGGCCATCGCCATCCTCAGGGACGACCTCGACGGCGCCGAGCGCCATCTTGAGGCCGGGAAGGCGATCAACCCGAAGCTTTACGGCCTGAACTACAACTATGCCCAGCTCCACGAAAAGCGCGGCGACCTCGACAAGGCCGTCGCGGATTATCTGCGGGAGCTCGAATTCTCGCCCAAGAATTTTCGGGCGAGCTACAACCTGGCCCGGATCTTCCGGAAGCTCGGACGCGATGAGGACGACCTCAAGTATCTCAAGATGACGATCGACCTGGCCCCCGATTTCGCCCTGAGCTATTTCTATCTCGCCCGGATTTACCTCAACCGGAGAGAGAATCTCGCCGAGGCCATCGCCCTCGTCCGGAAAGGCCTGGACCTCAAGCCCGAGCCGGCCGACGCCCCGCTGGGTTATTTCCTTCTGGCCGACCTTTACAACCGTCAAGGCGATCAGGCGAAATCCGAGGACTACGCCCGGAAAGGCCGGGCCGCGGCGGCCAAATCGAAATAAAGAGAGAATGTTTCTCTCTGAGACTTCGAGAAACGTTCTCTCTTTATTTCGGCTTGAAGGCGTTCTTGATATCGGCGATGCGGACCG
>Ga0208828_1001217_pt1 | contig 10143 bp, 11 predicted proteins | sample Kivu_160m_FD_185487 | JGI IMG/M metagenome (GOLD analysis project Ga0208828, IMG submission 185487) | Freshwater microbial communities from Lake Kivu, Western Province, Rwanda to study Microbial Dark Matter (Phase II) - Kivu_160m (SPAdes)... | ecosystem: Environmental > Aquatic > Freshwater >... | reverse complement strand
GGCGACACCTCCCTGTTCCACTGGGGGACGGGCACCTTCGCCAGCCGCGGGGCTGTGGTAGCGGGCAACGCTATCCACGCCGCGGCCTCTATCGTTCGGGCCAAGATCCTCAAGTTGGCCAGCAAAGTGCTGGAGACGCCCGAAGAGGAACTGGAACTCGAAGATGGCCAGGTGCGAATAGCTGACATCCCTGAGCGATCCATCGGCCTGGGCGAGCTGGCGGTACTGGCCAACCCCCTGCGAGGTGCCGTGGAGCCAGGCACCGAGCCCGGCCTGGAAGCCACCGCCTACTTTGGTCCCAAATACGGGGCCACTGCCAGCGGGGCGCACGCCATGATCCTCGAAGTGGACCCCGAAACGATGATGATCGAGATCAAGCGCTACGTTGTGGTCGAAGACTGCGGCACAGTGCTCAACCCGCTGATCGTGGAGGGCCAGCTTCACGGTGGCGTAGCGTTGGGTATCGGCAATTCCTATTACGAACAACTGATGTACGACGAGAACGGGCAACTCCTCAACGCCTCCTTCGCCGACTATCTGGTCCCGACGGCCTCCGAGGTTCCCCGGGTAGAGATTGCCCACTTCGAAACGCGGTCCCCGCTCAACCCACTGGGTAACAAGGGCGTTGGCGAAGGTGGCTGTATCCCCGTTCCATGCCTCTTCGCTCAGGCACTGGAAAACGCCCTGGCTGACTACGGCATCGAGATACTGGAGACGCCGATGAGTCCCAATAAGCTGTTTGAACTGTTGCAAGCGAAACGTATTGCGTAGTCCGTATTCCGTTACGCACTACGCAATACGCAATACGTTTAGGCAGGAGAAAACAACATGAAGCTACAAGGTGAATACATCTTCAACGGTCCTCGTGAGGAAGTGTGGAAACTGGTGCGAGACCCGCAGGTGCTGGCCACCGCCCTGCCTGGCACGCAGAGCCTGAATCAGGTCAGCCAGAATGAGTACGGAGGGGAGATGAACGTTCGGGTGGGGCCGGTGGCCGGCATCTTCTCCGGCAGGGTCGTCGTCTCGGATGAGGTTTGCCCTGAGAGCTACACCTTGACGGTGGAAGGCAAAGGCGCGCCTGGCTTTGCCAAAGGAACCGGCCACGTGCACCTGATTGATCAAGGCGATGGCACGACCCTCATGAAATACGAGGGCGAGGTGCAAATCGGCGGCCGAATTGCCAGTGTGGGTCAACGGCTGATAGACACCGCCAGTAAGGCCATGATCCGCCAGGGCCTGGAGGCTCTGAACCAGGCCCTGGAAGCACGGACGGCGACCAGATCCGAGGGCAAAGAGAACCTTGAGTATAAGCCGCCTTCAGAAGCTCAGTTCGCGGCGGCCGTAGCCAAGGACATGGCCGGCGAGGTGCTCTCGTCGTCGCGGATGGCATGGATAGCCGCCGCCGTCATCGTCATTGTCATAGTGGCAGTGATCTTGATTAGCCGATCTGGCTAGGTGCAAAATGTACAGTCAATGTGATCAAGGAGACAAGACATGAGACCCATAGACGAGCAGATGACCATCCTCATGCGGGGGGTGGATTTCGGCGACGAACAGATCAGGCAGACCATGGAAGGGGAACTGCGAGAGCGGCTCCAAGAAGCCCAACGAGAGGGCAGGCCGCTGCGTGTCTATTGCGGCTTCGATCCCACGGCATCCCAGTTGACGCTGGGCCACACCGTGCCCATGCGCAAGCTGCGCCAGTTCCAGGACCTGGGCCACAAAGTCGTCTTCCTCATCGGCAGCTTCACCGCCCTCATCGGCGACCCCAGCGACAGGGACAGTGCCCGCCCGCAGCAGACACCCGAAGAAGTGGCCGAGAAATCCAAAGGCTATGCCGAGCAGGCGTTCAAGATCCTGGACCGCGACAAGACCGAGGTGCGCCACAACGCCGAGTGGCTGGCTTCGCTGACTTTCGCCGACGTCATCCGGCTGGCCTCGCACTTCACTGTGCAGCAGTTCCTGGCCCGCGAGAGCTTCGCTAAGCGACACGCCGGGGGGGATCCCATCTGGCTGCATGAGTTCTTCTACGCCCTGATGCAGGCCTACGATGCCGTGATGCTGCAGACAGACGTGCAGATCGGTGGGACAGAGCAGCTCTTCAACCTGATGGCCGGCCGCAAGCTGCAGGAGGCCCTCGGCCAACGGCCCCAAATCTGCCTGACGCTGCCTATCCTGGTGGGCACCGACGGCTACCAGCGCATGGGCCAGAGCCGGGGCAACTACATCGGCGTGGACGAGCCGCCCGAGGAAATGTACGGCAAGGTGATGAGCATCCCCGACCACGCCATGCGCAACTACTCCGACCTCCTCTCCAACTTTGAGCCGGCCCAGATAGCTGACCTCGAGCAACGGATCGCCTCCGGGGAGCTGCACCCCATGGAGGCCAAGATGATGCTGGCGCGCGACATCGTCACCATCTACCACGATGCCCAGGCCGCGGCCCGCGCCGAGGCTCACTTCAAGAGGGTCTTCCAGAGAGGGGAACTGCCCAAGGACATGCCCATCCACAAGCTCACTGCACCCCAGAACATCGTGGACCTGCTGCTAGAGGTCGGCCTGGCACCGAGCAAGAGCCAGGCCCGCCGCCTCGTCACCCAGGGCGGGGTGCGACTGGATGGAGAGCAGGTGGAGAGCATTGAGGAAACGATGATGCCTGGTAGAGAGGCCATCCTCCAGGTCGGCAAGCGGAGGTTTGTGAGGCTGGTGTAGCGTGAAGAACAGCGGATGTGCAGGATTCGCGGATCAACTGGCGAGGACCGAGGAATAATCCGTAAATCCTGCACATCAGCGTTCTTTTACGGCAGGCGGCCATCGGTATCGGAGATCCTGCGCGCCCTTGCGGCAGGCGTGATATGCGTGTGGGCCAAGCATCGAGTTGTACTTGCGTCGTTCGGCTTGTTGGTGTATACTAAATCAAGCTTGACAGGCGCATTTTACATGCTCTGTCTGCTCTATCGAGTTTAAGCATAGCAGTCAATACAATGCCAACAGTCAAAAACATTCCTGGTCCCTATCGCTTCTTCTTCTACAGCTTCGACTGCAACGACCCCATGCATGTACACGTCCGACGGGGTAGAATGACCTGCAAGTTTTGGCTTGATCCCATTGCCTTGAGTAGAAACCGCCGCTTTTCTCCCGAAGAGTTGAGCAGGATTCGCAGAATTATTCAGAACAACCAAAAGAAGCTTATTGAGGCGTGGCATGAACACTGTGGTTAGGACAGAAATACTGATAAAAGACATTCGTGTTACTGAGGATACCATTACAGCCTATCTGACCGATGGGCGTGCCATTAGCGTACCGCTGGCATGGTCATGGCGCTTGTCGGAGGCAACCCCTGAACAGCGTGCGAATTACGAGATTATTGGAGATGGTGAAGGGGTACATTGGCCTGACATTGATGAAGACATTAGTGCTGAAGGTATGCTATATGGTGTTCCCGCGCCGCGGCCCTTACTGGTGCGTAAAGTTCAACCCGCGCTCGCTTTGGCCTAAAGCTGGCAAAAGGGGGCGACACAAATCATCAGTTGGGTTGATCCTGGGCATCGTCGGGGCCCTGTGGGCTGGGGCCAAGGTTTTCCGCATGGGCCTGCTCATGTACGGCAAGCGGCCATTGGTATCGGAGATCCTGTGTGCCCTGCGGGAGCGTGATAGTGGATGAAGCAGGCAGCGCCAAAGCAATATCCTCTTGCAAGACACGCCCAAATGATCTATAATTGACGTAACAAAACCTGGCCGATGGGTGCTAAGGTGCCCTTGATGGTTGCTCAGGCCAACGAAGCAAACACCGCCACCGCTGAGACGCAGCCAAGGCCGCGCCCTTGCGTGCCCTGAGGTTGGCGTTTTGTATCCACTTGCCGCAAGTGTCCATTGGCATCAGAGATCCTGCGCGGCTTGCGGCAGGCGTGATACAAGTGCGGGCTCAGCATCCCTGATCCTGCGAGGACGTATGGAGAGAAGGACATGGAACTTCACGAATTGGTTATAGAAATGAAGCTGCTCGAACGCCGCTTGACTCTTTACGAGGAGAAGTACGGCATTCTCAGTGAGGACTTTTACGCGGCGCTCATGTCAGGCAAGTTAGCACACTATGATGAGTACGACGAGACCCGCGCAGACTTTAGTCGCTGGAAAGGCATTTATGAAACGTGGCTACGGCGCAGAGAAGCCTATGCTGCCCAACTTATGCAGCGCGATTTGGCTGAAGTACTGCGTTTTCAACCTGCTTACTAACGATGAGCAATAATCCTCTGAAGTCGCTTGCCGACTACAGCCGTTTTGTGGCTGAATTGGCTGACCGTCCATCTGTCGAACGCTCTACCGTGGTTGTCTGGTCTACCAGTCCCTACACGGGAGTTGCTGAGGGAGACATCTTCTTCCCCTCACCACAAACACGTTCCACCTGACATCAAACGCAATCGTATTCCTGCCCCGGAAATGAGCTTTACTCGTCCCAATCTTTCCGTATTGATTCGGGAGATTGAAGCACTGTTGAAGCATTGACCTGACCCAACGAAACCTGGCCGATGGGTGCGAAGGTGCCCTTGATGGTTGCTCAGGCCAACGAAGCAAACACCGCCACCGCTGAGACGCCAGCCAAGGCCGCGCCCTTCGGTGCCCCAAGGCTGGCGTTTTGTACCCGCTTACGGCAAGCGGCTATCGGTATCGGAGATCCTGTGCGCCTTGCGGCAGGCGTGATATGCGTGCAGGCTAAGTTTTCAGTTTGCCCAATTGCGACTTGACGTTTTGCCTATTAAGTGCTAAAATACAACGTAGCCGATAAGAGAACGGAATGTTGGATTCTATTATTATCTAGCCGGCTCGGACCCACTGACCTCACGACGTAACAAGTATTGAGGCGGCTTAGTCATAAAAGGGGTAAAGCAATGTGGCCTGCTGTTTACCCTTCAACGAAGCCTCAATCAAACAAACAAGCGATAGCTGGCAACCCAAAACGAGCGCCAACGCAGGGATAACTTTGTGCCTGCCGTTGGTGCTTTTTTGTTAGGGGCCTGATTGAAGGGGGTGAGTTACAACGACAAGTAAAACCAAGCAGCAAAGGGCTATCCTGTCGGACAGATACCGGAAACCAAAAAAATCAGAGATGGAGGGCAAAGAAACAATGAAGACAAGAATGAACAATCTCATGTTAGCGCTTCTAACAGCGGGGATGGTGGTTCTACTTTTGATGGTAGTGGCTATCGCTAGGGCAGATGCACCGACAAAGATCAACTATCAAGGTAAACTAACCGATCTTAACGATGTGCCTGTACCTAATGGCAACTATCCGATCACATTCACCATCTACGACGCACCAAGCGGGGGAAATGTGAAATGGACGGAAACGCAGATGGTACCCATCACTAATAGCCTGTGGGTGTAAGTCTCAAATAGTGAGCCTATGCCGCCAGCGGGAGCGTGAAATAAGCCTCGGCAGTGCCGATAACGACTGTTTGCTGGTAATTTTCGCGGAGAAGTGTCCAGCCATGTTCCCAACGGTGGCTCTGAATGAGGCTGCGCAGGGTTAGGATAGCTTGCCCACCCTTGGCGCTCCAACGCATCCCAGATTGTTTCAGGCGTTGGGTGACCAACGTCTTGCAGGCAGCTTCCACCACTCCGCTAGCGATTGGCAAGTGCTCGCCGACATAGGTGGCATAGTCCATACGGTGGCGCTGATGGCGGAAGTACGTTAACTCTTTGAGTAGTTTCTCTCGTTTAGGCCCGCGCGCCTTTTTGACGCGATAGCGCAAGTGCTCAATGACACGTTCTACGCCGCCGTCGGCTTCTTTAAGTAAGGTCTTGAGTCGTTCAAATTCAGCTTTGCCTTGGGGAGAGAATTCTCCCCAAATCAAGTCCATGGCCTGTTTCAGATGGTCGCACGCATGATAGAAGTCCACCACCTCCCATGTCTCAACTGGGCCAGCCAGCAGGCTCAAGTCCAGTTCGCCCAGAAAACGCCAATTATCCCGCGCCCCATCCGCCAATTTGACCAGTCTCAAGTGTGGGCGGACAGCGAGAATCGCTCGAACTTCGGCCTCCAGTTCCTGGCACAGCGTCATCTTGTGGTATTCAGGCATGCGTCCATAGCGCACGGTATCCAGCCGCTCCCCTTCGCCATCATACAGACTGACCGTACCACAGCCAACTTCTTGATACCCCTTGGGGCCTTTGGGTTGTTTGTCGGGCATGGCGGACTGGGCCTTTTCAGGGGCGGCAGTGCGCATAGGGGCCATTACCCCGTCCAGCGAGACTGCCAGGGTCGTAGCCTCAGCAGGGACGCTCTCCAGTTCGCGCAAGCGAGCTTCCCAGTCTTGGCGATGGGCCTCCCAGCGCTCCGACAGGCCCTTGGGCAACCGCTCCAAACTGCTGGCCGAGGGCTGCATGTTGCCCAATTCTGCAAACAGGGCTTGAGATTAGCCTGGTCCAGTCTCTCCAGCATTGCCTGCCCATCGTAGGGCAAGATGCCATCTTGCTCTACAATCGCATCGCACAGGGGAGCGGCGAAGCGGTCGAGGATAGACGTTTTGAGCAGAAAGTCCTGCACGTCGGCGGACTGCTGTTGGAATACCTCTTCTATCAAGTAGTCCAGGATGTAGCGGTGGCTGCCCGTGAAGGACTCCACAAACTGCCCCACATCGTGGCGTCCTCGCATGGACAGGGCCGCCAGTTGCAGGCCCACAATCCAACCCTCGGTGCGGGCTTCCAAAGCTGCCACGTCCTGCTCGGAGAGATCCAGGCCCATCACCTGGTTGAGGAAAGCGGCCGCCTCGTCGGGCGTGAAGCGCAGGTCGTCCTCCCGCAGCTCGGTCAACTGGCCCCGGCCGCGCAGGCGGGCCAGGGGCAGGGGCGGGTCGGCCCGGCCAGCGATGACCAGATGCATCTGTGGTGGCAGATGGTCCAACAGAAAAGCGAGGGCGCTGTGGATGGGCAACGTGTGGATCAGGTGGTAGTCGTCGAGGACGAGGGTGAAGGGATTGGGAACGACCGCGATCTCGTTGATCAGGGCCGTCAGAACCGCTTCCATCGGTAGCGGCTGGGGGGATTGCAGCATCGCCAGGGCAGCTTCGCCAATGTCCGCCTGCACTGTCTGCAAGGCGGCGATGAAGTAAGCCCAGAAACGGGCCGGGTCATTGTCGCCTTCGTCCAGCGAAACCCAGGCAATTTGAGCAGGGGAGCGAGGGAGCAGAGGTGCAGGGGAGACAGTCTGCTCCCCCGCTCCTCTGCTCCTCCGCACCTCTGCACAGTATTCGGCCAGCAGCGTGGTCTTGCCAAAGCCGGCCGGGGCGGAGACAAGGGTCAGCTTGCGTGTCAGGCCTTCGTTCAGCCGCTGGGTCAGGCGCGGGCGTGATACCAGTTGTGGCCGGATGGGAGGAATGTAGAGTTTGGTGGTCAGGAGTGAGGTAGTCATCTCATCTTCACTGGCAGCATTTGATAGCTGATTTCTTCTGTGAACCAGGAGTTTTGGATGCCCTAATCTTACCACATCTTGTCCATCTTCGCAACAAAGTAAGGGGACCCTCTAAACCTTAAAATTATATTCCACCCCTTGACAAAGCTGAAGTCTGATGATATAATATTGGCAAACGGTTGCGCAACCGTTTGCGGAATCGTTTGCCAAAGGAGGTGTTGGGCTATCGCTACCATTAAGGATGTTGCTCAACGAGCTGGGGTCTCGCCTACCACTGTTTCCCATGTGATCAACGAAACTCGCTTTGTCAGCGGGGAGTTGCGGGCTCGGGTTCTGGAAGCGATGGAAGAGTTGAATTACCAGCCCAGTGCCGTAGCTCGCAGCCTGCGTCGCAAAGAGACCCAGACCATTGGGATGATGGTGCCTGATAGCTCTAACCCGTTCTTCGCCGAGGTGGCCAGGGGTATAGAGGACACGAGTTTTGATCAAGGGTATAGTGTGATCCTCTGTAACTCCGATGGCGATATGGAAAAGGAGCAGTTCTACATCAATGTGCTGGTGGAAAAGCGGGTTGATGGCATTATCTTTGTGGCGGCCGGTGGCAGTGCCCAACACATCCACAGCCTCTTGGAACGCGATATGCCCCTGGTGGTCGTTGACCGGGAGATTGCCGGCGTGCAAGTAGACTCTGTTTTGACAGATAACCTACAAGGGGGTTATCTGGCCACCAAACATCTGATTGAATTGGAGCATCACTGTATCGGCTGTATCACAGGCGCATCAGACCTGACCCCTAGCGCGGAGCGAGTGATAGGATATAAGCGAGCCTTGACTGAACACAATCTGGACATCAACGAAAATCTGATCCTTAAGGGCGACTTTCACTGTGAAAGCGGCTATAAAGCCGCCTGTGAGTTCCTGGCTATGGATGAACCACCAACAGCCATTTTTGCCTGCAATGACCTGATGGCGGTGGGAGCGATCAGCGGGGCGAGGAAACAGGGCTGGCGTGTGCCGGAGGATCTGGCCATCGTGGGTTTCGATGATATCGCCCTGGCTTCTTTTACTAATCCCCCTCTAACTACCGTAGCCCAACCCAAATATGAGATGGGTATTCTCGCTGCTCAGATGCTGATGGAACGGATAAAGGACAAGACCATGCCTACCCGGCGCCACTTGCTAGAGACTACAATGGTGGTTCGAGAGTCGTGCCATCCCAGGAGAGAATAATGGGGGCCAGGATAACCGTTGTTGGCAGTCTGAACATGGACCTGGTGGTCCGTGCCCCCTACTTGCCTATTCCCGGTGAGACCATCATTGGCCGCGATTTCCGTACCATACCTGGGGGCAAGGGGGCCAACCAGGCCGTCGCTGCAGCCAAGTTGGGGGCCCAGGTGACCATGATTGGCCGGGTGGGGGACGATGACTTCGGGCGAGCTCAACTAAGAAATCTGAACGAGCTGGGCGTTGATACCACCCACGTTATTGTGGACCCTGAGGCTGCTACTGGCATCGCCCTCATCACCTTGGATGCCAGCGGTCAGAACACTATCGTCCTGGCCTCAGGGGCCAATATGCGCCTGACCAGGGAGGACATCAACGCCGCCCAGGACGCTATCGTTCAGTCGGATGCCCTGGTGCTTCAACTGGAGAGCCCCCTGGAAGTCGTTACGTACGCTATTGATATGGCTCATGCCGAAGGGGTCAAAGTCATTTTGAATCCAGCGCCAGCTCGACCTCTTCCTAACGAAACCCTGGCCAAGCTGGATTACTTAATTCCCAACGAGAGTGAGACAGCTCTCCTGACAGGCATCGAGGTAGCAGACATTAACAGCGCTAGGGAGGCAACAGAGCGCCTGCATGAAGAAGGTGTGGGCACAGTGATCCTCACTCTTGGTGCACGAGGAGCTTTCCTGGCCAGTGCAGAAGAATCCATTCACATCCCTGGTTATAACGTAGAGGTGGTGGACACCACGGCGGCCGGAGATGCCTTTGTGGGCGGCTTTGCGGTGGCCCTGGCCGAGGATCGAGACCTCATAGAAGCAATACGCTTTGCCAATGCCGCCGGTGCCCTCGCCGTCACCAAACTGGGCGCCCAGCCCTCTTTACCCACACGCGCAGAGGTAGAAGCCTTCTTGACAAGACTTCCGAAGTCTCAGAGACTTCGGAAGTCTGCAAGAGCCGAGGGGTAGCGAAGCGATGAAAAAGCAGGGTATCTTGCATCCGGAGCTTTCCAGGGCCATAGCCAGTCTGGGGCACATGGACACTTTGGTGATCGCCGATGCGGGCCTGCCGATCCCCAAGGGGCCAACACGCATTGATCTGGCTCTGACCGAGGGGGTGCCAGGCTTCCTGGAGACTCTGCGGGCCGTGCTAAGCGAGATGAAAGTGGAGGGCGCTATTATCGCCGAGGAGATGGCCCTGCGCAGTCCGGCACTACGCCAGCGGGTTCTGGAGTTGCTGGCAGGGGTGCCGATGGAAGAGATCCCCCATGCAGAGTTCAAGCAGCGTACCGAAACCGCCCGGGCCATTGTCCGCACGGGCGAGTTTACCCCCTATGCGAACATTATCCTGATGGCCGGCGTGGTCTTCTAGTGAGGAAAGATGATGACCATGAATGGATTCAACCCCAGAGCATTTTTGCAGCGGTTCGGCATCGTCATCTCTTTCGCCCTCTTGTGCCTGGGGCTAATCCTGCTCTCTGATCGCTTCCTGACCATGTCCAACATGGT
>Ga0208828_1001214_pt1 | contig 10151 bp, 9 predicted proteins | sample Kivu_160m_FD_185487 | JGI IMG/M metagenome (GOLD analysis project Ga0208828, IMG submission 185487) | Freshwater microbial communities from Lake Kivu, Western Province, Rwanda to study Microbial Dark Matter (Phase II) - Kivu_160m (SPAdes)... | ecosystem: Environmental > Aquatic > Freshwater >... | reverse complement strand
AAACAGTTCAACGGCGAGATTGTCAACGCCGACAGCCGGCAGATATATAAGTATATGGACATCGGCACGGCCAAGCCCGGGCCGGCGGAACGGACAGTAGTGCCGCATCATATGCTTGACATAATAATGCCGGACCAGCCTTACAGCCTGGCTCTTTTCCAGTCTTCTGCTCTGCGCTGCATTTCGGATATCCAGGACAGGGGAGGGCTGCCGGTGCTGGTAGGAGGCAGCGGCCAGTACGTCTGGTCGGTGCTGGAGGGATGGAACATACCGGCAGTGGAGCCTGATCCCGTTTTCCGGGAGGAGATGGCGCGCAGGGCTGAAACGCAGGGCGTCGAGAGCCTGTATCGCGAGTTGGAGGGAATAGACCCTGCCGGCGCGGCCCTGATGCTTCCCCATAACCTCAGAAGGATAGTGCGCGCGCTGGAGATCCATCGCAAGACGGGAGTGCTTCCGTCCTCGCTGCGCGTGAAAAAGGGCCTGCCTTATCCCGTTCTGATAATAGGCTTAACAGCCGGAAGGGAACGTCTCTACAGCCTGATCGACAGTCGCACGGATGATATGGTGGCTGCAGGGTTTATCGAAGAGGTGAAGAACCTGTTGAAGATGGGATACGATAACGGGCTGCCCGCCATGTCCAGCCTCGGCTACCGGCAGATAATCGACCATCTGTCCGGAAGGATCAGCCTGGAGGAGGCGGTTCAGACAATTAAGTATGAGACGCACCGCTTTGCGCGCAGCCAGTACGCGTGGTTCAGGCCTTCGGACCATAGAATAACCTGGTTCGAAACGGAAGGGGAGTATACTGAAAAGATCATGCAGGAAACACGCAGGCTGCTGGAGAAAACCGGTTAGCTCTTAACAGGCGGCCTGAAAAAGGGGGCGCAAGATGAAGCTGGAAGATATAAGGTCCATCAGGTGGAGCGACTATTCTCAGGATTACATAATTGACCACCCTCTGCTGTCGCCGATACTGGCGGATCCAACCTTTTGCTTTCCCGAAGATTCCCCGGACGGGCGCTGGCACCTCTACGCCCATTCCATCTGGGGCATACACCATTTCCTCTCCCCGGACGGGGTGAAGTGGAAGGACAGCGGTGTTTCCATCGCAAACGGCATGCGGCCCTTCCTTTATCACGAGGCAGGCGTCTACTATCTTTTCTACGAGAGATACCGTCCGCTTTCCATCATCATGTCCGCCGTTAAAAGCTGGAAATGGTACTCGGAGATAGCCGTTTCGCGCTCCACCGACCTGAAGCGATGGTCGCCGCCCGTATCCCTGGTCAAGCCGGAGCTGGAATGGCACCGGTCGGGAGACAACAGGTCGGTCAGCAATCCCTGCCTGGTTAAAAGGGATGCTAAATATTTTCTCTATTACAGCGCGTCGCTGGTCCTCATACCGGACTGCGGCTTCAATGAGCCTGATTCCATCGCGCTGGCCACTGCGGAACATCCGGAGGGACCCTATGAGCTGATGAGCAAGCCCGTGATCGAGGTCGATAAAGGCGACCCCTGGCGCAACCTCAGCAGCGGGTCGCTGAAAGCCATAGTCTTGGATGACGGGCTGGCGGGATTCGAGAACGGCATATACTGGGATGAAGCTAAAAAACAGAGCGGATCGGCCATTATCGTGCTGAAATCGCAGGACGGCATAAGCTGGGAGCGGCTGCTGCAGGAGCCGGTGCTCAAACCTTCCACGGGATGGCGCAGCAGCCATGTCTACGCCTGCGACGTCAGGTACCGGCGGTCCGAGGGCAAATGGTTCATGTATTACAACGCCCGCAACGGCTGGCCGGTTTCGGAGGGACAGGAGAGGATAGGCCTGATGGTCGGTGCAAGCGCATAGCCGGGCTATAAGTAGCCTTCGATTTAAACGATGGTATATACTATATTCTTATGAATCTATCTAAGCGTATGGACCGTATCCCTCCCTATCTTTTTGTGGCCATCAACAAGAAGATCGCGGAGAAGCGCGCCGCAGGGGAGGATGTCGTCAGTTTCGCCATCGGCGATCCGGATATACCCACGCCCGAGCATATCATTAGCAGCCTGTGCAGGGCGGCCAGGGACCCGATCAACCACCGTTATCCCGAGACCTACGGCATGCCCGAGCTGTGCAAGGCCATCGCCGGCTGGTACAGGACGCGCTTCGGCGTCTCACTGGAATGGGAGCCTACCAGCGAGGTGCTTCCGCTCATCGGATCCAAGGAAGGCATCGGGCACATGTCCTTCTGCCTTCTGGACCCGGGCGATATAGCGCTGGTGCCCGACCCGGGGTATCCCGTTTACTCCGTCAGCACGCTGCTGGCCGGCGCTGAAGTGCACTATATGCCCCTGCTGGAAAGCAACGCTTTCCTGCCCGATCTGGATGCCATACCGGCCGGAGTCCTCAAGAAGGCGAAGGTGATGTGGATCTGCTATCCCAACAATCCCACCGGCGCCGTGGCCGAGCCGTCCTTCTTCGAGAAGGTGGTGGAGTTCGCCCACGCCAACGATATCGCGGTCTGCCATGACGCGCCCTACACGGAGGTGGCCTACGACGGTTACCGTCCCCACAGCTTCCTGGAGATTCGGGGCGCAAAGGAAGTGGGGATAGAGTTTCACTCTCTGTCCAAAACATACAACATGACCGGCTGGCGCATCGGTATGGCCGTTGGCAACCGCAAAATGATAGACGCGCTCTTCCGCTTCAAGTCCAACCTGGACTCGGGCATACCACAGGCCATCCAGCTTGCCGCCGTGGAGGCGCTGACGGGCGACCAGGGCGATATACCTGCCCGCAACATGAAGCTGCAGGCCCGCCGGGACAAGATCGTTGAGGCGCTGGAGCGCATCGGCTTAAAGGTCAATAAGCCCCGGGCCGGATTTTACATCTGGGCCGGGGTGCCGCAGGGATACACTTCGGTGCAGTATGTAAGCGAACTGCTCGACCGGATCGCCGTGGCGGTTACGCCCGGCACGGGCTACGGCAAGACCGGAGAGGGCTATGTGCGGTTATCCATCACGCAGCCCGACGACCGTTTCGACGAGGGAGTGCGGCGGCTTTTAACGCTCAAGAAATAGCCGGCTGCCCGTAATCTCATCAATGCCTAAGACGACCTATAGCACACAGGAAAGCAGGGAGCGTGCTGTGCTTGTGGGAGTTGAGGCGGGCAGGGGACGTGACGGCTGGTCCATCGAAAGCTCCCTTGACGAGTTGACCCAGCTTGCGCGGACTGCCGGGGCCGACGTGGTGGGGAGGCTGACGCAGAAGATCGAGAGGCCTTCGTCGACACATTATATCGGCTCGGGCAAAATGCAGGAGTTGATCGAGCTCAAACAGGAATTGAATTACGACACCGTCATTTTCAACGATGAGCTTGCGCCCAGGCAGCAGCGCAATCTGGAAGAGTCGCTGGGTGTCAAGGTGATCGACAGGACCGCGCTGATACTGGACATCTTCGCCGCCAGCGCCAGGACGCGGGAGGGCAAGTTACAGGTGGAGCTGGCCCAGCACCAGTACCTGCTGCCCAGGCTGGAGGGTCAGTGGAGCCATCTGGAAAGGCTGGGGGGCGGTATCGGCACCAGGGGGCCGGGCGAATCGCAGATCGAGACGGACCGCAGGCTGATCAGGAAACGCATCAGCAGCATAGGCAAGCAGATTGAGGCCGTGAGGCGACACCGCGAGCTTTACCGCAGGCAGCGGAAGAAGTCCAACACGCCGCTGGTGGCCCTTGTGGGTTACACCAACGCCGGCAAAAGCACCTTGCTCAACGCCATCTGCCAGGCCGGGGTGGTGACCGAGAACAAGCTTTTTTCCACACTGGACCCTGTTACCAGGAGGCTCAGGCTGCCGGACGGGCGCAACATTTTATTGACGGATACGGTTGGTTTCATACATAAGCTGCCGCCCCTCATCGTTGCCGCATTCCATGCCACGCTGGAGGAGTTGGATGAGGCGGACCTGCTGCTGCACGTTGTTGACATAACCAGTCCCGAGGCGGTCAACCAGAGCCGCACCGTGGAGACCATTTTACATAAGCTGAAGCTGGATGAGAAGCCGCGGATCACAGTTATCAACAAGATGGATCAAATGGTTGAGAGTCACGAAGAGGCGCAAAATATTTGTTTTGAGGTTCAATCGGCGCCGGAATCCACCATCGCGGTATCAGCTCTGAAAGGCTGGAATTTAAGTGATCTGATTGCGATGATGGGGGAATTTCTCGCCGGTCAGGCCGGTGAAGGAGGGCAGGAGTATTAAGCTCTTTCGCTTCGGTCCCGTGGAAAAGGAAAAGCCGGGAATAGTGGACGGTTCGGGCGTGCTGCGCGACCTTTCAGGCGTAGTGAGCGATTGGGACAGGTCCACCCTCGGCGACGAGGCGCTGCTTGAGCGGGTCGGAAAGCTGGACCAGTGTAATCTGCCGCAGGTGGCCGCCGGCGAGCGTCTGGGCCCGCCGCTGATGGTCACCGGCAAGGTGATCTGCATAGGATGGAATTCCAGGCTGCATGCCATGCAGATGGGCCATAAGCTTACGGAGGAATCCGAGCCTGTGGTCTTTCTCAAGGCCAACAGCTCGGTGTGCGGTCCCAGCGATCCGATTTTACATAACCGTTATATTCGGAAATTGGATTGGGAAGGGGAGCTGACGCTGGTCATCGGGAAAAAGGGCAAGTATCTCGCTGCCGGGCAGGCCGCGGGCCACATCTTCGGATACATGTGCGGGCAGGACCTGTCGGAGCGCTACTGGCAGTTCGAGACCCATGATAAACAATACACAAAAGGCAAGAGTTTCGATAATTTCGCACCCCTGGGGCCGTTTTTAGTGACAACGGATGAGGTTGAGGACCCGTGCCGTCTGCATGCCGTTTTAACGGTAAACGGGGCGGTCAGGCAGGATTTTAACACCAGCGACTATATACACAGCCCGGCAGCAATTGTCAGCTACCTGTCCAAATTTTTCACGCTTTACCCGGGGGACGTCGTTTTGCTCGGGTCACCGCCGGGAAACGCAAAGTCCTGGGGCGAAGATTGCTGGCTCAAGCCGGGCGATAAGGTTGAGTTCGAGATCGGCGGCCTGGGAAAACAATGCCAGCAAGTCGTAGAAGAAGTGTGTTACGATTACGATAAGGAATAAATTTTACTATTAGGCAGTTTAGAAAATGGCACGTCCGAAGGGTAAAACGTATACTCTTCAAGTTCTCAAAGAAGGATTTGAAAGGTTCCACAAGGAAAACGGGCATTACCCTAGTTCTCTTGAGATAGATGCTTGTCCATATCTATGCACTGCTAGACAAATACAGAGAAAATTCGGAGGATTACGCAAAATAAGTCAATTAATGGGGATTGATGAAATTGATTATGCTCACGGAGAGCATAGGAAAAACATCTGGAAAAATGTGGGGTCACTATCATTAGATAGTGAGAATCTTGTTGGCAAATTATTAAAGGACCGCTATGGTGAGATATGTGTACATGAAGAGAAAAAATACGGACCAGGCAGAAGCCGGCTGGATTTCTTCGTTTATGCACAAGAAAATTTTGCAGTCGAGGTATTTAATACATTTACATTACATGGTATCACAGGGAATTTAGATGTGAAATTAAAAAAGTATGCGAATTTTCACTTGCCACTTTTCTTTGTTATAACAGGCGGAGATTTCACTCAAAATGAAATCGACAAGAAAACGTCTAGACTTAATAAGAATAAGTTAAAGCCGAATATGAGATGTGTCAGCCTCAAAACGTTTCGTGATGAATGTATTGCTAAATTCGCACCTCTCGTTATTTCAGTAAAAATGGGAGCACCTTAGCGGAGATGACCATCTGGATATTCCTAAAGTGAACCATTTCGCAGAATGTAACTTTCGCGTAATGGCAAGTGCTTGGTATAATGAATTATGGATGCTGAAAACAGCCAAATCAAGGTGCTTGCCTCAGATTTTCTCAATTATCTGTTGATTGAGAAATCGCTTTCTCCCCTTACAATCCGTGATTATCGGCGATATCTTGATCGTTTTATTTGCTGGCTGGAAAGCAATTCTTTCCCTCTTAGCGCCGATAAAATTGATACAGACTTAATAATGAAATATCGAATATATCTTGCTAATTTAAAAACCTTCAGGGGAAACGTTATAAAAAAAGTTACCCAGAATTACAATATTATCTGTTTACGTTCATTTCTTAGATATTTAGTAACCCATAGGGATATTAAGACGCTGAATCCCGATAAAATCGAGCTACCAAAGACAGAGGATAGAATTATCAGTTTTCTGAATCCGGATCAATTATCTAGATTATTAAATAGTCCCCAGATATCTAACGAAATTGGATTGCGCGATCGCGCAATCCTAGAATTACTATTTAGTACCGGACTGAGAGTATCCGAATTAAGTAACTTGAATCGCGATCAAATTAACTTCGAGACCAAGGAATTTGGTGTTAAAGGAAAAGGTAATAAGGTACGCGTAGTTTTTCTTTCAGATACTGCCGCTGAGTGGATAAAAAGATATCTTTCCGCTCGAAAAGACAATTACCGTCCCCTATTTATACGTTATAGCCGTGAACGATCAGAGGCTAAACAGGGTGAGAAAATGCGACTTCTGCCTAGATCCATCCAATTGATCGTTAAAAAGTACTCGAAGAAGGCTGGGCTGCCCTTCGATGCGCATCCGCACACGCTGAGGCACTCCTTTGCCACCGACCTGCTCATACAGGGCGCCGACCTGAGGTCGGTGCAGGAGATGCTGGGACATGAGAGCATCCGCACTACCCAGGTTTACACACACGTCACCAACAAGCACCTCAAGGAAGTCTATCGTAAGTACCACAGCCGCAAATAAATACTTTATGTCAAATACTTGACTGCCAGGGAGGGTATGATGAAAGAATACGAAGCCGTTGTCATCGGCGGGGGCCCGGCCGGGTTAACCGCCGGACTGTATTTATCCAGGTACGGGCTCAACACGCTTTTGGTGGAACGCGGCCTGCCCGGAGGCCAGATCGTCAATGCCGGCCGCGTGGAGAACTACCCCGGCTTCCCCAACGGCATTTCGGGCATGGACCTGGGTCAGCTGATGCAGGAGCAGGCCGCCAGATTCGGCCTGAATTTCACCACGGCCGAGGTCAGCGGGCTTAAGCGAGAAGGAAACCTATTTAAAACCGTCACTGACGACGGCGACTTCCTGTCCGGCGCGGTGGTCATAGCCTCCGGCTCAAACTATCGCAAGATGGGCCTTGAAGAAGAGGAACGGCTGACCGGCCGCGGTGTTTCCTACTGCGCCACCTGCGACGGATTCCTCTTCAGAGATAAGGTTGTGGCTGTGGTGGGAGGCGGCGATACCGCCGTATCGGATGCCCTCGAGCTGAGCCAGCATGCCCGGCATGTTTATGTCATACACCGCCGCGACCAGCTCCGGGCCAGCCAGGTAGTTCAGAAAGCGGCCATGACTGTTGCGAAAATCGAGTTTATATGGAACAGTATTGTTGTACAACTTGAAGGGACGGAGAAACTGAGCGGCGTGGTGATCAAGGACGTAAAAACCGGCGGGACGTCGAAGCTCGAGGTCGCCGGTGTCTTCGTGGCCATCGGGCTCATCCCCAACAGCGATCCCTTCCGCGGCATCATCGAGCTGGATGAGGCGGGTAACATTCCCACCGATGAGTTGATGCGCACCTCTATCCCGGGACTGTATGCCGTAGGTGATATTAGAAGGAACTCCGCGCGCCAGGTGGCTGCGGCCGTGGGTGACGGCGCGGTGGCGGCCAAATCGGCTTTCAGTTATCTTAAGGGTGGATAAAGAATGGTGGGCTCGGCAGGTTTCGAACCTGCGACCAATCGGTTATGAGCCGACCGCTCTGCCCCTGAGCTACGAGCCCCTGAATGCGTACCGGCTGTGGCATTTGTACTGCCGGGCAATTTCATAGTATAGCACAGGCTGCTGTAGCAGTGAAGATACAGTATAATACAGCAATTATCGCTATTTAAAGGAGATGGCTGAAATGAGACTCCAGTGGCTTGGAACCTCCGGCTTTAAGATCGATACCGACGGTCTGTCCTTTCTCATCGATCCGTACCTGTCCCGCAACGCACAGTCCAGGCCGGTTCAGACCCTCGGTCCGCAAGATATTGCGGATGCGAGTCAGATCTTCGTCACACACGGACATTTCGACCATGTCGGTGATGTGCCCGCCGTTATGGCTGCGGGAAAATCTCAGGCCTACTGCTCTGAGACGGCAGCCTCCACGTTGATCAGGTACGGCGCCGACAGTGAACGTGTGCATGCGGTCAATGTCGACGCGTTCTCAGTGGATTTCGGGGCTTACCGGGCGGAGGCCTTCTTCAGCCGTCATGTTAAATTCGATATCCCGCTTGTGGCCCGCACCCTATGGCACATAGGTCCGTCAGGCTACCGTCGCATATCCAAAACCGGCATTTCGAGCAATTATCCCCTGGGCCAGGTATTAAGCTGGCGTTTTACTGTTGACGGATACAGCATCCACCATTTCGGCAGCGCCGGCTCGTCACGTCAGGAGCTGGAGCGTCTGGCGGTAAAACCTCCGGACCTGCTGCTTGTCCCCCTGCAGGGAAACACACGGATCTGCGAAATCGCCCTGGAATACGTGCGTGTTTTGAAGCCGCGCCTGGTCATACCGCATCACCAGGATGATTTTTACCCACCAGTCTCCACGGCAGTGGATATCAGGCCGTTTGTGATGAAGGTCTATGAGACATGTCCGGACACCGAGGTCAGGGTGCTGGCCATGAACGAGATGATCAAGCTGTAGCGGCAGTTAATTTTATGTAAACCTTTAACCTGCGCAGACCCTGTTGTGCCCATCTTTTTTAGCTCTATACATGGCGGCGTCCGCCCGTGAATACATCTGGCCGATGCCTGTATCTTCCCTGCATGATTCCACCAGTCCCACGCTCACTGTGAAATGTATCGGCGCGCCGGTGCCGGCATTCAGCAGTTTGCAATCGCAGCAGGTAGAACGTATGCGCTCCGCGATATCCATCGCGTCGGATTTATTCGTTTCTATCAATATAACGCAGAATTCATCGCCGCCGGTCCGTCCGAATACGTCCGACTGGCGGACATGCGAAGCCACCAGTTCCACCAGCTTGAGCAGCACGTTGTCGCCCTCGACATGTCCATGGTTATCGTTGATGCCCTTGAAATCGTCGATGTCTATCTCGATCAGCGAGAAAACCTTTCCGTACCGCGCGAATCTCTTCAACTCCCTCTCACCCTGCTCGAAAAAGGTCCTGTGATTGAGTATACCGGTCATACTGTCACGCGATGCAGCGAGCCGGAGCTCCTCCTTTGCCTTCGTTTCGGCCATCTGGGTGACGAACTGTTTTCTCCGATAGGAGTACAGATGGTGTGAGATAATTAATCCGACGATATTTACAAACACCAGGGATAAAACTTCCACCCTGATCCAGGGCTGGGTCAATTGAGGCGCGTTCACCACCAGATAGGCCAGGCAACCTCCTGTGAATAGAAGTGCCAGTATAACGCGGTATAAAAGCCTGAACGGCGCACCCAGGTAGATTATAATCAGGATTACCACATCCGCCATGGCGTGGCCCGTATAAGCGGCCGGCCGGCTGAAGATAATGAGCAGGTTTATAGCGACGCCGAACAGTCCCCAGAGAAAAATATTGTTATCGTAGTTTGCCGGATTGCTATTTCGACGCAGATACAAGATCAAAGCGATACTGTACACAATAAAGATGATGCGCGAGGTCATGAGCAATATAAAATGGGCAGGCTCCATGGGAAAGACAAAATCATTGGGGATGGTCAGTACGACAACTAATGCCAGCAGCGCAATCGCTATCGCGGCCTGCCTGCGGTCTTCGCGCAGCGTATACAGCCGGTAGCGCTTTTCCATCTCCACGCCAAGCCGCCCTTCCAGGTTAGGCCATTTAATGCTCAGTCTCTTCAAACTACTGACCTGCTTTCATTAAATCAAAATAGCCTACCATAATTATACTAACGATACAAAGACCGAATGTATACTTGACTACAATGATAAAGAGAACTAAAATATGTAATTAGCACTCGGGTAAGACGAGTGCTAATTTTAAGATTAGAAAGAGTTCCCGGAGGGATCGATGCCGATATATCAATATTCCTGCTCAAAGTGCAACAGCAGTTTTGAGCTC
>Ga0208828_1001211_pt1 | contig 10166 bp, 7 predicted proteins | sample Kivu_160m_FD_185487 | JGI IMG/M metagenome (GOLD analysis project Ga0208828, IMG submission 185487) | Freshwater microbial communities from Lake Kivu, Western Province, Rwanda to study Microbial Dark Matter (Phase II) - Kivu_160m (SPAdes)... | ecosystem: Environmental > Aquatic > Freshwater >... | reverse complement strand
GCAACATCTCACTGGAGAATGTCCGGGATTATGCCGAAAGCGGAGTAGACGTGATCTCGGTCGGAGCCTTGACTCATTCGGTTACAAGCGCCGATCTGAGCCTGTTAATTGATTATAAATAAATTCATCACAATGAACCAAAAATCTATTTACCTCGACCATAATGCCAGCACTCCCTTACTCCCGGAAGTAATCAGCGCGATGATCCCTTATCTTAAAAATCATTACGGGAATCCGTCCAGTAATCACGCTTACGGGCAGGCGGCGAAAAGTGCGATCACCTTGGCACGCGACCAGGTGGCAACCTTATTAAACTGCTCTCCCGATGAGATTATTTTTACCAGCGGCGGCAGTGAATCGAACAATCTGGCAATCAAAGGCATCGCTGAACTGCATCCACGGGGGCATATCATTACCTCGGCAATCGAACACCCGGCAGTCCTGGAGGTATGTCGTTATCTGCTGATGAAAGGCTACGAGATTACTTTAATACCAGTTGATGAATATGGTTTAGTCAATCCCGATACTGTCCAAGCGGCAATTCGCCCAGATACCTTTCTAATCACGATAATGCTGGCAAATAATGAAGTCGGGACAATCCAGCCGCTCAAGAAAATTGCCCAAATCGCCCATCAGCAGAAAATTCTGGTCCATTCCGATGCCGCTCAGGCAGTCGGCAAAATAGCCGTGGATCTCCAAAACCTCGAGGTTGATCTGCTTTCCATCGCCGGGCACAAAATGAATGCACCAAAGGGAATTGGAGCCCTATTCATTAAAACCGGGATAAAAATCACGCCCCTGTTTCAGGGCGCCGGGCATGAATCAGGACTGCGCCCCGGAACTGAAAACGTGCTCGAAATTGTCGGGCTGGGAGCCGCAGCTCAATTATTTCACGAAAACGAAATAGCAGTCATTGCGGAATTAAAATCTCGCGGCGACCAATTCTGGCAAGAGTTACACGAAGCAATCCCTGAAGTCCGGCTAAACGGCCATCCCGAAAAACGCTTGCCAAACACAGTCAATGTCAATTTCCCAGGAATTGATGCCAATACCCTACTTGCCGAACTGCCGCAGATTGCAGCTTCGGCTGGTGCCGCCTGTCATGCCGACAGCACCGCGCCCTCGCATGTCCTCAAGGCCATGAATTTATCCACCGAGCGAATTTTAGGCAGCGTTCGCTTTTCAGTTGGCCGCACCACCACACCGGCTGAAGTCAGTCTCGCTGTCCAGACAATCGCCGCAGCATACCGGCGTCTGACCCAAAAACAGTCAGAACCAGGCGCTCCCATGGAGCTCAGCGATATTCGACTGACTCACTTTACGCATGGTCTCGGCTGTGCCTGTAAGATTCGACCGCAAAACTTAGAGCAAATTCTAAAAAAAATCCCGATTGCTCACTCGGACAAAATTCAGGTTGGATTCGAAACGGCTGACGATGCGGCCGTATATCGCCTCAGCAATGACACCTCACTGGTAGCTACGGTTGATTTTTTTACCCCAATTGTGGATGATCCTTTCGACTTTGGTCGAATTGCTGCCGCCAATTCGCTTAGCGATATTTACGCCATGGGCGGCACACCGCTCTTTGCCTTAAACATCGTCGCCTTTCCCGAAAAACGACTGCCCCGGCAAGTCCTGGAGCAAATTCTGGCAGGTGCCCAAAATATTGCCCAGGAAGTCGGCATTCCGATCGTTGGTGGTCACACGATCGAAGACAACGAACCAAAATTCGGCTGGGCGGTAACTGGCCTCGTTCATCCGGATAAAATCTGGCGCAATATCGGCGCGCAAGCCGGTGATGCCCTGATTCTGACTAAACCAATCGGTCTGGGTATATTGACGACTGCTCTCAAACGAGGATTGTTAGATGAAGCGACCCGGATCACAATTACAAATGTCATGTGTGAACTTAATTCCAGAGCTGCCGAAATTTTCCAAAATTTCCCGATTCACGCCTGTACCGATGTCACCGGCTTCGGGCTGTTGGGACACCTGTGCGAAATGTTGGCAGATGGTAATTCCTCCGCCCGGATTGTAACCTCACAAGTACCAATTATTCCTCGGACAGTCGAAATGGTAAGGAGAAATATCATCCCCGGTGGTACCGACGCAAACATAGACTATTTACAAGATCGAGTTTATTGGGAAGATCAGATTGCCCCAATCTACCGCACGATATTATGCGATGCGCAGACTTCCGGCGGATTATTAGCCGCAGTTCCCGCTGAAGCAGCACCGCAGCTGATTCAAGAGCTGCATCAATCTGGTATGCGACAGGCAGTGATCATTGGCAGATTCGAAAATGCCGCCGAATTCAAAATTTATATTGAACCTTAAGCCAGCCTGAGTAACTTAACAGCAGATTTATAAGCATGAAGAACCGCTTTCGCAAACAGTATATCAAAATCGCTAAAAAGCTGACTCTGGCCGATCTCCAGGCCGGTGCCGACAATGGTCTTTTATCAATGGAAGACCTGGTATCCGACGGTAGAGTCGCTCAGCAGTCGAATTTCTTCATGGGGCTTTTTAGTCAGCAGGGATTAAAAAATGTCATTAATGCCTTTGGCCTTACTGAGGCCCTGGCACGCCTGGGATTGACCGACCTGAATGTGGAAATTGATACGAGTGACCCACATAGTCATCGCCTTTATCTGTTTACCGGTAAACCATGTCAAGAGAATACCGTCTGCGAAATGGTTCTCAAACGTGGGCCAATTAAGATCATGGAACATATCCTACCGAATTTTCCCAATAAAACGCCGAATTTACTGCAGGTGGAGTGGCTCCTCCTGCAAAATCCTAAAAGAAGCTTTGATGAAATCCGACCGCAGCTGCCTGGACAATCCTATCCCGGGCTGGGAATTGGTGACCGGATGCTGCAGATTATGATTATTCTCACACGCCGTTTACATCTGGAAGGAATGATCAACAAACCACACTATTACCACACCGCATTTATGTTCACCAAGGATTTTATTTTCACCAATCCCCGGAATCAGGCAATCTTGCAATCAATCAACCGCGATCTTCTCTCTCAATATAAATTCCATACCGTCGCCTGGGCGGCTCATTTCGATTGCATCATAAATCAAGTTACTAACACTGCTCTAAGCTGGGATACCGAATACCTTATTCTACCTCTTGAAAAATACTTGATCAAATATTTCCATTCCCATGAATATGAAGTAGCTGTCGCCCGGGAAATGAAAAAATACAATTTTACCATTGACACCAGTAAGTTTCTGGAATGCATGCAGAAACGTAAAATTCCAGTTTATGAGAAAATAATTTCGCCAACTTAAATCTCAATTCAATGGTTGCTTCAACTACCTTTTTCCCCCAAAAAACCTATTGTGTCTTGATCGGTAATGGAGAGCATCCTTTACCAGGTAAATACACTCACATTCTGAATAACGCAAAATGCATAATCTGCGCCGACGGCGGTGCCAATTACGCTTATCGGCAAAACGTTAAACCCGACTGGATTCTTGGCGATCTGGATTCGATCGAACCCGAGGTATGGGAATATTACCGCCGCCAGCAGGTTCGCATCCAGAAACTTAAATCCCAACTGAACAATGATCTGGAAAAAGCCATCCGCAAAGCTAGCCGGCTCGGTTATCGGCGGCTGATCCTGATTGGATTTATCGGTAAAAGATTAGATCAGACCCTAACTACTCTCCAGGTAGTAAAAAAATATATTCGCAAAGCTCGCATAATCCTCTACTCCTCATCTTATGAAATTTACCCCTTAGTAGCTGGTAAATATACTTTTTCAATCCAACCCGGCGACCCGGTTTCAATCTTCGGTTTCCCGCGAGCCTATGGTATCACCACAACGGGACTGCAATGGTCTTTGACCAACAACCACCTGCTCGGAGGTTCCCGAGGGCTGAGCAATTCTGCGATTAATAATCGGATCGAAATATCCTTCGCCCGGGGCTATTTACTGCTACTCAAAGCACCGGCAATCTGATGGAAAGTTGCATCGTGCAACTGGGGACAGACCCTTATTACTAATCTAATCAACTCTATGACCATTGCGGGAACCCGGTCAAATCGGAGAAAACGAGGCTTAATCAAGATTTATTTTCTATTCAGATTATCAATCATATTGATTTAATCGGTAACTTTAAATAAATTTTTGTGCTTTTTAAAATTAATTGGGAGGGGCGATTAGCTCAGATGGTCAGAGTGTCCCGTTCACATCGGGAAGGTCATCCGTTCAAATCGGATATCGCCCACAGAAAGGTCAGGTTTTGAACACAATAAAGAAATCTCAGTCAACACATACAAAGATACGAATTGCACCTCAGATGGTGCAATTTTCGTTTATAATCGAACGGAGGGAGAATGTTCAAGGAGCTTGAGTATTTGGTAAAACTCCAGAAAATTGACAAACAGTTATTGGAAATTGATGAATTAAAGGGCGATTTGCCTCAAATTGTCAGCTCCCTGGAGAAAAATATCAAATCTCTGGAAGATGATTTACACAATGAACGCAATCGAGAGACAGAAATTATCTCAGAGAATAAAAGGCTGGAAGAAAAAATTGAGGACGATAAAGAGCATCTCAAACGTTATCAAGACCAACTCTACCTGGTAACTTCTAACAAAGAATATGATGCCCTGACTTCCGAGATTGATAATGTTCGTCAAAACATTGACTGGGCAGAGTATAAAATCTTGGAAATGAATGAAGAGATGGAAAAGTTGAAGATTACAATTAAAAATAATGACCTGACTCTGCAGGAAAAATTAGAGGAGATTAAAAATCGCCGGGAGCAACTGCACAAGACTAATCAGAAAACCGATGAAGCCTATGCTAAACTGATGAGCGAGCGGAAAAAAATCTCAAGCAACCTTTCACTGCGTAACATTCGCGAATACGAACGAATCGCCAAAGCTAAAGACGGAATTGCGGTGGTCTCGGTGCAACAAACATTCGAAGAAAAATTTGATAAAAGAGGTAATATTGAATATATTGCGGGTCAGGTTTCCTGTGGGGGGTGCTCTAAAGTTGTGCCGCCCCAGAAAATCGTGGAAATTCGAGCAGGAAACAGTCTGATACGTTGTGAATTTTGCGGACGGATGTTATACTGGGATGAAAAAGACAGTGAGATTCGTCGCAGTTTAGAGGAGGAAATGTACTGAAGTTGGTCAGGCAGTCGCTCCGATGTAAATCGGGGAGGAAAGTCCGAACTCCGCAGGGCAAGGTGTCCCGTAACACGGGATCTTCCCGACTCTTTTGGGAAGCAGGAAAGTACCACAGAAACGATACCGCCCCGGCATTTGCCGGGGTAAGGGTGAAATGGTGCGGTAAGAGCGCACCGTCCCGATCGCGAGATCGGGAGCCGGGTAAACCCCACCTGGAGCAAGATCAAGCAGAGAATTGGAATGGCCCGTTCCGTCAAATTCTCGGGTGGATCGCTTAATCCCGACTGAAAGGTCGTGGATAGATAAATGGCTGCCGTCCGGCAACTGCCGGAAACAGAATTCGGCTTACCGACCAACTTCAACATTGCCTCGCATGGTAACAGATCATGAAATATAACTGGGAACTTAAAAGCATTGATCTCCGGCAGGTGGAAAAATTAGCCCAAGAGGCTGATCTGCCGCTGGCAATCTCGGCTGTCCTTTATAATCGCAATTTCACAACCCCGCAAGCCATCAACGATTTCTTCAATCCCAATATTGACGATCTTTACAATCCTTTTCTCCTAAAAGACATGGATAAGGCGATTGACCGGATTCAACAAGCCTTAATCAAAAAAGAAAAGGTCATGATCTACGGAGATTACGATGTTGACGGGACTACGGCAACTTCGCTGCTCTATCTGTTTTTACACGAAATCGGACTAAATGCCTTCTACTATATTCCCGACCGTGAGAAAGAGGGTTATGGACTTTCAAAAAACGGAGTTGATGTCGCCCTCCAACAGCAGGCGCAACTGATTATTACCTGTGATTGCGGAATCAACGCCTTTGAGGAAATCAGTTATGCCAATAGCCACGGCATTGACTTGATTGTAACCGATCATCATGAACCAGCCGAAGCCCTACCGCAAGCTTATGCGATATTAAATCCCAAGCGCGGTGACGACACTTATCCCTTCAAGGAACTTTGTGGTGCCGGGGTTGCATTCAAAATGCTGCAGGCTTTTTCAATGAGCAACAATATTCCACTGGAAAAACTGTACCGTCATCTTGACTTAGTGGCTATCGGAACCGCAGCTGATATTGTGCCAATCCTCGATGAAAACCGGATTCTCGTCTCAAAAGGACTCGAGTATTTAACCACCACCAATAAAGTTGGGGTCAACTCCCTGTTGAAAACCGCCGGTTTTACCAATAAGATGTTAAATGTCGTTAACATTGTATTCGGATTGGCTCCCAGATTGAATGCTGCCGGACGACTGGGCGAGGCGACTCGCGCAGTTAAACTACTGACCTCATTTGACCAGGACGAAGCCCAGCAACTCGCCAGCCTATTGGATCAGGAAAATCGTACTCGCCAGAATATTGAAAAAGATACAATTGACCAAGCCATTTTGCAATTAAATGCAATTCACAACATCAAAAAAGATAAGATTTTTGTTCTCTCCAGTCCAGATTGGCACCAGGGTGTCATTGGAATCGTCGCCTCGAAGTTAAAAGAGATGTACAATCGCCCGGTAGTCATGATCTCTTTTCAAAACGGTTGCGGTAAAGGTTCAGCCCGCAGTATTCCCGACTTCGATCTCTATAAAGCATTTACCGCCTGCGCCGACCTTCTGGATAACTACGGCGGACATAAAATGGCAGCCGGATTGACAATTTCAAACGTCAAATTACCTGCATTTAGAGATCGGATCATGGACCTGGCTAATCAGCAGATTACTGACGAAATGTTGAATCCGAGTCTTCAAATTGAATGTGAGATTCAGTTTTCTGAAATTAATTCAAGAACGATGGAGTATTTACACAAGATAGCTCCTTTCGGTCCGGGCAATATGCGCCCAATCTTTGTCGGACGAAACCTGAGCGTCACCGGGTTGCCGCGGATTGTGGGCGAAAATCACCTGAAATTTAAAGTCAGCCAGAACAAAGTGGTAATCAAAGCCATCGGCTGGAAACTGGGTAATTATTATGATCTGTTAATTAGCAACCGCCCGCTGGACATGGCTTTTGTAATTGAAGAAAATGAATGGAATGGCAAAATAGATATTCAACTGAACATCAAGGATATTCGCTACTCTGATAGTCTAAAATAATGACTAAAAGGAGATGACCATGCTCTGGAGTAAAATCGCTGGAATTGGTGGACATGTGCCGGAAAAAGTAGTCACAAATTTTGATCTGGAAAAGATGATGGATACCAGCAATGAATGGATTCTCGAGCGAACCGGAATCCAGGAACGCCGATTTGTTACCCAACCCTGTGGCGCTGCCGAACTGGCACTTCCGGCCTGTTTGAAGGCAATCAGCAATGCCGGAATTAGTAAAAATGATCTTGATTACATTATTGTAGCCACCACAACCCCCGAACATCTCTTTCCTGGAACAAGCAGTTTCTTACATGCACTCCTGGAAATACCCAACATCCCGACTCTCGATATCCGGGTTCAATGTTCAGGATTCATTTACGGTCTATCGATTGCCGATGCGTATATTAAGACCGGACAATACCGAAATATCCTGCTCGTTGGAGTAGAAGTCCAATCGGTCGGATTAAATCTAACCACCGCAGGGCGTGACTTAGCCGTGCTTTTTGGCGACGGCGCCGGGGCGGTAGTTATCTCTCGTGCTACTGATGAAAGCAAGATTCTATCAATTCATTTATCGGGTGATGGTCATCTTGCTAAAGAATTATGGATTGATGCACCGGTCGGTTATGAAATGCCGCGTATCTCCAAAGAGATGCTCGACCAGGGGCGTCATTTTCCGCGGATGAATGGTCGCCAGGTTTTCAAACACGCCATCATCAAATTTCCCGAAATCGTCATGACCGCCTTAGCGGCGAATAACTGGTCAAGAGAGGAGGTAGACCTTGTCGTGCCACATCAGGCAAATCTGCGCATCACCGAGGCAATCACCAAGAGATTGGAATTACCACCCGAAAAAGTATACAGCAATATCCATAAATACGGCAACACAACCGCCGCATCCATTCCCCTCGCTCTGGTAGATGCCTGTGAAGAGCAAAAATTGAAAAAAGGTTCCAAAGTAGTTCTGGCCGCCTTTGGTTCGGGATTTACCTGGGCGTCAGCGGCACTAATCTGGTAAAATAAGGAGACCCTCCAATTGGCAAAGCCTAGTTTCCTGACGACTAAACACTCTGAACAGCAGAATATCCGGTTATCCCGGAAAAGAGGACGGGCTTGGTCTATCATCTGGGGCTGTATCATTGTCATCCTGACCGCGCTCCTTTTCCCTAAAAACCGTTACAGCGAATTTACTTACAAAATCAATGACATCACTCGGGAGGATGTCATTGCTCCATTCGATTTTCCGATCCTGAAATCCGAAACCGAGCTGACCAAAGACCGCGCTGAAGCTCTTCAAAAAGTACCTTACGTCTTTCATCAAAATAACGAAATCCAAAATAATGAATTAGCCAATCTTGAGGCTTTTTTCAGCGAAATTAACAAAGTCCGCACTGCCCGGAATAAATATCAAGACTCAGCCCGTCTCCTCGATCGCTACCGTTACTCAAAACGCTACGAAGAAGTCCTGGCGATGCATCAGACCGATTCGATTTCCTATGTCAACCAGATCAAAGAGCTGCAGAATAAATTTATTTTCGATAGGAATTCGATTGTCTATGAGGAGCTGATTTTCAATCCCTTAGATCAGAGAGACATAATTCTAAATTCAACTAATTTCTATGCCGCACTTAATCAAATTCTCAGCGATCTCTACGCCAATCAGATTCTGGATATCTCGAAAAGCAATATTATCAGCGAACGGATTGCGATTCAAAGAGATAACGAAGAGATTCTGGAAGATTTAAATCAACTCCTGACATTAGAGGAAGCCTGGACCAGAGCCAAACTGAACCTTCAGGCAAAATTCCCGGAGCAGGATTCCAAAATCATCAATATTGGTTATGAAATCATTGTCCACTTCCTGAAACCAAACCTGATTTATCAAAAACAAATCACCGAATCCCGCCAGCAGGAGGCAATCAATAAGGTACCCATTAGTAAAGGGATGATTCTGGAAAACGAAAAGATTGTTGATACCAACACTAAAGTTACGCCAGAAATCTATCGCAAATTGGAATCATTAACTAAGGAACGGGCGCGGCGTGCCAACATTCGCGGCGGCGCACTAAGGAATCTCCCAATAATTGGTGATTTGGTAATCTTCATCGGACAGATTTTAATTGTGGCAATTATCCTAACCTTTTTTACTATCTTTATGTTTGCCTACAAACGGAGTCTGCTGTCAGAACCTAAGACGATAATCCTGTTTGGCATAATTATCATCGTCCAATCTCTCCTGACTATGGTTTTCGTCCAGAAACTCCATATTTCGGAATTCTCAATACCGCTTACTATTGCCGCAATGACCCTGACGATTCTTTTTGATAGCAAGATTGCCTTTGTCGGATCAGTTACCATAACAATCCTGATTGGTGCGCAGCTGCGTGGCAGTGTTGATTTTATCGTCACCTCCTTATTTGTTAATTCATTTGCTATCTATGCCGTACGTAACCTACGTAAACGCAGTCAATTATTTGAAGCCATCGTTTACATTATCCTGGGTTATACAATCAGCATCGGCATAACCGAGTTATTAAAATATTCCTCCCCACCAGAAGTTTTAAACACCCTGATGTACGCTGGCATTAACGGGATTGTGTCGCCATTTCTGACCTATGGGATGATTGGTCTTTTCGAAGTAATCTTCGGGATTACTACTGATCTGACCCTCCTGGAATTAGCCGATTTCAATCATCCCCTCTTAAAAATGCTTTCCAAGGAAGCTACCGGATCCTTCACCCACAGTATCACGGTCGGGAATCTGGCAGAGGCGGCGGCGGATGCCGTTGGGGCCAATGCGCTCCTGGCACGCATCGGGGCTTATTACCATGATATTGGCAAAACGCCTAAAGCTGAATACTTTATCGAAAATCAGACACGTGATTTAAATCGCCATGACAATCTGGCTCCCAACTTGAG
>Ga0208828_1001209_pt1 | contig 10173 bp, 10 predicted proteins | sample Kivu_160m_FD_185487 | JGI IMG/M metagenome (GOLD analysis project Ga0208828, IMG submission 185487) | Freshwater microbial communities from Lake Kivu, Western Province, Rwanda to study Microbial Dark Matter (Phase II) - Kivu_160m (SPAdes)... | ecosystem: Environmental > Aquatic > Freshwater >... | reverse complement strand
AACAGTTATAGGTTCGGGTTCATGGAAGTAAACATCAATAGTAGAAAAAGATACCATATCATCCAGGTATTGCATTCTTCCCTTGATTATTTCAATTTGCTCCTGAACGACACTCAATTCTCTCTGTACTTCTAAACTGTCACTGACTTTTTTTGACTCCTTCATTAGATCCAGGAGGACTTCTTCCTGAGCCTGGTAATTTCTAAGCCTGCTTTCAAGATCGGTGTATTCCTGGGTCACATCCTGTCCGGCACTTGAAGTACTTTTAACCGTACCCATTTCTTTAACCCTATTTAAAGCAGAATTATATTTATTGGAAGGTATTCTTAGAGTTACGCTTCCGCTGGTCAGATTGCCCTCAGAATCAGAATAACTCTGGCTATTTGAAACAAAACCGCCATTCTGCTCTGCCAGATTGGTAAGTCCAAACATTGTACTTTCAAATTCCCCCACTTCAATCTCAAGCTCAATATAGGCAGTCTTAATAACTTTCCTATCACCGGCAACCGGAATTTCACCATACTGAGCCTCAGTATCACCGGTGATCTTCTCTTCTTCAGCAAATTCTTCTTCTGTTGCCATTTCTGCCTGGGCTTCTTCTACCACCAAAGCCTCTGGTTCTCTAGAAACTGCAGCTTCTTCCATTACTGCTTCTTCCTCTGCAGCTGATCTGAAACACCCGGTAAAAATCATCCCGGATATCAAAATGCTTGTGACTAAAATGAATAATAATTTTGATAATGAGCCCTTGATTCTCATTTATACCTCCGTTACTTTAAAATTATAAGTTTAATAATGAAATTATAACCTATTTTATAACACTTATTAATAAATATTATTAAGTCAAGCGCTTTAAATATTTCAAACTTTTAGTTTATGTATTAGTCCAGTTTTATTTTTTTAAATGACATTGCTTCAAATATTCAAATACCTTCTATAACAAATCTCTCTAGAAAGTTAAATTATAATATATATACGAAGAATTGCAGCATTAATTAAGGTATTTATTTAAAAATTTTAAAAAATGAATTATATATTCTAATAGTTATTACCAGATGCCGGTTCTGATATATTCATCAATAGCTCGTGCTGCATTTTTCCCGGCACCCATTGCCAGTATGACTGTAGCAGCACCGGTAACTATATCCCCGCCTGCGAAAACACCTTCTACATTTGTTTTCCCGGTCACTAGGTCAGCTTTAATATTTCCCCATCTGGTAAGCTCTAATCGTGGAATAGTAGATGTGAGAAGGGGGTTGGGACCCTGGCCTATAGCCATTATTACTGCATCGACCACTATATTGAATTCTGAACCCTCTAAAGGCACCGGCCTTCTCCTGCCAGAGTCATCAGGCTCTCCTAATTTCATCTTAATACACATTATCTTATGCACCCAGCCATCTTTTCCTATTATCTCAACAGGACTGGCCATTAGTTTAAATTCAATTCCTTCTTCTCTGGCATGCTCTATCTCTTCATTTCTGGCAGGCATCTCTTCTTCACTTCTTCTATATATCAAATACACATGTTTTGCCCCCAGCCTTTTTGCTACCCTGGCTGAATCCATGGCCACATTTCCCCCACCAACTACCGCGACCTTATCTCCCCTGATAATCGGGGTATCACACCGTGGAAATTTATAGGCTTTCATCAAGTTTGACCTGGTGAGATATTCGTTAGCAGAATATACTCCATTCAGATTTTCTCCAGGGATACCCATAAAATATGGAAGGCCCGCTCCAGTGGATATAAAGATTGCTCTAAACCCCTCCTTAAATAAATCGTCTATAGTTAAAATTTTTCCAATTACCATATTTACTTCAATCTTAACTCCAAGGCTTTTTACGTAATCTATTTCTCTTTTCACTATTTCTTTGGGAAGCCTGAATTCAGGGATACCATAAACCAAAACCCCTCCCGATTCATGCAGAGCTTCAAATACGGTAACCCGATAACCCAGTTTGGCTAATTCTGACCCACAGGTAAGCCCGCCGGGACCGGACCCAATTATTGCTATTTTTTCTCTGGCGCACTGTTTGGTAACCTCCGACCACGCACACTCTTTTACTCCTTCAGCTTTTCTTTTTAATTCCCGGTCTGCTACATATCGTTCAAGTCTTCCGATAGCTACCGGATCATCTTTTATACCCAGGATACATACCTTTTCACATTGATCTTCCTGGGGACATACTCTGCCACATATAGCCGGAAGGCTGTTCCGTTCTCTGATCTTTTCCAGAGCCTCATTAAATTTCTTCTCCTGGATTAGTTTAATAAAACCTTTTATGTCAATCTCTACCGGACAGCCTCCTATACATTCAGGATTTTTACACTGAAGACATCTTGATGCTTCACGCAGAGCATTTCCTTCAGTATATCCCAGAGTAACTTCATTAAAATTCTTATTCCGCTTCTCAGGGTCCTGTTCAGGCATAGCCACCCGGGGAATCTTTTCTTTTTTTTGCCTTTTTCTATTAATTTTTTCAATCATATTCCAGATTATACTTTAACAAGAATAATATACTTATAATATGAATAAATATAATAATAATGCGTTGTTACTATTTATCTAACCTGCATTTATGCTCGTAAATATCCATACATTCTTTTTCCTGATCACAGTAAATTTTTTGTCTTGATAGAAGCAGGCCAAAATTTACCTGGTGCCCGTCAAACTCTGGCCCATTCACGCAAACAAATTTAGTTTTGCCTCCCACTTCTACTCTACAGGCCCCGCACATTCCAGTCCCATCAACCATTATGGAATTCAGAGACACTATGGTTTTTATGTTAAAAGGTCTGGTCACCCCGGCTACAGAAGCCATCATAAGAGCCGGGCCAATAGCAATTATTCTGGTAATTCTCTTATCCTTTCTTTTATATGCATTGCCGGTTAAATTTTTCTCCAGATACTCCTTTAAAAAATCTGATACAAAACCATGATATCCGATGGAACCGTCATCACTGCAGATATACAGTTCATCAGATGTATCTTCCATTTCTTCTTTTAAGATAAGAAGGTCTTTACTCCTGGCGCCGATAATGGATATTATATAATTGCCAGTCTTTTTTAATTCCCTGGCTATAGGAAAAATTGGGGCCACCCCCACTCCGCCTCCAACGCAGATCACTCTTCCAAAATTTTCAATCTCAGAAGCATTGCCCAGCGGACCCACAACATCCAGTATACTGTCACCTTCTTTTAAACTGGAGAGTAGTGCGGTAGTCTTCCCCACTTTCATAGAAACTATGCTTATTATCCCATTACTGCGGTTATAACCTGCAATAGTCAAGGGGATTCTTTCCCCATCTTCATTTATTCTGATAATCACAAACTGACCCGCTTTTACTTTTCTGGCTATTAGCGGAGCTTTAATATAAAATCTGTCTATATCTTCTGCCAGCTTCTCTTTTTTTACAATCTTATACAAATGCCCACCGCTTTCTAGTTTTACAAATATTTCTTATTTTAATTAAAAAAAATAGGTACAAGACATTTTTGAAAACTTATTATACTACAGGGAGATTTTTAGTCTTTGTCTATATATTTGTTTAATCTGGCAGCAATTTCTTCAATTGATTTCTTAAATTCTTCATCCGCATCACATGGAGAAAAATGTTTCAGGTCCGACTCTCTTACCCTGTCGCTGTAAGGAAGTTTTCCCAGTATGACAAAATCACCCAGATTATCTTCAATCAATTTTTCTTCTTCATCAGTTCTTACTTTATTTACCACGATAAAAAGATCCCTGATTCCCAGATCCAGAGACATCTTTCTAACCGTCCAGGCAGTCTGGACACTTCTAAGTCCCGGTTCCACTACAATAATCAAAGCATCCATATTCTCGCAGGTTCCCCTGCCCAGGTGTTCTATTCCTGCTTCCATGTCCAGGATTACAATCTCCTCCCGATTGACAACAAGATGCCTGAATAGACTTTTAAGCAGGACATTTTCAGGACAATAACATCCACTGCCGCCGGCTTTTATTGTTCCGGCAACAAGCAACCTTACACCATCGATATCTATCCCAAATTTCTGGGGAATATCGTCCACCTTTGGATTTAATTTGAAGAACGCTCCATATCCCCCGGGCTTTGCTCCTGTTCTCTCTTCAATTAATTTTTTCATCTCTATAAGTGGTGTAATTTTTAAAGCCTCCTCATAATCTATCCCCAGAGCAGAAGCCAGATTGGCATCAGGATCAGCGTCAACAGCAATTACCTTATGATTTTTATTGGCATAATACTTGGAAAGGCATGCTGCCAGAGTGGTCTTACCCACTCCACCTTTGCCGGATATTGCAATTTTCATTTAGATATAACTCCTGTTTAATACCAGGGTGGATGTATAAGTTTCTGTTTTAAAAATCGTTGCTTTAGCTTTTAAACTCTTCTTACTTTTTTTTACAGACTTTTACCACTGCTGGCCTTATTAAAAAATTATCTATCATATAACCTTTTCTTATAACATCCAGTACTTTACCTTCATCTACATCCTTTACAGCTTCAGTTGCAGCTGCCTCACAAACTTCTGGATTAAACTCTTCACCTTTAGGATCAATAACTTTGACATTCTCTTTCTTCAGAAGCTCCATTAAATTTTCATAAATCATTTCTATGCCTTTAAAAAAATTATCCCCTTCTTTTTTTAATTTCTTTCCGGTTTCAAGAGCTATTTCAAAATTATCAATTACAGGAAGAAGCTTTTCTATTAAATCTTTATTTGCCCTCTTTATATGCTCCAGATGTTCTTTTAAAGCCCTCTTTCTGTAATTATCATAATCTGCCTGCAATCTTTTGATTCTATCTAAATACTCTTCTTCAACCTTTTTATAATTTTCTAATTCTTGCCTTAAAAGCTCTATTTCTTCCTCAAGTTCCTCTGCTTTAATTTCTTCTTTTATCTCTCTTTTAAAAGTACCTTCCGGTACTTTCTTACCAGGCTTTTTATATTCCACCATTTCTTCCATATCCTGCCCATTACCAGAACCTTCTTCCACCTGTTTATATTTCTTATAATTATCTTTACCTCTTTTGCTCATAATTTTTGGCACATCACTTTCATAGAAAATTCCAATCTTTATTTTATGTTATATAAAAGTTTTTTCAAAAATTATTTTCCACTTATTGTTTTCTTCTGTCAAATAAATATACTTTTTATACTGTTTTACCTCACCATTTTTATATTTAACTTCAAACTCTGCTACCACTTTACTCATATTATTCTCATATCCCAGATACACAGTTCTTTTAACATCTATACTTTCTACATCGGAAAGTATGTTATTAAATTCATCTACGTACTTTTCCCTGCTAATACTATTCCTATCTTTATCGGGCAGTAAATTTGTATAAATAAAATCCGGATCCTTATTGGCAAGAGATTGGAAAAAATCCAGAACAGCTTTTTCTGGTTCAGTTTTGAAAAAATAGGTTACATCAAACTTTCCATCATAACTACTGCAAGCTGGCAGAGCAATCATAATAATCAAAAATAAAAATAATAACCTGTAAAAACTTCTTTTAACCAACTTCTTAAAAGTAGCACTTATAATTAATATAATAAACCACTTCGCTCATACCTACTATAATATCAATAGTTACTGCCTTGAACACATCCTTAAATTAACCTTTATTAAACTTTAAAGATTTCCCTGATAGCGTCCAGAATTTCTATGTTTTTTACTTTTTGAATCTTGAAGCTTTCATCTATTTTCAGCTTATTTTCCAGATCAATACTTGTATTTATATCCGGAAAATCCTCTTTATTAAAGCACCCTCTTATAGTCTCAAGAACGCTTTTTGCGGTAGAATTATATTCATAACCACCTTCCAGCAATATTCCGGTTCTGCCCTGGCAGTGTTTGTAACTTAGATATGAAATAATATACATTATCTTGTAATATGATTCTTCTACCAGACCAAGAGAAGAAAGGGAATCCGAAAAATGGGAATCATATCCTGCGCTTACCAGAATTAGCCCGGGATCAAATCTTTCCATAACCGGTATAATTATGTCTATCATTGCAGTTAAATAATCTGGATCCCTGGTATAGGGCATAAAAGGAAAATTCATGTTAAAGCCTTCTCCCTTGCCCCTTCCGATTTCATTATAATATCCAGTCCCCGGATAGTGAGGATATTGGTGGAAAGATATATAGAAAATACTACTGTCATCATAAAAGATCTCCTGTGTCCCGTTTCCATGATGAGCATCAAAATCTAATATAGCAATCTTTTCCACTCCAAAATTTTCCTGGGCATATCTGGCAGTCAGGGCTATATTATTAAAAATACAGAATCCACTACCGGCATCCCTAAAAGCATGATGTCCTGGTGGACGGACAGCAGCAAAAAATTTATCAAACTTAGTTCTCTTGCTAAAAATCAAGTCCAAACCCACAAAACAGCCACCGGCAGCCAGGAGCGCACAGTCATAGGTGTATTTTGTTACTGCTGTGTCTGAGTCCAGATAAGAAAGACCTCCCATTCTTGATAGATTTTTTATCTTCTGGATATAGTTTTTATCATGAACCATCTCAACTTGCCTGTCAGTAGCAGGACGGGGTTTCTTAATGGCTATCTTATCTTTAAATTTCCAGTTATTTAATGCTTCCTTAATAGCAGTAAGCCTATCTGCATTTTCAGGATGATCAGGACCATTATGGTGTTTTAAATAAAAATCATCATATATTATATACATAAAATATATTATTTTTCTCCTGTTATATTTTTTATTCACTTAGATACTCTAAAATGGCTTCAACTATGCTTTCACTTATCTTCATCTGATAACTTGATTTCTTTAACCTTTCTCTTTCCCTATAATTTGAAATAAAAGCAGGTTCTATTAATACCGATGTCATATTTGTTGCTTTCAGGATAGCGTAGTTTGCACCATGAACCCTGCAATCTAAAACTTTTAAGTTACTGGTGATTTTATCCTGAATCAGATTCGCAATTTTATATCCAGGAATTGAATACGACTTAAGGCCTTTAAAATAAAAACAGCTGCAGCCATTTGCATTCTGATCCGCTGAATAATTTAAATCTACACTAATCAACAGATCCGCATCACTCTTATTTGCATATTCAATTCTGTCATACAAAAAAACATTCTGCTTCTTATCATCACTAATGGAAAGTAATGTCTCGATACCGTTTTTAGATAATATATCCCTGCAAAAATTTACTATACTTTTACAAATATATATTTTTTCATTAATATATTTTTTGCTGCTCCTAATATCTTCTATGTTTTCACTATAATCCAGAATAATTTTATTTTCCCGTAACTCTTTTCTTTTATCCAGATTTCTGATTATGGGGAAATTGGAAGTTCTTTTAGATACTATGATTCTTTTTAAACTTTTCAGATGTTGCAATGTCTCTTCCCCAACTATTCCATCATCAGCAATGTTCATATTTTTCTGGAATTCTATAAGTGCCTTATTGGTTCTTTCACAAAATATACCATTCTCATTATAAGGATAAAAACCAAGTGTTTTTAACCAGAGCTGGAGAGTTCTCACATCGTCGCCTCTGAAAGGAGGATGCTTTAGATATAGCATCCTTTCACCAATTTTATACCCGGCATCAACTAATTCCTGCCAGGTCTCCTGATCTATAACACCTGTTACCAAAAGGTCTCTATCCTGTTGGAATTTTCTGACTGCATTTTCGGTCTCGATACCAAAAATTCCATCAATATCCGTTACTCCAAGATTGTATCCGAGCATTTTTAATCTTCTCTGCAGATCTGTAACTTTTTCCCCTGAAGAATTTCTCCTTATTATTTCCATTCTGTTAACATAAACTCAATTTTTTTAATTCTCTCACTTTTACCCCTAAAATAATGGTCCGTTATAAACTCTTACTATATCAGTTCTGTCAATCATTCCTGAATTTTTTTAAATAAATAAAAAAATTACAGCCCGGCGTGTCTGTTATTGTGAGCTGTATAAAAATTTATCAACATATATAGCAGCTATTGCCCCATCTGCAACTGCAGTTATGACCTGCCGGAGAGGCGTATTTCTAACATCACCGACCGCAAATATACCGGGCAGAGAAGTTTCCATTTTAAAATTGGTAATTATAAAATTTTTCTCATCAAGTTCCACTAAATCTTTTACCAATTCAGAATTAGGTTTCCAGCCAATATATTCAAAGACTCCATCAACCTTAATTTTATATGTTTTATTTTCTTTTTTGTTTCTTATTAAAATTCCCTCCAGTTTATTCTTACCTATAAATTTCTCTACTACAGAGTTCCATAAAAATTCTATTTTTTTATTCTTAAATACCCTATCCTTTAGAATTTCTACCGCACGAAGTTCATTTCTTCTATGAATTATATATACCTTTTTTGCAAATTTCGTGAGAAAAATTGCCTCTTCAATAGCTGTATCTCCACCTCCCACAACAGCAACTTCTCTATCCCTGTATAAAGCTCCGTCGCAGGTTGCGCAAAAAGAAATACCCTTGCCAATAAATCCACTTTCTCCCTCAACATTCAGCCTATCAGGACTGGCTCCTGTAGCCATTATTACTGATTTTGTCCATATTAGCTTTTCATCGCCAGGACACTTAAAATGATAAGATTTATCTTTTTTTGTGGTGTTAACTGACTCAATAGAGTTTACAGCAAAATATTCCCTTACTTCGATATCAAACCTTTTACAATGCTCCAATAAATTTTGTGCAAGTTCATAACCTGAAATATCATCTTTAAAGCCGGGATAGTTTTCGACAGACGCTGTATTTATTATTTGTCCACCTGCCATTTTTTTTTCTACAATTTCAAAATCAAGCCCTGCTCTTCTGGCATACAATGCCGCACTCAGTCCTCCCGGACCAGCACCAATAATCAGTAGATCAGTTTTTACTTCCTGCATATCGGTTAAGCTCCCATCTTTTAAAACAATTCAATACGGATATAAAAAGATATAAAAAGCGTATGCTATATCTACTATTATAAATAAATAGAATTTAAAATAAATGAGTAATTGAAAGCATGCTAAAAAATATTATGATTACAGCAATAAATTACCTGCAGAATATCAATATTGCCAAAGTTTAGGATAGAAGCTGATATTATTATTTCCTAATATCTCTTTGCAGCTTCTTTTATTCTATCCTCAAGTTCTTCTTCTGATTTTATACCTGAAATATTCAGATCTAAATCCATCAGGAGTTTTATCGCGCTTCTAACAATCACAGTATTAGCTATTTTATGACCACCAGATTTTTTGCATTCAATACCTAGATTCTCCAGGAATGACACCATATTTGAAGGCATAGTTATAGGAACCCTAAAATAATCCTGCTTTCTTTCTACCATGTTTTAACCTCTTGCTATAATTGTATTGTAGTTTTACGTATATGAGTATATCTATTAAAAATCAAATTGTCAAATAACCAGTTATTCTTAAGAAAATCAAGATTTGACTTTCCCTTACCGGCTTGTTAAACTTCAATATTAAATTGGAAATGAAAAATACGAAGAAAAAAGAAAATATTATGAAAATCTCAGTAATCGGCGGAAGTCAGGTAGATAGTGAAATTTACAACCTGGCTTATGAAGTGGGAAAGGAAATAGCCAGAAATGGCGCAGTGCTTGTTTGCGGAGGTTTGGGTGGAACAATGGAAGCATCGTGTAAAGGAGCAAAAGAAGAAGGAGGACTAACTATCGGTATACTCCCTACTGCAAATGAAAATGATGCAAATAAATATGTTGACATAAAAATACCTACCGGAATGGGTTACGCCAGAAACGTACCAATAATACTTTCATCTCATGCTGTGATTGCTGTTGACGGAAGCTACGGTACCCTTTCCGAAATCGGTTATACATTGACTTTTGATAAACCTATCATCGCACTAAAATCCTGGGAGGTTCGCCCATATTATAGTGAAAACACTCCATATATAATTAGAGCCAAGACTGCAAAAGAGGCTGTAAAGATAGCCATAAGAGAAGCCAGAGATTATATCAGGAAAAACAAGACGGGTTAATTATCAATTAATGATTTACATTGGTCACTGGTACCCATCCAGATTTGATGATTAAGGAAATATTTTAACAAAATTTATCTGTAAATTAGACAGGGAAGATTTCAGATTTTCCCTCTCCTCAGCGCTCACCTCATCAATTATAACCTTTAGCAGTGC
>Ga0208828_1001207_pt1 | contig 10183 bp, 9 predicted proteins | sample Kivu_160m_FD_185487 | JGI IMG/M metagenome (GOLD analysis project Ga0208828, IMG submission 185487) | Freshwater microbial communities from Lake Kivu, Western Province, Rwanda to study Microbial Dark Matter (Phase II) - Kivu_160m (SPAdes)... | ecosystem: Environmental > Aquatic > Freshwater >... | reverse complement strand
CTGCTTCTCCGCCTCCTGGTCGAAACGGGCGGGCGCCGAGAACGAAATGGACAGCGCCGCGATGAGAGAGACGGCCGCCGCAATCTTCATTCTTTCCTCCTTGTCCTGTACAGGGCGTTCTCGGGCCAGATTTCGTCCTCCGGGCGGTCGAACTGGAGGAACTCGACCGGCGCCCCGTTGTCGACGATAAAGGCAACGGTCAAGCCCTCGGACGGGCGGTTAAGCGCAATCAAGATCTCCCTGCCCTTGACCGCCTCGGCGATGTCCTCGACGACGAAGGCGACGTGGGGAACGGTCTTGACCAGTTCCGGCAGGGGACAATCCGGGTCGAAGGCCATCCATTCGATCCCGTAAGGGCTTTCGAGATACCCCGAGGCATAGGCCTTATGTTTAGGGATGTAATCAGCCTCGGGAAGCTTCCTGGAAGTCGGGATGCCGAGATGGTGATATCTCATCGTCGCTCCTTCGCCGCCGGCCGGGCTACCGCCGAGCAGGATCAGCCCCATCTAAAAACCGGAATCGCGCGTAAACTTCACCGCCGTTATCGTTAATTATTACGAAGATCATCCAAAAAAGTATACATTTATCCAGGATGGCGTGTCCCCTTGGGGGAGGGTTTGGTATAATGCCGAAGGGATGTCGATTTCCTCTGAAAAAGGATTTCCGGACATGAGAAACCTTCGCCCTAAAATCCTCATCCTCCTCGGCCTCGGCTTGGCCCTCCTGCCCCTCGACCGGGCGACGGGGACGGCCCCGGCCGGCCGGAGCGACGGCGAGTGCTTCACCGTCCTCGTCGGCAAGAACGCCGCGGCCGACGGCTCGGTCCTGGTCGCCCACAACGAGGACGACCGGGGTCAGATCGTCGTCAATGTCCGCAAAATCAAGCCCCGGGATTACGGCGGGCCGCGGAAGGTCGCCCTCGGGCGGGGGGCCATGCACGAAACCGACGGCCGGACGGCGGGGTTCCTTTGGATCGAGGCGACGACCCAGGAGTTCGCCGACAGCTTCATCAACGACCACGGGGTCCTTATCACCTCGGACAGCTGTCCTTCCCGCATCGCCGGAGACGACACGACCGACGGCGGCATCGGCTACATGCTCCGCCGCCTCATGGCCGAGAAGGCCTCGTCGGCCCGGGAGGCGGTCAAGATCGGCGGCGAGCTCATCGAAAAATACGGCTATCGCGCCTCCGGAAGGACTTACTCGATCGCCGACAAGAACGAGGCCTGGATGCTAGCCGTCCTCCGGGGGCGGCACTGGTACGCCCAGCGGGTCCCCGACGACGAAATCGCCGTCATCCCCAACCACTTCACGATCCGCGGGATCCGGCCGGACGACCCGGGCCATTTTTTGGGCAGCCGCGACATCGTCGAATACGCGGCAAAAAACGGCTGGTACGACGAATCCAAGGACGGGCCGTTCGATTTTAAAAGGGCCTTTGAGAGGCCTTCGAACCGCGAACCGGCCGCCGACGGCAACGCCCTCCGCCACTGGAGGGGCTTGAACCTTCTCGGGGGGACCAATTGGGAGCTCGGCCGCGACTATCCGTTCTCCACGAAACCCGGCCAAAAGGTGACCGTCGAGGCTCTGATGGCCGTCCTTCGCGACCACTACGAGGGAACCCCCTACGACGCGACCGACGGCTACAAGGCCGGCTCGCCCAACCGGACGAAATTCCGGACGATCTGCACGGCCTCGACGATCAACGCCTTCGTCGCCTCCTTCCGTTCCCATCTCCCGGAGCCGATCTCGGTTTCCCTCTGGCTGGCCTTCGGCAAGCCCGACACGACCGTCTTCCTGCCCCTTTACCCGGGCCTGGAAAACCTCCCCCCTGGCGCCGGGGTGGGGCCGGACACGCACGACGACGAGCCGATGTACCGGTCGCACTTCGAGGACGCGGACATCAAGGCCGCGAAAAACGCCCTTCTCCACACCAAGGTCCTGGCCCTCGAAAACGCGGCCGAGGCGAATTACGGCCCGATGCGCGAAAGGATCGAGAAGGAGCTCTTCCCGGCGGAAAAGTCCTTTCTCGAGGGACGACCGAAATTCGAGGCCGAGTTCGCGGCCCTCTCCGCCAAGGACAAGAAGGCCGCCCTATCTAAGCTCGAAGCTGACGTCGCCGGAGCCTTCGAAAAAATCGCGGCTATCACGGAAAAGCTCCTGAAGTGACTCCCCACCCGGTCCTGATGAGCGAAACTTTCGCCGCGGCCCTGGACCGCTCCGACCCGCTGGCCCGATTCCGGCGGCGTTTTCACGCTCCCCCGGGGACGATCTATCTCGACGGCAACTCCCTCGGCCTTCTTTCGCGCGAGGCCGAACGGTCTCTCACCCGGGTTCTCGGGGAGTGGCGGACCCTTGGTGTCCGGGGCTGGATCGAAGGCCCTCGCCCCTGGTTCACCGCGGCCGAGGAGGCCGGCGCGGCCGCGGCGCCCCTCGTCGGAGCCCGGGCGGAAGAGTTGGTCTTCACCGGGACGACGACGGTCAACATCCACGCCCTGGTCGCGACGTTCTACGAACGGCGCGGGCGAAGGACGCGCATCCTCGCCGACGCCCTCGATTTCCCGACCGATATCTATGCCCTCAGGTCCCAGATCGCGCTGCGCGGCGGCGATCCCGAGGCCGACCTCGTCCTCGTCCCGAGCCGGGACGGCCGGACGATCGAGGAGGAGGACATCATCGACCGGCTGACGCCGGAGGTCGCCCTCGTGTTTCTCCCCTCCGTCCTCAACCGCAGCGGCCAGCTTCTCGACATGGAGAGGCTGACCCGCGAGGCCCATCTCCGGGGGATCCCGATCGGCTTCGACTGCAGCCATTCCGCCGGCGTCGTCCCCCACCGCTTGAGCCGATGGGGAGTCGATTTCGCCGTTTTTTGCGGCTACAAATATCTCAACGGCGGACCGGGTTGCAGCGCCTTTCTCTATCTCAACAGGAACCATTTCGGCAAGAAGCCGGCCCTGGCCGGCTGGTTTGGAAACAAAAAGGCGAGCCAATTCGACCTCCGCCTCGATTTCGACCCCGCTCCGGCCGCCGGAGGCTGGCAGATTTCCTCGCCGGGAATCCTGGGATCGGCGACGATGCCCGGCGCTCTGGCCGTCCTCAAGGAAGCCGGGATCGGCCGGATCAGGCGGAAATCGGTCCGGATGACGTCCTATCTCATCGACCTTGTGAAAGCGACCCTGGAAGTCCCACCCTACGACTTCAGAATCGGCACTCCTCTGGATCCGCGCCGCCGGGGAGGACATGTCGCCCTCGAACATCCCGCGGAGGCCTTGAGGATCAGCGAGGCCTTGAAAGCCCGCGGCGTCGTTCCGGATTTCCGTCCGCCGAACGTCATCCGGCTGGCCCCCGTCCCCCTCTACAACACCTATCGCCAGATCCGGCGCGTCGTCCTCCACTTGAAAGACATCATCGACACCGGCGAATACGGGGCTTTCTCCGGGCGCCGAAAAGCCGTTTCGTGACCGCGCCGGCCGTCCTCCTCCGGATTCGAGAATCCTCCGGACATGGTCAAGAGGCGCCGTTTCTTCTAAAATGGCCAAGGACATGAACGACGGGGCCGATCCTTCCCTTGTCAACGCCCTGAATATCGACGTCGACGACTGCGTCGCTTCCGCCCTCCAGTCGTATAACCGCCGGTGGGAAAACATCGGCTACTCGCCGAGCGTCTTCAGGGAGCTCGAAAACGTCCTCGACCTCTTCCTGAAGCTCGGCCTCGGAGCGACCCTCTTCTTCCCCGGCTGGGTGGCCCGCGCCCGTCCGGATCTCGTCCGGAGGGCATCGGGCGAAGGCCACGAGATCGGCTCGCACGGATATCATCACCGGATCGTGAGCCGGTCGACGCCGGCGGAGTTCAGGAAGGACCTCAGGGAGTCTCTCCTCGTTTTACGGAATATCTTGGGAAATCCGGTCACGATCTTCAAGGCCCCCCGATGGTCGATCGACGAAAACTCCCTCTGGGCCTTCGACATCCTGGCCGAGGAGGGAATCAAGATCGACTGCACCGCGCGTCCCCGGGTGAAAAAGAGGCTCGGCTACAGGCCCGACCACAACCTCCCCATCCGGCTCGACAACGGCCTCTTCATCATCCCCCCGACCTCAGCCACTCTCTTCGGCCTTTATACGCCTCTCATCACGGGGGGGGGCTGGTGTTCGATCGCCGATCGTCTCGGCCTGAGGGCGAAGATCATCGGCCGCTTCCGGGAGCTCAACAGGCGCGGCGTCCCCTTTGTCTTCTACTTCCACCCCTATGAGATCAAGTCCTTCACGACCCGCGGGACGGCGGCGAAATTCCACTGGGAAGGCTTCCTCTACCATCTCCTCGCCGCGGAGCGGCTCGGAAACTTCTTTCTCGAGGTGTCGCGGGAGTTCCCTCTCGCCACCATCAGCCGGGCCTTCGGCCGCTATGTCGGATAGAACCCCCATGAAGGTCTGCATCGTCACCCGCGAAGACGGCCTTCATCTGAACGACCCGCTGAAACACGTCATCGCCCGGAGCCGTCGCCGGTTGTCCGCGCTCGTCCTCATCGAAGAGGCCCCCCGCGTCTTCAAATCCCCGTCGTACCGCGTCCGCGCTTTCCTGGTCACCCTCCTCGCCATGCGGCCGCGGTATTTCCTGAAGACCGTCATCAAATCCGTCCGCTGCGCGGTCGCCGGCCGTGCCGCCACGCTCGAGGAATTCGCCCGCGCGCGGGCCATCCCCGTCTTCCGGGCGAAGACGCCGAACGACCCCTCCTGCCTCCGGCTCCTGGCCGGAATTTCGCCCGACGTCGTCATCCACCAGAGCCCCTTCATCTTGAAACGGCCTTTTCTGGCGATCCCGAGGGTCTGCACGCTCAACAGACACGGCAGCCTCCTGCCCCTTTACCGCGGCCTGCTCGCCCCTTTCTGGGCCTTGTCCGAATCCGCCTCGACGTCGGGCGTCACGATCCACACCGTCGATGAATCGATCGACGGGGGGAAGGCCGTCGTTCAGGAGGCGATCCTCCTCGGCCGAAAGGAGTGCCTGGGCAGCCTCCTCGAGAAAGGGTTCGGGATGTCCGGCGCGTTGTTCTGCCGGGCCCTCGACCGGATCGAAGGGGATGAGGATTCCTTCAGGTTTCTCGCCGACGGCGGAGAATCTTCCGGGCCGCGCGCGCCGGGAAAGACCTACGGATTTCCGGCCGGGCGGGACATCCTCGCCTACCGCTGGCGAAGGATGAAAGACGCTCTCGCCGGCCGCTGATTCGTCCCCGCCGTCGGGTCCCGGATCGCGGGGCCTTGGCCGGGAGGGGACGCGTCAGGAGGGCGTCGTTTCCTCGTCCCTGGCGTAGGCGGCTCCGCCCGTCTTCAGCAGATTGCGGAACTCCGCGTCCGAAAGATCGTCCCGGATGGTCGCCGTCACGGGTTTCGTCAGGAACCGCTTCATGTTGATCTCGTCGACGAGGCTCGCGATCCGGATGTGGGTCTTGGCCGGCGAGGGATCGATGGCCACGGTGACGGCCTCGCCGCGGACGAAAACGGCCCGGACCTCGGGCAGGACGGAGACTTTCTTGACCAAGGCCTTGACCTTGCGCTGCTGCCGGTTCCGGATGGCCCGATAGAGGAAAAAGAACAGGACTCCCGCTCCGACGAGATTTCCCCATTGGAGGTTCGTCAGGGTGAAGACGGCCGAGACGATGAGCGCCGAGGCCAGGACGGCCAAGCCCTTCGTCCCGTAAGGGAACGACGTCTTGATCCATTCGATCCAGCCCCACAGGCGCGCCCCGCCCGGGAGGCCCGTCCTCGTCCCCGTCTCGAGCTCGTGCTTCACCCCCTTGAGGTCGTCGGCCAGGGCGTGGGCGTTGGGATAGCGGTCCTCGCGCCGCTTGCGGAGGCATCGGGCGATGATCCGGTGAAGCTGGGGAGGGATATTCCTCTTGACCAGGGTCACCGGCTTGGGTTCCTCGAAGGCGATCGCGTGCATCGTGTCCAAGGGGGTATCGCCCTTGAACGGCCTTTCTCCCGCGACCATCTCGTAGAGGACGATCCCGAAGGAGAAGATGTCGCTGGCCGGGGTCAGGGCCTGCCCCCGGGCCTGCTCCGGACTCATGTAGGGAGTCGTCCCCATGACCACGCCCGGCATGGTCTGGGTCGTGTCCTGCGTCTTCGTCCGGGTGATTTCGGCGGGACCGGCTCCGCCCGATTCCACGGCCGGCTTCGTCTCGAAAAGCTTGGCCAGTCCGAAATCGAGGAGCTTAGCGTGGCCGTCCTTCGTGACCATGATGTTGTCCGCTTTGATGTCGCGGTGGATGATCCCGGAATCGTGGGCCTTGGCCAGCCCCTCGGCGACCTGATGGGCGACCTCGACGGCTCCGGTGAGATCCAACTCCCCGTCCCGGACGAGACGGCTGATCGTCCGGCCGTCGATGTATTCCATGGCGATGAAGGTCGTGCCCTCGACTTCGTCGATATCGTAGACCTGGGCGATGGCGGGATGGGTGACGGCCGCGGCGGCGCGGGCCTCCCGCAGAAACCGGGATTTCCGCCCGGGATCGGAAAGGAGTTCGGGCTTAAGGACCTTGACGGCCACCGGACGCTGGAGCTTGGCATCCCGGGCGAGGTAGACGATGCCCATGCCTCCGCAGCCGAGGGTGTCCTCGATCTCATAATGCTTGAAGGCTTGGGGCATGGTCTTTTCGGCCGGGGAGCGCCGGGCCGTCTTTCTCATACCATAGGCCCCGGGCCGGGTCAATCGGACCGGCGAAATTCGCCGGCGTTGGTGTAAAATACCCTGGAGACGCTCGCCAGGAGGATGCCATGAAAACGACGATCGCCGGCGCCATGACGGTCTTGCTCGTCGCCCTCGCCGGAGCTGGCGGCCCGTCTTCGGCCCAGGAAAAAACGTCCACGGAAAGCCAGGCCTTCGAAAAGCTCAAGGAGGCCGACGCCCTCAACCAGAAGGACAAAATCGAAGAGGCCGCGGCCGCTTACCGGGAAGCCGCCCGGCTCTATGAGAAAGCCCTCGCCTCGAAACCCGACGACAAGGTCTTCCTCCAGAATCACAAATATTGCCTGGGCCGGCCGGGCTACATCCGGATCCTGAAGGCCCAACGGCTGGCCAAGGAGGGCCGGATGCGGGAGGCGGCCGACCTGTACGACGCGGCGGTCGCCGAATACGGAGAAGCCCTGGCCGCCTATCCCCAAGAGAAAAATTTTCTTCAGAACTCGGAATTCGCCCGGCAGAACGGAGCGGTCGCCCGCTTCCAGGTCTTGCTCCAAACGAACGGCCCCGCGCCCGACTTCGCCCTCCCTTCCCTCCACGGCGGCCGGGTCGGCCTGGCCGACTTCCGGGATAAAGTCGTCCTCGTCGAGTTCATGGCCGGCTGGTGCCCCGGCTGCCAAGCGAGTCTTCCCGTCCTTCAGTCCGTCAAGGACCACTTCTCCGGAAGGCCCGTCGAAATTGTCCTCCTGGCCTTGGACCGCGTCAAGCCCTGGCAAAAAAGCGGTTCCGACAAGAAATCCGTCGAGGCCACGAAAAGCTTGACCCTCAAGGCCGTCTGGGCCGAGGAGGACACGTACCTCCGTTTCGGCGCGTTTCCCTCCATTCCGTCCGTCTTCCTGATCGACCGGAAGGGATTCCTCGTCGCCCAGATTCCCTACGAGGAACAAAAGAAGGATGAGTTCATCGCCCGGATCGAAGCCGCTCTCCGCCGCTGAGCGGCCCCTTGCCTCGAAGACAAAGGCGGACATTGCCGTGCTTGCGGGCATCGTCATGATAGGGCTGGCCCTGGGCTCGACCGTCGGGCCGGGGATCGTCATCAAGTCCGAATTCATCTTCGAGACGTCGTCCTTCGCCCAGTGCCACGCTTCGACGATCGCCGAGAGCCGGGGAAGACTGGTCGCCGCCTGGTTCGGCGGCTCGGCCGAGGGGCGTCCGGACGTCGGGATCTGGCTCGCCCGCCATGACGGCCGGTCCTGGTCGGCGCCCGTCGAGGTCGCCGCGGGGAGGCAGGCGGACGGGACGCGTCTCCCCTGCTGGAATCCCGTCCTTCATCAGGCCGGCGAGGGCCCTCTTCTCCTTTTCTTCAAGGTTGGACCGAGTCCTTCCCGCTGGTGGGGGATGAGGACTTCCTCGGAAGACGGCGGCCGGTCCTGGTCGGCGCCGCGCCGCCTGCCGGATGGAATCTTGGGTCCGGTCAAGAATCACCCCCTCGTCCTCGCCGACGGGACTCTGCTTTGCGGAAGCAGCACCGAAGACGGCGGTTGGAAAGTCCACTTCGAACGGACGGGGGACCTCGGCCGGACATGGGAGAAGACGCCTCCACTCAACGATGGCCGTGAATTTGGGGTCATCCAGCCCGCCCTCCTGCGAACGGGCGGCTTCGGAGTCGTCGCCCTGTTGCGGAGCGACCGGGGCCGAATTTTCGTCTCACGCTCCGCGGACGACGGCCTGACGTGGACCCCGCCGGCGCCGACCGACCTCCCCAATCCGAACTCGGGCCTCGACGCCGTGACGCTCCGCGACGGCCGGCACGTCCTGGTCTACAATCCCGTCGAACGCGGCCGAGGGCGTTTGAGCGTCGCCCTTTCGAACGACGCCATTCGGTGGACGCCGATCCTCGTCCTCGAGGACGAACCGGGGCAGGAATTCTCCTATCCGGCGGTCATCCAGGCCGCCGACGGCTCCGTCCACATCACCTATACTTGGAAACGCCGGCGGATCAGGCACGCCGTCCTCGAATTTCCGCCCGTTAAAACGCGAAATTGACCCCGACGCTCAAGAAGTGGACCAGGGTGAAGTTATAGACTTCCTCGACATCCGCGCCGCCCTCGAGGATCCGATAACCGGCCCTCAGGCTGACCTTGTCGCTCAGCCGGTGCTGGACGGACAGGAGGACGTCTTCAGCCCTTCCCTGAGGGGCCGCGGCGGCGTCTCCCTCGAGGAGCAGGCCCCACTTTTCTTGAAATTGCCAGAGAACCCGGAAATTGAGGAGCGGGACGAACCCGACGTTTGTCTTCTTGGAGCCTTTGCCGTCGCCCTCGATCTCGATCGCCGCGTCCCTGATTTTGGCCGTGAGACCGACTCCCGCCCGCCATTTTCCCCTTCTCAGGAAATCGTAGCGGTAGGTCAGCCTGTAGGAATTGAATTTGAAAACGCCCGTCAGGGGGACGTTCGCCCGAAACGTCTCCTCGAAGAAAAAGACATCCTTATCCACGCTTCCGGCGGCGCGGAGCCGGAACGGAGAGGCAAAAACGGAGAGGGTGTGTCTCGATTTCCACTGATATCCGAGGCGAACGCGGAAGAAATAGGCGGGATCGGTCTTCAGGTCCTCGGAGAGGGAAAACCGTGTTCCCCCATCGCCGGGGATCGCGATATCGTTGTAGCCGGAAAGGGCCAAACCGTTCTCGAAGTCCGCGAACCATTGGCCGAACGCGGGCGCGACCGCCCCGAGAAGGAAAAGCCCGACCGCTCCGAAAAACAATGCGCTTCTTTTCATCAGCCGTCCTCCCATCGATTTTTGGGGAAACCATTATAACCGGAAGTCCTTTCTCCGCCCAAGCCTCCGGCAAGCGCGCGGGCCGGTTTCCCTGAAAGCCCGAGGAGCGAAGCGTGGAGAAAATTCAGCCGGCGAGCCGCCGGAGCGAGTCGAGGATCAGGTCGACGTCCCCGGGCCGGTTGCAGAGGAAGAAGCTCGCCCGGATGCCGTTCAGCCCGCCCTCGCCGACCGGCCGGACGCGGATTTTGTCCTTGGCCAGGTGGGCGTTGATCTCGCTCATGGCCTTGGAGGTCATCCGGAATCCGACCATGCAGGTCCGGTAGGTTTCTTCCTCGGGCGAGAGGATCTCGATGTTGGGGATCTCTTTCAGGCCGGCAAAGAAGGCCTCGGCCATGCCGTGGGCCCGCTTGAAGATGCGCTCCGGGCCGACCGTCCGGACGAAGTCGCAGGCCTTGCCCATGGCGTAGAACAAGGCGTCGTTCTGGGTGCCGTACTCGAAGCGCGCCGCCGTCGGGTGGAGGACGAACTCCCGCTTTAAGATGTCGTAGCTCTGGGAGGAGCCGCCGCCGACCGTCGTTGGGCGAAGGGCGTCGATCATCCCCGGGCGGACGTAGATGAAGCCCGTCCGCTTCGGCCCCATCAGCCACTTGTGGGCGCTGCAGGTATAAAAATCCACCCCGATTTCGGTGATGTCGAAGGGGACGCAGACCGGCGCCTGGCCGCCGTCC
>Ga0208828_1001203_pt1 | contig 10201 bp, 9 predicted proteins | sample Kivu_160m_FD_185487 | JGI IMG/M metagenome (GOLD analysis project Ga0208828, IMG submission 185487) | Freshwater microbial communities from Lake Kivu, Western Province, Rwanda to study Microbial Dark Matter (Phase II) - Kivu_160m (SPAdes)... | ecosystem: Environmental > Aquatic > Freshwater >... | reverse complement strand
CATTATGAGAATTATTTTATGCATCTAAAGTTTAAATAAAATGAACGCAATTATCTACATAAGAGTATCTACCAAAGAGCAATTACAAGGTTATAGCTTAACCTTTCAGGAACGTGAATGTAAATCATTTGCAGAGAGGGAAAATTTAAAAATTGTAAAAGTATTTGCGGAACGTGGTGAAAGTGCAAAAACCTCTAAAAGACCTGAACTCCAGAACCTCCTGGAGTATATAACTGAAAATAAAAAAGAAATAGATGTAATAATAGTTCATAAAATTGATAGATTAAGTAGAAATGTATATGAGACTTCTAATCTAGGACTTATTTTTTCTAAATTAGGAATAGAACTAAAATCTGCAACAGAGCATTTTGATAATACGGCAGTTGGGAAATTAACTGCAAACTTACTTTCATCTATGGCTCAATTTGACAATGATGTCAGGTCAGAAAGAACTTCTAAGGGAATGAAAGAAGCTTTGCTTAGCGGTAGATGGGTACATTTAGCCCCTTTTGGATATAAGAACCAAAGGGATATATATGGAAAACCAAATTTAGTTCAAGATGAAAATGCTACTTATGTCAGAAATGCTTTTAAATATTTTAACCAGGAAGCTCTTAGGCAAACTGAAATAGTAAAGAAGTTAAAGAAAGATGGATTAAAAAAAATTTCTAATCAATTTTTAAACAAGATACTTAATAACAGTTTATATGCAGGGATAATAGAACATAAATTTTTAGACAAACCAGTAAAAGCATTGTTTGAACCTATTATTTCAGAAGAAGAATATTATAGGGCGCAGGGGATACTTCATGGTAAAAAAAGAGCAGTAAAACCACGTCTTAGAATAAATCCTGACTTTCCATTGAGGTACTTTGTAAGATGTCCTTATTGCAATAAAACCTTAACTGGTAGTTGGTCAACTGGAAGAAATAAAAAGTATGCTTACTATCATTGTGTAACCAAAGGTTGTGAGTATAAAAGTGTTAAAAAAGAAAAACTGGAAATGGATTTCATAAAATACTTAAAAGAATTGAAACCAAAAGATATTGTGATTGATAAATTTTGTAAAGCTGTAGAAGCAAAATGGAAAGAAGAAATTTCAGAGCAAAATGATTATAGAAGGAAGCTAACTGAGGAGATTAATAAGCTGGAGGACAAAAGAGAAAGAATTAATGAACTTGTAATAAATGGGACTTTTGACAGAGGAACATATAAGGAACAAATAAGTATTGTTGAGGGGCAAATAGCAGTAAAGAAAATTGAACTCAGCGAAACTGAAGTAGAAGTAAACGATATAAATAGCTTTATTAATTATTGTAATTACTTCATTAAGAATATTTCAAAACTGTGGATTAGAAGTGAAATAGAATTAAAAATAAAATTCCAAAACATTATATTTCCAGAAGGAATTTATTATAAAGATGGAATTATTGGAACCACAAGAATAGCTACTATTTTCGAGGTTTTAAGGGATAAAGACGTTGAAGAATCAACAATGGTAGCGCATAGGGGAGTCGAACCCCTGTTTTAGCCGTGAGAGGGCCATGTCCTGGGCCACTAGACGAATGCGCCGAATTAAGCAGTAGTTTAGAATTCTATCTACATTGAGGTATTTTGTAAATACCTGCAAAGCCAATAACCAGACAAGAAAGTTTAAAAAAATGTCCCAATCTTTGAGCGTTTATTCTATTTTAGGGTCTTATATACTATAATAAAAATCCATATATCAATTGGTATAATTGAAAAATACTTAATAGAGATGAACAATAAAAATAATAAGATAGAGAATGCGAGAGATATCATAGAGGCGCTTTCCAAAATAAGCGAAGCCATGACTTCGGATCTATATCTCGAAGATATCTTGAAACTTATAGTGACCGTGACTGCAGAGGTCATGGGATCCAAAATATGTTCGCTCATGCTTCTGGATCCCAAAAAAAAAGAACTTTCTATAAAAGCTACCCAGAGCATCAATAAAGAATATATCAATAAGAATCCTCTTAAACTGGGTGAGGGGATTGCAGGAAAAGTAGCTATGGAGGGCAAGCCCATATCTGTATTTGATATTACAAAAGATAAAAACTATAAGTACCAGGAGATAGCCCGGAGTGAAGGGCTGATCTCTCTTCTCTGCGTACCCCTTCATGTCAAGGGGAAGATCATAGGAGTTCTTACCATATACACATCGGAACCCCATCATTTCAGTGATTATGAAGTCAATATCCTAAAGACTGTGGCGGACCAGGCAGCCATAGTAATCGAGAACTACAGGCTGGTGATGGAAACCAGAGTAATAAGGGAAGAGCTCGAAACCAGAAAAGCAGTGGAGCGGGCAAAGGGAATACTGATGAAAGAACAAAACCTTAACGAAGAAGAAGCTTTCAGAAAAATACAGAAATTTTCTATGGACAACAGGAGAACTATGCGAGAAGTAGCAGAAGCAATAGTTCTTTCACACGAGATGAAAAATATATAAACTGAAATGGGGGGACAGAGTAAATTATCTTATAGAAATTCATTTATATAATGATATAATAAAAAAAAATTTTTAATACAAATTCTTATTTTTTAAAGGAGGATAAATGCCATTAGTACCAATGAAACAGGTCCTGGAAGAAGCCATAAAAGGCGATTATGGAGTAGGAGCATATAATGTCAATAATATGGAACAGATTCAGGGAATAATGAGGGCGGCAAGTGAGACCCGTTCGCCCGTGATCCTTCAGGCAAGCCGGGGAGCATTGAAATACACTAATATGGCTTATATCAAATATCTGGCTGCTGCTGCCGTTGAAGATAATCCCGATATACCAATAGTTTTGCATCTTGATCATGGAAACAGTCTGGAGACCTGCAAAGAAGCTATAGCGCTGGGCTTTACATCTGTAATGATCGATGGATCCTTAAAAGAAGATTCCAAAACTCCAACCAGCTTCGAAGAGAACGTAAGAGTGACAAAAGAGGTCGTAGATTACGCTCATAAATTAGGTGTGACAGTGGAGGGGGAGCTTGGAACACTTGGAGGGATAGAAGACGGTGTTGGTTCCGGAACAGTAAAGCTGACCGATCCGGATGAGGCAGCAAAATTTGTAAAACTCACCGGTGTTGATGCTCTTGCCCTTGCTATCGGGACAAGTCACGGGGCATACAAATTTAAAGCAAAGCCAACCTTGGCCATGGATATAATAAATGAAGTAGTAAAAAAGATTCCGGGATTTCCTCTGGTCATGCACGGATCATCTTCGGTACCCGTTGAACTTATCGAAGTCATTAATAATTACGGAGGAAAAATGGAGAAGACAATGGGAGTACCAATGGAAAGCATCAAGGAAGGAATAAAGAGAGGAATCAGGAAAATAAATGTGGACACTGACGGAAGACTGGCTATGACAGGCGCAATCAGAAAATACCTTTCAGAACATCCAGATGCTTTTGACCCAAGGTCCTATTTTGGAGCTGCAAGGGAAGCAGTATACGAGACTATAAAAGGAAAGATGATAGATTTCGGAACTGCCGGTCATGCAGGAGATTACAAACCGATGACCCTTGAAGAAATGAAAGCAGTTTATAAGTAACACAAGAACAAGAACCTTATTAAAAAATATTTGACAAATAGTAATATGCTGGTATTATTCTTAAATTGAATATAAAAAATTCTAGCTGCATATAGCAGTGCAGGTGGAAATAAGAGGTAAAGAAGCCTTCTTAAAACAGAGATGTTTTAGGGAGGTTTTTGTTTTTGAGGGAATAATTGCGAGAGAGGGTCGGGGCAGCAGAATATAGATGAAAAAATACATTCAGGACATAAAGAAAGATAAAGGCTAATAAAAAAATGAATAAAATAAACAATTTAAATAATAGAAATACTCAGGAATATTTTTCCAGGTTCAGGATTCCGTCAGGTTGCGCCATATTCGGAATTGTAAATGAAGCAAGAGAAAGATTTTCGGGCCGAATGGTAATAGATGGCATCTCGGTCATGCATGAGAGATCCAATGGCCTGGGCGGAGGATTTGCAGCTTATGGAATATATCCCGGGTTCGAAGATGATTTGGCATTTCATATCTTCTATGACGATGCGGAAGCAAAAAAGCAGACTGAAGATGAGATATCCCTGAGTTTCAAGATACTGTTTAGTGAGGAAATCCCCACTGTAAAGATATCCAGAATCATAAATCCGCCTATGACATACAGATATTTTTTGAAGCCAAAGGGGAACTCTTATCAGGATAGAAAAAATAGTCAGAGTACTGAAGATAGCAGTAGTTGCGATACAGGTGACAGAAGTGAGGGTAACGGAGATGCCGCTAAAACCGAAGAAGACCTTATCGTGGATTTTGTCATGCATATAAACAGAGATATCAGAGGTGCTTATATAATCTCCAGTGGAAAGAACATGGGAATATTTAAGGGAGTTGGATTCCCGGAAGATATAGGAAGATTTTTTAAACTGGACCAGTACAAAGGTTATATGTGGACTTCTCATGGGCGGTTTCCTACAAACAGCGCCGGATGGTGGGGCGGAGCTCATCCTTTTGGACTGCTTGACTGGTCTGTTGTTCATAACGGAGAGATCTCGTCTTTCGGGACAAATAAAAGATTCGTAAGTGGATTCGGATATGAATGTACCCTTTCTACGGATACCGAAGTCATTACATATTTGCTGGATCTTCTGGTCCGAAAGCAGAAGATAGACATGAAGCTTGTTCACCTGGTTTTAGCATCACCGTTGTGGGAAGAAATAGAGAGAGTGTCTTCCGATAATAGAGAGATTTTAAAGGCTTTACGTATATTATACGGAAGCGCACTTCTTAACGGTCCTTTCAGCATAATAGTGGGAAGCAGCGATTTTATGTATTCATTAAATGACAGGATAAAGTTGAGGCCACTTGTTGCTGCAAGAAAAGGTGAATATCTTTTTATTTCCAGCGAGGAAGCTCCGATAAGAAAGGTCTGTGTCTCACCCGATTGCCTGTGGCACCCGGATGGCGGTGAGCCGGTTATCGGAATAGTAAGGAAAAAAGAAACAAAAAAAGATATGAAAAGCGTGCAAGCGATACAAATCGATGAAAAACCTGAAAGACTGGTAAAGACAGGGGTAGTTTCATTAAATAAAAGTCAGGGTGATTTAAATGGCTTTGAAATTAAAGCAATCTGAATTTGAAATTGAAAGAGACCAGAATAAATGTATATCCTGTGAAGTCTGCGTAAGGCAGTGTTCCAATGATGTCCACGAATATGACAGTGATCAGGACACAATATATAGTGATAATTCCAAATGCGTCGGATGCCGCAGATGCGAGAGTCTTTGTCCAACCGGTGCTTTAAAGATCAGGAATAGGGAGGACCAATTCAAAGCTAATTATAACTGGACCTCTTCTCACCTGAACAATATATACAGGCAGGCGGATTCCGGCGGGGTGCTGCTTACCGGAATGGGGAGTGACAGACCCTATACCATATACTGGGACCATATTCTTTTTAATGCTTCACAGGTTACCAATCCTTCGATCGATCCTTTGCGCGAACCTATGGAAATAAGGACATTTATAGGAAGGAAACCGGACGGGCTTGAGTTTGAAATGAAGAAAAACAAGGATTTGAAAAAAGGTTCGAAAAATATAAAGATAAAGCTTAAGACCAGGCTATCTCCTCAGCTGGATATCTCTACGCCTATAATGTTTTCGGCAATGTCCTACGGTTCCATAAGCTTCAATGCGTGCAAATCCCTGGCTGCAGCGGCTTCGGAGTTTGGAACATATTGCAATACCGGTGAGGGAGGAATGCATAAAGATTTATATAAATATGCAAACAATACCATCGTACAGGTTGCTTCGGGAAGATATGGAGTAGATACGGATTACCTGAACAAAGGTGCGGCAATAGAGATCAAGATAGGGCAGGGCGCAAAACCCGGTATAGGCGGTCATCTTCCGGGAGAAAAAGTTACCGAAGACATATCGAATACCAGGATGATCCCTGAGGGAACGGATGCAATATCTCCGGCTCCCCATCATGATATTTATTCGATAGAGGACCTTGCCCAGTTGATATATGCATTGAAAGAAGCCACCGATTGGTCAAAACCTGTAGGTGTAAAAGTATCGGCAGTTCACAACATAGCGCCTATTGCCAGTGGTATCGTAAGGGCAGGTGCAGACTTTGTGACCATAGACGGCCTCAGGGGTGGAACAGGGGCTGCTCCCCAGACCATAAGGGATAATGTAGGAATACCCATAGAGCTGGCGATCGCCTCTGTAGATGAAAGATTGAGGGAAGAGGGGATCAGACACAGGTCTTCGATTATTGCAGCCGGAAGTATCCGGTCCAGCGCGGATGTTATAAAGGCAATAGCCCTGGGAGCCGATGCCGTGTACATAGGTACCGCTGCTCTTGTAGCGATGGGGTGCCATCTTTGCCAGAAATGTTATACAGGCAAGTGCAACTGGGGGATCGCTACCCAGGATCCTTATCTTACAAAAAGGCTCAATCCGGAGATCGGAACAAGGAAGCTTTTAAACCTCCTACGCGGCTGGTCCCTGGAAATAAAAGAGATGCTGGGTGGTGCAGGTATAAATGCTATAGAAAGTCTTAAAAGCAACAGGGAACACTTGAGGGGTATAGGATTAAATGACAGGGAACTTGCGATTCTAGGAATAAAACATGCAGGAGAGGCGTGGTGATCGAAATATGAAAAGAATATATATACAGGAAGAATATTGTATAGGATGCAGGTTATGCGAGATTTATTGTCAGGTAAAGCATTCGAAAAGTAAAAAGATAATCAAGGCATTCAAGGAAGAAATGATTGATATACTTCCCAGGGTACTTGTGGAAGAGATAGGGTACAATTCATTTGCCATTCAGTGCAGGCATTGTTCGGATGCTCCATGTGTCGAAGCCTGCATATCGGGAGCCATGCAGAAAAACAAAAATACCGGAGTAGTTACCTGCAATGAAAATAAATGCGTTGGGTGCTGGAGCTGCATAATGGTCTGTCCGTATGGAGTAATAAGAAGGGATCTTTCGGGTAAAAAAATAGCTTCCAAATGCGACCTTTGTATTGATGAAAAAATTCCGGTATGCGTCGAGAATTGCCCCAACGAAGCTTTGAAGTTTATGGATAAAGATGCAAAAGAAAAAAGCCTGGCGGGTAATAAAGGCGGGCAGCAAAAATGAAAAATAAGAATAACAATAGAAAAAATAATAAATCGTTTAAAGATAATAAAACAGCCGATTATCTCATAATCGGTAATTCAGCCGCAGGCCTTGCTGCTGCGGAAAGCATAAGGGAACTGGACAGAACAGGGGAGATCATGATACTGACAGGGGAAAATTATCTGAATTATTCCAAACCGATGATAACATATTTCCTTACGGGAGCAGTGAACCTGGATATGATACATTTCAAGGATGAAAAATTTTACACTGATAACCGTCTGGATATCAGATTGAATACCACAGTGAGTTCCATAGATACTGATAAAATGTTTTTAGTGACTGATGACGGAAGCAGATATAAATTCAAAAAGCTTCTTATTGCAAGCGGGGGCAGACCCATTATCCCGAAAATAAAAATGGTCGGTAACGGATCTTTTGATTTTATTGACGGCACAAATTATGAAAAAGTCGGAGGGATTTTTACGCTTACAAATCTTGATGACGCAGTAAGAGTTAAAAATTATATTGAAAAAAATGATATTAAAAATATATCCATATTGGGCGGGGGCTTGATTGGATTAAAAGCTGCTGAGGCATTTTTAGAAAAGGGCATAGATGTCAATATAATCGAGCTTGCCGATAGGATACTTGCTGCAACCTTTGATAGGGAAGCTTCGGAAATTATCGAAAAAAGGATAAAAAGCAAGGGCAGCAATATCTTCAGGAACAATACCATCGAAGAAGTTTATACCGGGGGTGGAAAGATTGCAGGATATAAGTTAAAAGATGGGAGGAAAATGGAATGCAGGCTGCTCGTTATTGCAGTAGGAGTCAATCCTGACACCGGATTTATCGAAAGTGGCAGTCTTGATAAGGCCAGGGGGATTATAGTGGATGACCATATGCGGACATCAGTTGAAAATATCTATGCAGCAGGAGATGTAATCGAAGGTCCTGATATGCTGCTGGGGATAAATAGAAATATTGCTATATGGCCGCTTGCCGTAAGACAGGGTGCAACAGCCGGGGTAAATATGGCCGGGGGAAATAAAAGATACAGCGGAGGATTTTTTATGAATTCGGTCGAGTTGGTGGGTATCCCCTCTATTTCTATGGGTATAACCAATATCGGGGAGGAAGCAGCAGGAATAGAAGTATTAAGAGATTTCAATGCTGATAGAAATATGTACAGGAAAGTAGTAATTAAGAATAACAGAATAATTGGAGTTATACTGGTAGGAAATATTGAAAGGGCAGGGATCTATGCGGGCTTGATCAGGAATGAGATAGATATAAGCGGTATAAGAGAAAATATAACCAGAGAGGATTTTGGAATAATCCATCTGCCTGCTGATTATAAGAAACATCTTGTTATTGGAGAGGGTATAGAGGTATGAAACTATTAATTGATGCAAAGGGCCTGGAATACCGGGAGCTCAACTTAAAAGTCAGAAATTTCTTAAATGGTAGTGATAATAATCGCGGCAGCAATAACCGCGAGGTCATCATAAAGAATGCTCTGGGGCACAGGTATATTGGTGATGGTTTAAAAGGCGACGCTCTTATAAATATATATGGAACACCGGGGAACGACCTCGGGGCTTTCATGGATGGTCCCACTATCGAGATTTTTGGTAATGGCCAGGATGGCATTGGTAATACAATGAATTCAGGGAAGATCATAGTGCATGGTGATGCCGGGGATATCCTGGGCTATTCGATGAGAGGCGGCGAAATATTCGTAGAGAAGAGTATTGGTTTCAGGGGCGGTATCCATATGAAATCTTACCGGGAAAAGGTACCGGTAATAGTCATTGGAGGAAGTGCCGGTAATTTTCTGGGGGAATACATGGCCGGAGGTATTATAATTCTTCTGGGCCTCCATAAAAGGGAAAGAGCAGTTCTGCCTTTTACCGGAAATCCGGATATCACAGGAAATTATACCGGGACCGGGATGCATGGAGGTAAGATATATATAGGAGGAAATATAGAAGATCACAAGCTGGGTAAAGAAGTCAGGAAATCAGTGCCCCGTAAAGATGACCTTGACTTACTTGATAAGTACATTACTGCTTATTGCAATTTATTTAATATTAACCGCAAAAAGATTCCAAATGGCAACTTCCTGAAACTGGTCCCTTATTCTAACCGTCCATATGGGAAGTTATATTCTTATTAGCAATATAAATTCTCCCGGGATTAGGTTATCATATCTATTGATTTCTATATTAATTGGTCTATTAATCTTTTAGAAATATAAAATGAAAGATTCCCTGGTCCATATAGGTACTTCAGGATGGAGCTACGCTCACTGGACCGAGAAGTTCTATCCAGCCGGTCTAAAAAATAAACGCTGGCTGAATTATTATTCCGGGCAGTTTAAAACTGTCGAAATAAACAGCAGTTTTTATCATCTGCCCACACCACAGACTTTTAAAGGCTGGAAAGAAAGTACCGCAGCTGATTTCCTTTTCTCGGTAAAAGCATCACGGTATATAACCCACGTTAAAAAGTTAAAAGACTGCAGAGAAGCATTCAATAGATTACTTACGGCTGCAAGAGAGCTGGGTGAAAAGCTGGGTCCATTTTTATTCCAGCTTCCTCCAAATATGGGCAAAAACGAGGGCAGGCTTGAGGAGTTCTTAAAAATACTTCCCGTAAAATATAAATTTGCCTTTGAGTTCAGGAATGAAAGCTGGTTAACAGATGATATATATTGTTTGCTTAAAGATGCCGGCTGCGCTTTTGTGATTTCAAGTTCTCCGGGATTTCCGCATAGAGAAGAAATCACGGCAGATTTTTGTTATATAAGGATGCATGGACCGAGTAATCTTTACTCTTCTTCCTACTCTAATGATGAACTTAAAAAATTCGCTTCTATGATCAAAAAAAACTTGAAAAAAAATATTGAAAACTATGTCTACTTTAATAATGATGCCAGGGGTTACGCAGTGGAGAACGCCAGAACTTTATTAGCAATGGTGTCTTAAATTATAAATAATAAGCAACCAAAAGATATTATTGTGCTATAATTAATATC
>Ga0208828_1001195_pt1 | contig 10240 bp, 10 predicted proteins | sample Kivu_160m_FD_185487 | JGI IMG/M metagenome (GOLD analysis project Ga0208828, IMG submission 185487) | Freshwater microbial communities from Lake Kivu, Western Province, Rwanda to study Microbial Dark Matter (Phase II) - Kivu_160m (SPAdes)... | ecosystem: Environmental > Aquatic > Freshwater >... | reverse complement strand
GATCGGGGCCGTCCTTCGGGCCGTGGAAGAAACCGCAAATCTCGACATCCGGGAGATCACCCTCTGCGATACGGTCGGCTTCGGAAACCCGCGCCTCGTGGAAGAGATCGCACGGGCCTGCCGGAAGCGATTCCCGGATGTCGCCTTCGGGATGCACTTCCACAACACCCGGGGGCTTGGCCTCGCCAATACCTTCGCGGCCTATCAGGCGGGGATCCGGACCTTCGACGCGTCCCTGGGCGGTCTCGGCGGCTGCCCCTTCGCCCCTGGGGCCTCGGGGAACACGGCTACGGAGGACACGGCCTTCCTGTTCGCGGAAATGGGGGTGGAGACCGGTGTGGACCTCCCGGCACTGCTGGAGACGGCGCGGCGCCTCCAGGGAATCCTCCCCGACACCCCACTGACGAGCGCGCTCTCCCGCGCCGGTCTCCCCCGCCGGGCGGATTTCCCTGCCCCTCCTGATGTGCGGCACTCCGCTGCATTGCAGATCCGTAAATGAGTTTTCGGAAGGGGGCACTCCAGAGATTGATCGCTGTGTCCCTGCCGCCCCAATCGGAGCGCACTCCGGGGACATATCGTGCGGGCCAAACCTCTCTCCATTTTCGTCTTTGAAAAGGAGGCGGGGCGTGATAAACAGGCGTCCTCTGCGGAAAAGGCCGCCCCGGCAAGACAAGGCCGGGCATCCCGGAAAGACAAGGAGAAGATCGTGCGCATCGCCATCATGGGACAGGCCGCCTTCGGCGCCAAGGTCCTGGAAACATTATCGGACAGGGGGGAGGAGATCATCGCCGCCTGGCTCCCCCAGGGGAAGCCGGGGGGAAAACCCGATCCCCTGAAGACCGCCGCTGGCAGCCGCGGCATCCCGGCCCGCCAGCCGAAAAGCTATAAGGCGCCGGAGACCATCGAAGCGTTCCGGGTTACGCAGCCCGATCTGCTGATCATGGCCTTCGTGACCGACATCATTCCGCTTTCCTTCGTCACGGTCCCGACGCAGGGGGCAATCTGCTATCATCCTTCCATCCTCCCCCGCCATCGCGGCGGGAGCGCGATCAACTGGGCGCTGATCATGGGAGACCGGGAGACGGGGCTTTCGATCTTCTGGACGGACGCGGGGATCGACACGGGACCGGTCCTTCTCCAGAAGCGGATTCCCATCGGGCCCACGGACACGGCAGGTTCCCTCTACTTCAACCGGCTCTTCTCCCTCGGCGTCGAGGCGATCGCGGAGTCCGTCGATCTGATCCGGGCGGGACGGGCGCCCCGTCTGGTCCAGGACGAAAGCCTCGCCACCTACGAACCGCTCTGCGACGACAGGGTCGCCTGGATCGACTGGGCGAAACCCGCAGCGGAGGTCCACAACCTCATCCGGGGCTGCGACCCCCAGCCCGGGGCGTACTCCTTTTATCGGGGGAAAAAGGTCCGCTTCTTCGAGGCCCGGCTTGCGGACGTCTCCTGTCCGGAAGTCGGACCAGGCGGGGTCCTGGCGGTTGATGAAGGCGGATTTACCGTGGCCGCTTGCAGCGGGGCGATCCGCATCGGAAAGGTCCGGACAGACGCAGGCAAACAGGACGCCGCCGCCTTCGCCGTAACGGAAAGGATCAATCCCGGCGACCACTTCACGGCAGCCTGATACCGGAAGGCGGGCCCGCAGCGGAGGTTTTATAAACAACCATCATCCAAGGAGGTACAACGGTCATGGCGGCAGATGAGAAGGAGGACCTGAAGGAAGAATTGCAGGGGTACAAGGTGAAGATCATCCCTTCGATGAAAGCGACGCTCACATGGAGCCGGGAGCTGGTCTTCGTGGGGACGACGCCGCAGGGCTATGAACTCGAATTCGATGCCGACGCCCAATGGGGCTGCAAGCCGACGGAGGCCCTGCTGATGTCGCTGGGCGGCTGCATGGCCATCGACATCGTATCGATCTTGAAGAAGATGAGGATGGATATCGGCCGTTTTCGGATCGACATCACAGGGGAGAGGAACCCCGATCCGCCCCAGTACTTCAGGGCCGTGGAAATGGTCCTCCACTTGGCCGGCCGGAATCTGGACTCCCGCAGGATCGAGCGTGCCATTGCCCTTTCCCGGGAGAAGTACTGCTCCGTCTACAACTCCCTGCGCCCGGATCTGAACCTGAAGGTTCTCTATCTCATCGAGGACGGGGATTCCGCGTCTTCATAACCCCGGGTGGTGTGGATGACGCTTTTAAAAACGGGCGCCGGACCTGCCGTCAGCCTTCGGGCTTGCGACAGGTCCGGCGCGTTTTGCGGTCAAACGTTTATGCCGCTCAGAATGTCGGCGCCGGGAAGAGGATCCCTCCGAAGATCAGGTAGGCCAGAATGAGCGTCCAGATGATGTTCACGCCCTGGGCCACAAGAAACACCGCGGCCGGTTTCCCGCCGCCCATCTGGATGAGTTCCTTGAATTTGGTCTCCAGACCGATGCAGAGAAAGGCCAGCGTGAACCACCAGCCCCGGAGCCCCGCGGTGGTGCCCGTTACGGATTTTGCCTGAGCTTCACCCATGAAGAAGGAGAAGACGATAGAGGCGACGATGAACCCGAGGACGAACTTGGGGAAACGCGTCCAGATCTCCATGATGCTCGGCTTCTCTCCCCCGGCTGACTGTCCCTTGAAGGCGAACCAGACGGCAAGGAGGAAAGCAACCAGTCCGATCAGGACGTTCTGGGCCATCTTGACGACAACGGCAACCGACATTGCCTCCGGCCCGGCGATGGCGCCCGCGGCCACGACGGCCCCCGTCGTGTCGATGGTGCCGCCGATCCAGGCCCCGGCAACGCCCGGCAGCATTCCCACCGCCTTGGCAATGAGGGGTTGGATGAGCAGCATGGGAATGGCGCACAGCAGAACCAGGGAAATGGTGTGGCTCACCTTTTTAGGGTCGCCCTTGACGGCGCCGCCGGCGGCGATGGCGGCCGAGACTCCGCAGATGGATACGCCCGTCGCGAGAATGGCTCCAAAGTCATCGTCGAGTCCCATTTTACGGGCGAACCAGATACAAAAGTAGAAGACAACCCCGATGACCAGAATGGACTGGACCATGCCATAGGCGCCCACCTTGGCGATGGTGCCGAAGAGGATCTCGGCGCCCAGGAGGACCAGACCGATCTTGATGAAGAACTCCGTCTTGATGGCAGGTTTCAACCAATCGGGCACGCCGAACAGGTTGCTGATCAGAAGACCGAGGATCAGAGCCCAGAAGACGACCTCCAGGCCGTAGTACGAAACGATGCTGTTACCGGCAATGAAATACGACACGGCTGAGAGGATGAAAACGATGGGAAACCCGGCTATGAACTTGCCTACCGGCATACCCATGAAGGCCATGCCGATGATGCCGAGGATCCCAAACCCGATGAGCAGATAGAGCGCCTTCATGAGGTTGCCGCCGGAGAAGACTTTTGACACGGTCGCCCCGGCGTCGCCCTTGATGTCCGAGGTCAGCTTTGCGGACTTCTTCTGGACGTCCTTGTCCTTTGCCTCCTTAGCTGCCGCTTCCATCTTCCCGGCGGCGGCGCCGATGGCCTTCCTGTCTTTGGCGTCCAGGGCCGTTTTCAGCGCCGCAGCCTGGTCCTTCAGAGCGGTTTCGTTCTTCCCTTCCGCGTCCTTGGCTACGGAATCCACTTTTTTTGCATACCCTGCGATCTTGTCCTGGAAGGATCCATCCCCGACCCATTTCCATCCGGGCAGCGACATGGTCGCCCCCGCCAGGAAGAAGATAAGGATGAAAAACCCGATCCAGACGGACATCCAATCATCGCTTTTCCACAGAACAGACCAGTTTATACCCTTGCTATTTTCTCCCATTCATTTATACCTCCTTTTTTAAAATTTTCAGCTCGTCGTGATCATGCCGAAGTGAAGACGCCCAAGGAACCTTCAGACATGAGGGGCCGTCATGTCCGCTCCGGACGTACACTCTCAACGAAAACCCCACGAGAGCATCCTCAAACGGGCAGAGACATATCATGATTGGAGAGGATTAACGGGGATGCCCCGAGCTTGGTTTCTCATAATAAAAAAACCGGGCCGGTAGGATTCTATACAGGCGCCACGGGAATTGCAACCTAAAAAAACATTTCATTCCGCGCCCAGGGAAAAATGTACGCCCTTCTTAAAACAGTTGGAAATTTTGACAATAAGGGATAATATCAAACTATCACAGGGGAAAATAGGGGAAAACAACGTGATCAGTCCCGAAGAGGAAGCCTATGCCCTGGCCAGGGCCTATGTCCCGGAACACATTGTGAGCCTGATGACCCTGATTTCAAAAGGCGACCCTTTTCTGATAGAGGACCATCTGGGTCTTGTAAAGGACAACTGGCTCATCCTTGTTGGGTATCCTCTCGAAAAGAATTATTCTCCGGAAAGATGTGAGCGGATCCTGAAACAGGCCGTCGAGACATACCGGCCCGAGTACCTCTGGTTCATCGGACCTGATATTCCCCCCTCCCTGTTGGACTCGTGTAAAGAGAGGCAAACAGACCAATATTACAAGTTTGACCTTGCGCAGACAAAGCTGAAGCCTTCTCTCCAAAGGATTGCCGATAAAGCCTCTGAGGAATTAATCGTGGAAAGGGGTCACTCTATTTCCAAGGAACATGAGGCGCTGATTTCAGAACTCCTGAAAGGGGCGGACTTGCCGGCAAGAGTCAGGGAACTTTACCTTGCCATGCCCGATTACGTTGGCCGCTCGTCGAGCGCCTGGACACTCAACGCCCGAGATAAACACGGAAAACTCTGCGCTTTCTGCGTCGTGGACCTTGGGGCGCTGAATTTCTCCACCTACCTCCTCGGCTCATATTCAAAAAGACATTATGTGCCCCATGCCTCCGATCTTCTTTTCCTCGAAATGATCAACCTGACGCGCGAACACGGGAAAAACACCATCAACCTTGGACTGGGAGTCAATGAGGGCATCCGGAGATTCAAGGAAAAGTGGGGCGGCAAACCATTCCTCAGGTACGAATTTTGTGAGCGCCGATACGGGGGGGCGAGGAAAGTCTTTCTGATCGATGCACTTATGGGCAAGCTTTGACCATCTCGTAAAAAGTCTTAAAAGGCGGAAAATGGGACGGCTTCGTAAAAAGGCTGCAGGCAAGGCGCGCGAATCCTGAGGAATGAGGCGTACTTTGGCGTACGCCGCAATGACGAAGGATGAAGCGCAACGCAGCATCCGGACTTTTTACGAAGCCGTCAAGCTTTGACCATCCGTAACCCCGTGTGAGATATACATGAACTTATTCCCTTGGAAGAAAAAACGTTTAAGGACAATTTGGAGGGTTGAAAAAAACGGCGCGGGGTCTCTCCTCGTGGGGACGGCCCATTTTTCACCCTGCAGCTTCAGGAAAGCCCTGACCAGGCTGATCCAAGGTTCCGAAACTGTCCTCTTCGAAGGGCCTCTCGATCAGCAGAGCATGGCCGATGTCGCCCGATACGGCCGCCGGGGAGAGGGCACCCCCTCCGTTTATGATGCCCTTGACCCCGCCGTCATCCGGGAGATCAACCGGCAGTTGGCCGCCCGATCGGGCCCGGCCACCACGGCGGGTTCTTATCTGGACCTCATCTATGCGAAGACTTCCGGTTTTCTGGAAGAAAACGCGCGGGGGGTCCGTCCCTGGATGGCCTTTTTTACCACCTGGTCCGCTTTTTTGAACTGGAAATATTCGATGGACGTGGAAGCCTTCCGCATTGCCCGGAAGCTTGGGAAAAAAATCGAATACCTGGAGACCATCGAGGATCAACTCGAAGCCCTGGATGAAATCCCTTTTTACAGAATTATGAACTATTTCAATCAATTTCAACATTGGAGCGTCCACAGGGAATGGATCGTCAGGGTTTTCCTCGAAGGGAATCTGCATAACACCCTGTCCATTACCGAAGAATTCCCGACCCGTTGCGAACCCATCATCGGGAAGCGTGATCTCATATTCTTCAACGGACTCAAGGCCGCCTTCAAAAAAAGGCAAAACACCGCCTTCATCGGGATCGGCCATATCCCCGGGGTCCGGAAAATGTTTCTCGACGAAGGATATCGGGTCACTCAGGAATAGCCATGATCACTGCCGCACAGGAAGACCATATCGAACGTCACGCGTACCTGCCGGAACACGTTCCTGAGTACGTGACCGCCATTTCCCGGACGGAAGCGTTCCTCTTCGGAGACTTTCTCGCCTATGCAGGGGAGGGCTTTTTGATTTTCGTCGGATATCCTCTGGGCGCACCCTCCGACGAGAAACGAATGGAAAGGGATCTTGAGGATGCGGTGAAACGCCTCAAACCGGAACGCGTCTCTCTGATGGCCCCTTCCATTCCCGACTCCCTTGAAAACAGCGGCCATCCCCCCTCCGACCGTTACTATCGCCTGGACCTTTCGTCCGCTTCCGTTTCCCCAAAAACGAGGAACATGTTAAAACGGGCGGGAAGTGAACTCTCCGTTGGGAAAAGCAGACTTTTTGATGAGGAACACAGAAAGCTGGTTGAAGAATTCCTCAAGACCCGTTCCGTGGATGAAGCGACCCGATACATCTTTCGGAGAATCGATCAGTATCTCTCCGCCTCGAAGACCGCATGGATCTTCGAGGCGAGAACCGGCGGAGGCGAGCTCGTTGCCTTCGACATTGCCGAATTCAAACCCAGGGATTATGCCCTCTATATGTTCAATTTCAGTTCTGACGCCCGTTATGTCCCCGGGGCTTCGGATCTTCTCCTTTCCGGAGTGATGCGGCAGGCCATCACGAGCGGGAAAAAATATATCAACCTGGGCTTGGGGATCAACCCGGGCGTCACCTTTTTCAAAGAGAAGTGGGGGGGCGTCGCCTTTCTCTCCCATGCCTTCTGCCTATCCCATCCATCCAGAAAGGGGCTTCTGGAGATGATTCTCCAGTGGTTGTGAAGCGATGATTGAAAAGCTTTTCGGAAAGTTCCTGCGGCAAGGGAAAAGAAGGTCCTTTTTCGCCTGGCAGATCGAACTGACAACCCGATGCCCGCTCCGTTGCAGGATGTGCGCCCGCGAAGCAGAGGCGCCGTGGCAACACCAGGACATGGCCCTCGATGATTTCAAGCGAATCCTCCCCTACCTGACGGATGTGGAGACCGTCGTTCTCGAAGGCTGGGGTGAATCCCTGCTTCACAAGGATCTTTCCCAGTGCATCCGGCTGGTGAAGAAGGAGGGACCTCGGGTGGGATTTGTCACCAGCGGTTTCGGATTAACACGGGATCGGGTGCATGAGATCATTCAGGCGGGGGTCGACTTCGTGGGTTTCTCGGTCTCGGGGACCAGTCCCGAAACACACGATGCCATCCGGGTCAACTCCCATCTTCCGGACCTTCTGGCCGCCATTCGTCTTTTTCATCAGGAGAAGCAGAGCCTGGGTTTACCCGGACCCAGAATGCACATCGTCTTTCTCATGGTCCAGGACAACATCCGGGAGGTCCCCATGGTTCCCTTCCTTGCCAAAGAGGCGGGAATCGAAGAGGTGATCCTCACCAACATCTGTCATACGATCAACCCCTGGCAGGAAACACAGAGGGTCTTTGTCCGGGGAAATATTGCATGCGAATACGAGGGTCTCATAAAACAGGCGGAAGTCGCTGCCCGAAAGTTGAACATTCGTCTCAAGAAACCGGCCCTGTCCGCCGTCGATGTGCCTGTGTGTGCAGAGAATCCGCTCCGTAACCTTTACATCTCCGCAGAGGGAGAGGTTTCGCCCTGTGTTTATCTCCACCCGCCTCTTCCCTCTCCATTCAAACGCATCTTCTGCGGAAAGGAATACCGGATCGAGAAGGTCAGCTTCGGCAACATCTTCAGAAATCCTTTCCCTGCCATATGGCGTTGCGGCGGTTACGAAGATTTCAGGGGCCGATTCCTTGCAAGGGAAAAGAGGTACCAGGAGTTATACTTTTCGCTCCTGGACCGTTCGAAATTGAAAAGCCCTCGGGGCAACCTCCTTCCGGAACCTCCGGAACCTTGCAAAACCTGCCATAAAATCATCGGTGTCTGACAGGGTTCACCGCATCCGATCCTTTCTCCTTTCCCGCGTTCCATCCTTTTCCGAAGACCTTTGGAAATCGCGATTCCTCCGCGCGCTGGACCGAGGGGAATAGGGGGACACGATGCGGCATCGTGTCCCCCTATTCCAAATCTGCAAAGACGAAACTCGCGCTTCGCGCTCAAACAGTCGTCTTTGCAGGCGCTTAAGCTGCGGGGGCAGGGCGCCCCGAAAAATCTCCAATGCGCGCTTCCGGGATCCGATTTCCAAATTACGCAAAGGTCTCTTCCGGAGAAACCGGGCGGTGCGTTTACCGGCAGGCCGGGCAGACGGTCACGCACCGGAAGCAGTGGTACTCGAAGCCGATGAAGCAGGCCTGGTAGAGTTCGAGGAACCGCGGATTTACGATCTGTTCCTTCTGGGTCTCAGGCGTCGCCCCGATGAACTTCTTCGCATAGGCGATCGCGCCGCCGATGCCGTTCGGCTGAGAGACCCGGAGGCATTTCATCACGTCCGTTTTCCCCTCCTCCTCCAGGGCCTTCGCCGGGCAGGCCTCGACGCAGAGGTTGCACTGGTTGCAGAGTTCGTCCCGGACCGGCGGATCGGACTCGAGCGGCAGATCGGTGAGACAAGCGGTGAAGATGATCCGCGTCCCGTAACGGGGGTGGATAACGAGGTTGTGGCGGCCGAAGACGCCAAGCCCCGCGGCGACGGCCGCGTGCCGGAGCGAAAGATCGGCGACAACGCCCATGACGGGGGCGGCCATGTTCAGGGGATAGGAGGGGGCGATCGGCGCCGCCTTCGCCCGGAACCGGTCTTCGATGAATTTCGCGAGCAGGTAATTGTTCCGGGTCGCCAGACTCATCATGGCCAGACGCGACATCATCCGGATCCGCTCGTTCTCCGATTCGAGCCCCCCCTCGAGCTCGCGGTACCCCAGGACCACCAGCGAGCGGACCCCGGGAAGCAGCGTCCGGGGCTCCGGCGTCCGCGGAGAGCGGTAATCCTCGATGGCGGCAAATCCCACCACATCCGCCCCGTTTCCCCGACCGAAATTGCGAATGGCCTCCTTCATGATTCCCTCCTTCCAAATGTTCAGATGGTTGCGACCGAACCGCCGTTGAAAAGTCGGCAGGCCGATTATCCCGGAAATGGCTGCAGAAGGGAAGAAAAATCCGCATGAAAAAATAAAGCTTGACATTCAGTCTGAATCCCCCTATAAGGGCGCCGTATCCCGGCTCCAGGCGGAGTCCCGGATGAAAAGTTGGATATAGACATTTTGAAGTGCAAGGCCGGCCGTCATGTTCTCAAAAAGAGTCTTGGCGGTCATGTTGTTTTTGCCATCGTGTTCATCCGACTTGAAAAGAATTTATGAAAGGAGGATGCACAATATGTCAGAAGGTACAGTGAAGTGGTTCAATGAGCAGAAGGGCTTCGGTTTCATCGAGAAGACCGAGGGCGGCGATGTTTTCGTTCATTTCAGCGCCATTCAGGCCAGCGGTTTCAAGACGTTAGCCGAGGGCCAGCGTGTGAGTTTCGACATCGCGCAGGGCAAGAAAGGCCCGGCCGCGGAGAATGTAAAGCTCCTGTAGGATTTTTATCCGCAGAAAAACTTTAAAAAGCCTTCCGGCGCCTGAAAATGGCGTCGGGAGGCTTTTTTATACAGCGCCCCGCACTGCCGGCTTCCGGGGGTTCCTCTCTCCCGTTGATCACCCCGGCGGCGGGACGATTCTTCTTGACGGGCGGCCGCCCGCAATGCTATCCAATCCTCGGTTTCTGTAACGGATTTTCCCTCTCAAGTTTCATTGCCTTTCAAGGAAGGGCTTTGATGGAACATTTTTCATACGCAATCGTCGTTCCCGGCCGCCGGCACGGATGAGAAACGGATGCGAAGAAGGTCGTTTTCCCGCGGTTCGTGCAAACCGGTTGCCCCGGGGAACACGAGAAACCGCCGTTCAGGAGGCGCCATGAAACTGGAACACCTCTTTTCCCCCGTCACGATCAACGGCATGATCCTGAAGAACCGGGCCGTCATGCCTGCGATGGGAACCGGTTACGGAAACGCCGACGGCACGATGAGCGACCGTCTGGTCGCCTATCTCGCCCGGCGGGCAAAAGGCGGCACCGGGCTGATCATCACGGAGGTCTGCGCCGTCGATCCGCGCGGAAAGGGATTCCCCAACGAGATCGGCGCCTGGAGCGATGCGTTCATTCCCGGTCTCTCCGGACT
>Ga0208828_1001194_pt1 | contig 10240 bp, 9 predicted proteins | sample Kivu_160m_FD_185487 | JGI IMG/M metagenome (GOLD analysis project Ga0208828, IMG submission 185487) | Freshwater microbial communities from Lake Kivu, Western Province, Rwanda to study Microbial Dark Matter (Phase II) - Kivu_160m (SPAdes)... | ecosystem: Environmental > Aquatic > Freshwater >... | reverse complement strand
GCCAAACACAACCTGACCTTCATCATCATGCAGACAGACTGCCCCCAAGAAGTGTCTATCGCGAGGATACTGAAGCGCACCAAGGAAGATTATGTATCAAACGCACTAACCGAAGAAGCCTACTTAAGCAATAAAAAGAAATTCGAAGAAGTGAATCTGGATGACTTAAAGGGCTTGTACCCTGACCTTAATATCATCCATTTCATAGTCGATACCCGTAATGACCAGCCTGAGGACTGGTACATCACCAATGTGCAAAAGAAATAGATGAAGATAGACTTACACATACACACCAGGACATTCTCAGATGGCAACCTGCATATAGAGGAGGTTTTCCGGGAAGCCAAAAAGAGAAATATCAATTTAATGTCGACAACCGACCACGATTCTATAGACGGACAGGAAAGAGCAATCGCTCTGGCTAAAGAACATAACATAAGTTATATTACCGGTGTGGAATTGAATATAACTTTCCAGTATCCCCCCGAAACTGGCAGAGCCATTTCCCTGGACTTTCTGGGATACCAGTATGGTATCGGCAACCAGGAGCTTAAGAGCAAACTTGAATTGATAAGACAGCGCAGAGAGATTAGGGCTCTTGAAATCCTGGAGAAGCTGAATGCTGAATTCGACAAAGAGAGTATTGCCAGATTCGATAAGAAAGACATCGAGAATATACAGGACAGTGTCGATGGCGTGTTCGGACGCCCCCACATAGCCAGATACCTGGTAGAAAAAGGGATTGTCAGCAGTCATCAGGAAGCATTTGATAGATATCTGGTCAAGTGTGATGTCCCCAAGTTCCCTCTTCCGCTGGCTGAAGCATCAAGCTTAATCAGAAACGCTGGCGGCATATTTGTGCTTGCCCACCCCAATGACCCGCAAGGGACATCACTGGTGAGCATAACGCCTGATTTAGACGAGCAGGCGAAGATTATCGAGGGACATATTCTGGAATACATTGACGGTATCGAGTGCTGGCATTCGAGAAACGATGCCAGGACCACTGCGCACTACATCGAGTTCGCTAAAAAGCACCGCCTGCTCATGACCGGCGGCAGTGATTGCCATCAGAAACCAATCCTTATGGGCTCGCTGGATATACCCGATTATGTGGCAGAGCAGTTCATATGATGGCAGGATGTTGCGCTCAGATATTCTTTCATGCAGACAGCTTCCAGATAAATTATAATAAGGAGTAGCCAGTGAGTAATATTGCAAAGATAGTTTCAGAAAGGATATTATAGCCCCCTAAATGTCATTATAGGGAGCTCTTCGCTTTTTGTCATTCTGAGGGAGCGGAGCGAACGAAGAATCAAGTTAAAAACATGTCACCCTCACCGTAGCCCTCTCCCTTCAAGGGAGATGGAATAAGAGATTTCTCCCTCCCTTGGCGGGAGGGAGCTAGAGGGAGGGGGAAAGGATTAAATAGTGAATTATCACATCAAAGACAAGGCTCTAGCCGAGCACGGGAGGCTGCGCATCGAATGGGCCGGCCGGGAGATGCCGGTGCTGGGATTAATCAAGCAAAGGTTCACCAGGGCAAAGCCTTTGAAAGGCGTACGCATATCCGCCTGTCTCCACATCACCACTGAGACAGCCAACCTGGCTTTAGCACTTAAGGAGGGAGGAGCCGACCTGGTTTTATGCGCTTCAAACCCGCTGAGCACTCAAGATGATGCGGCAGCAGCGCTTGTTGAATACGGCCTGCCCACCTTCGCCATCAAGGGTGAAGACAACCAGACATATTATAAACACATAAATTCTGCCCTGGAACATAAACCGCAGCTCACCGTAGACGACGGCGCTGACCTGGTCAGCACCGCCCACCGAGAAAAGACTCAGCTTCTGGGCAACGTAATCGGCGGCACCGAAGAAACCACCACCGGCGTTATAAGATTGCGAAACATGGCGAAGGAGGGGAAGCTGAAGTATCCCATCATCGCCGTAAACGATGCCAAGACCAAATATTTCTTCGACAATCGCTACGGCACGGGGCAGAGCACTATCGACGGCATCACACGAGCCACCAATGTTCTGTGGGCGGGGAAAAAGGTGGTGGTCTGCGGCTACGGCTGGTGCGGCAGAGGCATAGCCAGAAGAGCTCAGGGGATGGGCGCCTGGATAATAATAACCGAGGTCAACCCTATCTCAGCGCTCGAAGCGTCTATGGACGGCTACCAGGTTATGCCATTAATCGAGGCGGCTAAGATTGGAGATATCTTTATCACCGCAACAGGGGATGTCAACGTTATTGACAAAGTCCACTTCTCCCAGATGAAGAACGGGGCTATTTTAGCCAACAGCGGTCATTTCAACGTCGAGATAAACATACCTGCTCTGGAGAAACTAGCCAAAGCGAAAAGGCAGATGCGCCCCTTTGTTGATGAATATACTTTAGCCGACAAGCGCCGGATTTATCTGCTGGGTGAAGGCAGGCTGATAAACCTGGCGGCGGCTGAAGGGCATCCTGCCAGCGTCATGGATATGAGCTTCGCCAACCAGGCGCTATGCCTGGAACATCTGGTTAAGAACAAGGGAAAACTAAAGCCAAATGTCTACCCCGTGCCCGAGGAAATCGATAATGAGATAGGTCGACTGAAGCTCAAAGCTATGAACATAAACATCGATTCCCTGACCATGGAACAAAAGAAATACCTGGAGAGCTGGGAAGAAGGAACATAATCAAAGGAGAAAAAATGTCGAATAGTTTTAATACCACCGCTTCCTATTTTTTTGCCTCGGAGTCGGTTACCGAGGGGCATCCGGACAAGCTCTGCGACCAGGTTTCCGATGCTGTCCTTGATGCCATAATAGCACAAGACCCCTTTGCCAGAGTTGCCTGCGAGGTTGCTGTGACAGTGGGACTGGTGATTGTTCTGGGTGAAATCACTACCAAGTGCTACGTGGAAATACCTGAAATTGTACGCCAGGTGGTCAAAGACATTGGCTATATCAAGCCAGAGTACGGCTTCGATTACGAGAGCCTGGGCACACTTGTGTCCGTTAAGAAGCAATCGACCGATATCTCCGCGGGCGTAACCAAGTCTAAGGAAGCCAGGGAGGAGAAGAAAATCGACGAGCTGGATAAGACCGGCGCCGGCGACCAGGGGATGATGTTCGGCTATGCCTGCAACGAGACGCCTGAACTTATGCCACTGCCCATATCCCTGGCACACAAGCTGTGCCGACAGATGGCTAAGGTCAGGAAGGATAAGACCATACCCTATCTCCGCCCCGATGGCAAATCACAGGTAACCGTGGAATACAACCACGGCAAACCTAAAAGGGTGGACTCTGTAGTCATTGGCGCCCATCACGACCCTAGCATCAGCCGCGACCAAATGGAGCAGGACATCAAAGAAAAGGTTATAAATGCCGTCATCCCATCCAAGCTCATGGATGATAGAACGACATACTACATAAACGGCGCTGGACAGTTCGTCATCGGCGGTCCGGTATCAGATACCGGCTTCACCGGACGCAAGATACTGGTCGATACCTACGGCGGTTACGCCCGCCATGGCGGTGGCGCCTTCTCGGGCAAAGACCCGACCAAGGTCGACCGGTCCGCCAGCTACATGACACGGTATATTGCCAAGAACCTGGTCGCTGCCGGGCTGGCTGAGCGCATCGAGGTGCAGGTTTCCTATGTCATCGGCGTCGCCCACCCGCTATCCGTCTCCTGCGAGACCTTCGGCACAGGCAAGGTTTCGGATAAAATTATCACTGACCTGATTAAGAAGCATTTCGACCTCCGTCCTGAAGCCATTATCAGGCACTTCGACCTACGCCGCCCCATTTACAGGCAGACGGCTAGCTACGGGCATTTCGGCAGAGATGACCTCGACCTGCCCTGGGAGAAGACGAACAAAGCCGCAGTTCTCAAGGCTGAGGCAGGACTCTGAGCGACACAGAATGGCTGTTAGAATAGGCTGCGCAAATATACTGGAAACGTTGCTGTAAGGGCAACAAGAGGTGAGTTTTGTTAGATGCCTCCGAAAATAGAACGCTGGCATTAGAGGTGGAGAATGTCTCCTTTTCTTTTGGCAGTGTCAGAGCTCTGGATAATTTGACCCTGTCGGTGCCGAAGGGAGTAAGTTTTGGTCTCCTCGGGCCTAATGGTTCTGGCAAAACCACACTGATTCGTATCTTGGTAGGGTTGTTAAAGCCTCGGCGCGGCAAAGTCAGCGTGCTGGGACAACCGCCTTCCCCCAAAGTAGCCAGCCAGATTGGCTATATGCCCCAACTCAGTGCCCTCTATGGAGAACTTTCAATAGCCGGAAATGTAGACTTTTTCGCCAGAATCTACGGGCTAAAGAACGCTGGGGCGCGGGCAGAGTTGGTTGATGAGACTATTAAGCTGGTGGAATTGGCAGAGAGAAAAAAGGCTTCTATTAATGAACTAAGCGGGGGAATGAGGCAAAGGGTGAGCCTGGCCTGTGCCTTGGTGCACAAACCGTCTCTGCTCCTGCTAGACGAGCCTACAGTGGGGCTTGACCCCGAATTACGGGTAAACTTCTGGAACCATTTCCGTAATCTGACAGCGCAAGGGATTACGTTAGTTATATCTAGCCACACTATGGATGATGCTGCCCATTGCGACCGTCTTGCCTTTCTAAGGGAGGGACGGGTAATTGCCCAGGGCACACCAGCACAGCTTACAGAAGCTACAGGCAACCCAGAAGCTTCTCTAGAAGATGCTTTCCTATATTTTACCAAGCAGGAGGTCTCCTGCAATGTCGCTTAATCGCATCTTCGCCATTGCTCAAAGGATCATCTTACAGCTTGTCAGGGACCGCCGAACAATGGCGCTAATCTTCATCGTCCCCATGGTAATTATGACTATCGTGGACTTGAGTTTTCCCAAGGACTCAGGGCAACAAGTCTTAGATTATATAGCACCGGGGCTGCTGGCCTTCATAGCCCTGTTTTTCGCCTTCATCCTTACCGGCGTTAGCTTCCTCCGAGAGCGCACTCAGGGCACGCTTGAGCGCCTGATGGCTTCTCCTGTCTCCCGGGGTGACATAGTGATAGGCTACCCACTCGGATTTCTACCATTTGCCATCATCCAATCCCTCATCATTCTTCTCTTCACCATTTATGTGCTGGATGTGCACTATAGGGGAGATATGTGGCAAATTTTTATCTTCTTGATATTAGCCACCGTAGTGGCTATAAACCTTGGCATATTTGTATCCACCTTCGCCCGCAACGAGTTTCAGGTGATTCAGTTCATACCCCTCGTTATCCTGCCTCAGGCTTTCCTATGCGGGTTGATATGGCCTGTAGAGCAGATGAATGAATATCTGCGGTGGATAGCTAAGTTCTTGCCCCTGACCTACGCCATAAGCGGGCTACAGGATATTATGCTCAAAGGGAAGGGGCTACTTGAATGCAGCTTTGACCTCATCATCTTGGTAGTTTTTGCGGCGGCCTTGTTGTTTTTGGCAATAATAACGCTGCGGCGAGCGCCATCAGGCTAAGAAGAAACAGTATGAGCAAGATAATAAAGTTCGGCACTGACGGCTGGCGAGCGGTTATCGCCGAGGACTTTACCTTCGACAATCTCCGAGCCTGCGCCCAGGGATTAGCCAACTACCTAAAACGGGCTAAGCTGGCTGAGCGCGGGCTGGTTATCGGCTATGATACACGTTTCGCTTCCGAGGACTTCGCCGCCGCCGCCGCCGAAGTGATTGCCGGCAACGAAATTAAAGTAAACCTGTGTTCCAAAGCAGCGCCGACACCGGTGATAAGCTACGCCGTCACAGCCACGAAGTCAATCGGCGGCATCATCATCACCGCCAGCCATAATCCGGGACGCTGGAACGGCTTCAAATACAAGGATGAGGCTGGAGCCAGCGCTCCATCTGAGGTCGCCGCAGAAATAGAAAAAAATGCCAATGCGGTACTCTCCACAGGCGAGGTGAAGCGACTTCCACTGGCTGATGGACTGAAAACAGGGCTGATAACATACCTTGACCCTGACCCGGCGTATTTCAAGCAGCTAAAGCGACTTATTGACCTGGAAGCTATTCGGCGCAGTCATTTAAAGGTCATCGTCGATTCCATGTACGGGGCTGGCATTGGCTATTTCAAGGAGCTTCTCAAAGGCGGCAAAATAGAAGTCATAGAGATTAACAATGAGCGCAATCCCTGTTTCCCCGACATTCAACCAGAGCCCATCGCCAGGAACCTGACCAAGCTCTCTAACACGGTTAAAAAACAGAAAGCAGATGTGGGCATAGCCAACGACGGCGATGCCGACAGAATCGGCATCATCGACGAAAAGGGAAACTTCCTCAACCAGCATCAGGTATTTTCACTGCTGGCTCTCTATTTTCTCGAAGTCCGCAATGAGCGCGGTGCCATAGTCGAGACCTTAACCGACAGCACCATGCTCCATATACTGGGAAAGCAATTCGATGTACCTGTTTATGAGACGCCGGTAGGCTTCAAATATGTGGCCCCGCTGATGATAGAGAAGAATGCACTCATCGGCGGTGAGGAAAGCGGCGGCTATGGCTTCCGCGGTCATGTACCTGAGCGCGACGGCATACTTGCCGGCCTGTATTTCCTCGACTTAATCATAAGGACAGGCAAGACACCATCTCAACTGCTGGACTACTTATTCAGCAAGGTGGGACCCCACTACTACGACCGCATCGATGTTCATATTTCCGCAGATGAACGACAGACGTTCTCCGAGAAACTGTCTAAGGGTGGTATCAGTTCCGTTGCCGGCTTAAAGGTAGCCAAACTGGACACCACCGACGGTTATAAATACTACCTGACTGATGACTCATGGCTGCTGTTAAGATTTTCTGGCACCGAGCCGCTAATACGCATTTATGCCGAGGGGCATACTACGGAACAGGTTCAGAAACTGCTGGACGGGGGCAAGAAACTGTTGGGGCTTTAAGATATGGTCAACCTGGATGACATTAAGGTATATAGGCGACTAGACACGGCAAACATGCTGGAGCACCTTCACGGCTTGCCCCGGCAATGCCGCGCTGCCTGGCACAAGGCTAACGACTTCAAGCTGTCTGAAGATTACGCCGGCATCGATAAAGTAGTTGTTTTAGGCATGGGCGGCTCGGCGATAGGCGGCGATTTAGTCCGCAGCCTGCTTTCATCGGAAAGCCAGCCCATTATATTTGTCAGCCGCGATTATGACCTGCCAGCCTTTGTTGACGAAAGGACGCTGGTTATTGCCTCGAGCTATTCGGGAAACACCGAGGAGACGCTGTCCGCCTTTTCCCAGGCTCTGAAAAAGAACTGCAAAAAGCTGGCAATGACCACCGGTGGCAAGCTGAAGGCTCTGGCTGAAGATGCCAGGGTGCCGGTATTCATTATAGATTACGTCGCCCAGCCTCGGGCTACCGTGCACTACAGTTTCATGGCCCTGGTGGCTTTCCTGCAAAAGTTAACGCCCGTGAAAACTCAAATGTTTGACAAATTAGGTCGTAAGCCAGATATCCAAATAGAAGAAATGATCAAAGACCTCGAAAAGTTGCTCGGAGAGCTTAAGGAAACCGTTCCCGCCAACTCAAATCGAGCCAAGCAACTGGCTGCCGGGCTGCAGGGCAAAGTAGCCGTGATTTACGGCGCAGGTGCCCTCTCTGAGGTCGCCCGCCGCTGGAAGACGCAGATTAACGAGAACAGCAAATCCTGGGCATTCTACGAGGTATTCCCTGAACTCAACCACAACTCCGTGGTCGGCTACCAGTTCCCTTCGGAGTTGGCTTCCAAGATATATGTAGTACTGCTCCGATGTCCTTCCCTCCACCCACGAATCCTAACTCGCTACCAGGTGACCAGCGAAATCCTGAAGCAGAGCGGCATCAGCCACGAGACGATTAACAGCCAGGGTGGCAGCCAGCTCAGCCAGATGATGAGCCTAGTCTATATGGGCGATTGGGTCAGCTATTACCTGGCAATACTCAATGAAACTGACCCCACGCCGGTAAAAGCCATTGACTACCTCAAGAAGCGGCTGAGCCAGGCGAAGTAGGGTTTGAGCCTGCCTTCGGGAACCAGACTTGCACAACACGATGAAAAGTTGAACATGCCTAGCCCCGTTGGTTGTGTATCACCTCTTCTTGAAGCCGCACGTATGTCCGCTGAGTATTCCGATTATGTCCTGTTGGATGTATAATGAGCTTAGGCTAACCGTTGCAGAGGTGTCGTGAAGAAACTGCTAATCATAATCGCAGGCTTGCTGTTAATAGCCGGGGGCTGCGGCCCCTCTAGTGATTCTTGGGAACCTTCGGTAGAGCTCAAGGCAGAAATCCCTCCTGACTATGTTACCTATACCAGCGAAGGGCTTTTTAGCATTTCCTATCCTCCAGACTTGATAATTGACACCAAAAGAATGGAGACTTACACAGAAATACCACTTAAAGAGACTCGTCCTGTATTCGATGGCTATATACCGAAAGATGAAGGAATTGCCGCTATTATAATGGTTCGGGTAATGCCAGCGTGGGGAGACTCGCCATTGCGGGATATCGGTTTTTGGACATGGCATGACATAAGCGAGATCGAACCCGAGGCCGTATTCTATTCACAAAAGGTGGCGGCTGTTGATGGCAGGAACGCAATAATTCTAAAGTACAGCACAAAGGAATTACATTTAGGTGAATGGTGCACCACTAATTTATACACTTTTAAGGACGGTCTGGTGTGGTGGGTAACATGCGATACGCGACCAGAAGACCTTGAAAACTACGAAGACACCTTTTACAACATATTGAGTAGCTTTAGAATTCATACTAACTGGTGGTCCAGGTGGAGTATGTAGATAGAAAAGATTTTTACTGCTATCATGGCTTAACCATTCTGGCTTTTTGTATCTAGATTGGATTCTAAGATTTGAAGGTCGTTGCTCTAATTGGGAATCTGACGCCAGGACCCCCTTACTTTTCTTGTAATTCGTTTAAACAAAACTGCATCGACGTCGAGGGGATCAAAATCAGTCTTCTCTGGTGACACGGATGGCGCATTCTCCATCGCTTTTATTTCCTCTAATGTTATTTTATTGGCTGTGGACTTATTCGAAGTATCTCTTTGCTTCATTGGCCGTGATCTTGGCAGAAGACGACTCCATAGATTCCCCATCAAATGATCCTCAATTGGTGGTAAATCGCTAGAAAAGGATATTACACCCTTTTCCTTCACTTTCTCCGGTAACTGAAGGTAATATTCATTTATTCGACAAAGGCTCTTTTTCAGTTCCTGGCCCCATACGAATTCTTGGTTACTTCGTAAAAAGAGAGGTGCACAACTTTGGTGTATACGGTCATTGGAGACAAACATCATACAGAATGGCAGGTAAAACAAGTAAGCTATATCGACGCGATTAGACGGCCGGGCATGCGAGATTAATTTCGTAGCTAGGCAAATATAAAAGAACAATTCGACTGTCAAAACGAATGAAGCGTACGGTGCGTATTCAAACAAAGGTAGATGGCCGGCATTTCTCCAACATTTCCGAACATCATGGTGTAAATGTTGTGGCACATTTAACAATTTGAGTGCTAATGGCATCAGTCCCGAATATTTATCGCCAGTACTAACCATTGCTCTAGCCAAGTCACTGGCATCTTTAAGGTTCTTGCACGAGTTTGTGTCAATCCCGAGAGTCCGGAAGGTTTCTGTGACATCCTGCAAATCGAGGTTATATAATGCACGCCTCCAAGAGCTTGCATAAAGTCGTTCAATTTCTAGGAACTCACCTTTTTGCCATCGGTGAAATGCTTCTGATTCTTGCGATTTCTGGAAAACAGCGCCAGTTTTCCCACCATGCCTTACCAAACGCCCCCTACTCATGGGAATTTGTCCAGTCATCGGGACACTATGTCCAAGTAAATTATTTATACACAAATCTGTATGGAGTGATCATGGCATCCCATGCATGTCTGGAAATTTCTCCGCTATTATGCTGACCTCTTGCTCGGGAGAACGCCCCTGCCGAGCCGTTTTATTCAAATCTGCTAATGTCTCGACATAGAAAATGGGAGCTACATTGGTCAGAAAAAAATGATCGAACCAGACAGACTCATCAAGACTGAGGGATTGAAGAAACGATTTGTCAAATAATGTAATTGGCCCCACGACTACTCCCGACCCAGAGGCCGGCCTGATTTATTTATTTCAATTATACTCTCTATCTGTAGCTTGTCCAAAAGTATACCACACAATGTGACGGATTGTGGCCCCTTGGCAACCACCACTA
>Ga0208828_1001192_pt1 | contig 10246 bp, 6 predicted proteins | sample Kivu_160m_FD_185487 | JGI IMG/M metagenome (GOLD analysis project Ga0208828, IMG submission 185487) | Freshwater microbial communities from Lake Kivu, Western Province, Rwanda to study Microbial Dark Matter (Phase II) - Kivu_160m (SPAdes)... | ecosystem: Environmental > Aquatic > Freshwater >... | reverse complement strand
CGCTTGTCCGGATTTTAGAGGGCAAGTTTAATGGCGACCGGGCGGTGATCGCTGAGGAGGATGGCGTACTCGTTCCAGCCGCCGCTTAAGAAACGTTCAAGAAGGATGGTTTTAATTTGCCCGGCGGCCTGATTGAAGGCGCCCGACAGTTCATCGGTGATCAGAATGTGATCAATATGACTGGGGATGGTCGGATAGCTGAAATTGGCTGAAGATCCGCGCGCGATGCTCATGTCAGCGAAAATGAAATTATGCGGAGCGTCGAGAAAGGGCTGGAATACATTGTTTGCCTGCGGATCGGTGAGATCATCATTCATATCGCCGACAACAACCACCCGCTCGTCCGGAAAGTTGGTCTGTATGTACTCTGCCAGTAGCCCGCTGGCTTCCCAGCGCCGGTGCTCCTCGTCCCATGAATCGGTTTCCAGCTTGCCGTCGCCGCAGCATTTGTAATGATTGTTGATGATCACGAAGGGGATGTTCCGGTAGTATCCTTCGAGCACCAGCGGCGATCGCGGGAAAGCCCGACTATTATCGGTATATATTTCGTAAATGCGTTCCACCGCGATCGTAGATGGATTATAGATATATGCGAGGTCGATGTTATAGGCGGCACTATTGGCCCGATAGCCGCGCCAGGTCGGCAGGGAATCCAACACCGCCTGGAAATCGCTTGGGCTTTCGATTTCCTGGAGGGCGATAACGTCAATTTCCAGAGCCCGGACAACCCTTTGGAGAGCGGAACAGGTCTGCGAGCCATTGCGGGGAAAATTCTGGATGTTCCAGGTCATTATTTCCAGAGTCCGTGCGTCACCGAAATACAGGTTTTCGAGAGTCAAAGACCCGGTTCGCAAAGCTCCCAGTGGGCTAAGGGTCGAGGTTGAAATTCCGCAGTAAGCACTTACCTGATAGAAAACCGAATCCCGGGCAGGGATGCTGTTGTCCTGAAATTCCACGACGTCAGCCGCGGTTTTGGCGTAAGTTGGGTACCATTTCTGCTGCCCGACGCGCCGCGCAATGATGAAGCCGTCCTCACCTACTGATCGATCCGTCCAGGCGAGTCGAATGGTGTTGGTTTCGATCTGACGGATGAAGGTGATCAGCGGCTGACTGTTAATCGGGAAATATGCGACTGTCGGAGAAAAATCTGATAACCGATCATTCTCTCGCAACCGTACCCGATATGCTATGACTAAACTATCACTTGCTGGAATTGTATCACGGAAGTACTTTTGCGTAGCCGGTACGCTGGCGTATTGATCATTCCAGGTGGCATCTCCGCAACGCCGGTCAATCAGGAGCGTGGCACTCGAATCATATTGTTCCGGCCAGTCTAACTGTATGACTTGCTCGCTTAAAGGAGTCAGGGTCAGATTCTGGGGCGGGGTGAGCTCCTCTTCGTCCTGACGACTGCACCCACCGCATCCCATCAGTATAATAACTGTGAGCCACAACCAGCGTATTTTCATGGCCACGCTCAGGGTTTAGGCCACCGCAGGTACAAATAACCGCAATAACAGAGAAAGAGCACGAACCCTTCCCATCTTTCCAGACGCCTTTCCGCGTGGCGCTTGCCCATGAACATCATGGAAAACAGGATGACCAAGATCATCATCATCATCGCCAGATCAATGCCCGTCAGTCCGGTGTTAGCGCCATTAATGGGAGTTAACAAACCGGCAATGCCGAGGATGCAGAAGATGTTGAAAATGTTTGAACCAATTATATTTCCGACCGCGATTTCGTGCTGCTTCCGGAAAGCCGCCACTAAGGAAGTCGCCAGCTCCGGCAAACTCGTGCCAGCAGCGACGATCGTCAGTCCGATAATGGCTTCCGACATACCGAGGAGTTTTGCCAGGCGTACCGCACCGTGGATGAATATGCGCGAGCCCAACACCAGAATGATCAAACCGACGCAAATATAAAGAAGGTCGTAAAAAAGGCTGGGAGTAACCGGCGGCAAATCCTCTTTGCTCACCGATTCCAGCTCCGGTTGGGGGCTGTGCCGAGCTTTGTAATAGCTGAGCAAAGTGTACAGAATTATTCCGCCCAATAACCAGCCGGCTTCCCCCTTGCTGATGGTTTTGTCGGCGAACATAAAGCAGAACATAGACGAAGCGACGAAAACCACCGGCATATCGAATTTAATAAGTTGCGGCTTGATGATGAGTGGTCGAATCAGAGCCGATAATCCGAGGATGATGGCGATGTTGAAAATATTGGAGCCGATGATGTTGCCGATCGCGATTCCACCTTGATGGGCCAAGTTGGTTTTGATGCTGACGACGAGTTCCGGGGAGCTGGTGCCAAAGGCGACGACCGTCAGGCCAATGACCAGAGGAGTCAGTCCCAGGCGCAGAGCCAAAGAGCTCGAGCCACGGATCAGCAACTCTGCCCCGCCGTATAATAAGGCCGCTCCCCCGATTAGGAATATCAGAATATGTATCATCAACATTCCTCAGAAGATAAAAACCGTGGCGGCCACGACGGTAGTCCACAAACCAGCCTTGGAACCGGTGGCAGATTGGGTGATATTGGAAGTCTTGATCATGATACCGCTACTGCGAAATAATTTTTTCCGCTCGTCCCATGCCTCTTCGGGATCAAAAGTCAGTCCGCGGCTGGTCGCCAGCATCGTAGCGGCTAAATCTTCAGCGTAGTCTCCGGCTATCTCATCGGTCTGTCCGAATGAATGATGTTCGGAAATGTAGCCATAACTATCCGGATCGGAAGGGATCGCGATTCCGATAGAGGCCGCCAATAAGCGGTGTGGTTCATTGGTGGAATTTTTAGAGAGCACCACATACGTTATTTGACCTGGGCGGACGAATCTGACGCCTTTTTGGCGGGGAATCTGTTTACAGCCGGGGGGCAAGATGCTGGAAACTGAGACCAGATTGCCCTGTTGAATTCCGGCATTGCGCAGGGCTAATTCATAAGATTGCAGATAATCTTTGTGACGACCCTGTCCGCGGGTCATGAAGAATTTAGTAGGAATCATGGTGGAGACCTCTTGGATTATGCGATTAGCGGAAATATTGTCCAATAGCCCGATCAGAGATTTTCAGTGGATTTTTTCAAAGCTAGGGAATGCTGATAGAATTCAGACGGTGTCAATTCCTTAAGGAATACCAGACCGCGGGTAGCCCGCAAGCGGGGATGGGGATTTTTATAGAAGAAATCCCGGCCGAGGCAGGTCTTGATTTTCTGGTACTGGTCAACCTGAATTTTGCGGGCTAGGCGGCAAAATGGTCCGTCGTAGTCCCAGCTGGGGAAGCTGGCGGTTTTCTGGGAACCGAAACTTTCTAAAAAGGCGTTTTCCATGATGGCCATAGAATTGAGACTGACCGGGACGTAGATATTAGCGCTGGCGGGATGAAACCGGAACCAAACATTGCGGTAGCCCCAGATGCGCAGTTTGGAAATGTCGGTGTCTTTTTCGTACATACGGAGGGCGGCAGTGATCGCCTGCATGACCTTGTAATGGGTATCCGGCCCGCTCCCTTCCGGGTCGAGGGCGACAGTGATCACCGTAGGTTTGATTTTTTTCAACAGTTGGTAAATGGGAAGTACATCTCGGTTGATGGTCGGTTCTTCGGTGAAGATTTCACCCTGATAGAAGCCCAGGCGCAGGTGAATCACATTCTGGTTATTGAAACCAAAATAGCCCCAGAGGAGGTCGGCTTCCCATTCGCGAATCATGCCTTTGAGTTTCTGAACATGGGCGATGTCCTTTTTTCCGGGATATTGCGTCTGGAAGTAGTTGATCAGTTCATCAATGCGATCTTTGAGATAGACGAGGTTGGTTTCTTCGTAAATCTCGGTCAAGATGGCTAGGAGACGCCGCGACTCGGCGGCGGCTTTCTTTTTAACATCATAGAGGGCCACGCCATCGAGATATAAATACACTTCGCGGTTGCGGGCGTCGCGATTATTCGAATCGAAATAATGTTCCTGCATCAGATTTTGAAAATCGGGCTGATCGATCATTTCCCGCAGATTCTGCATCAGCCCCAGCACATAGGAATTCGTGACAGCCGTGAAACCGCTCGTCAGGTAGGTGAAATAATGCTGGTTGCGCGGGTTGCGCACCAGATGCACGATATAGGGCAGGTAGCCTAACATTTCGTCGTCATGATGCGGTGAGGTGTGCAGGATGATCTCATTCTCGAGGTTTTGCAGGCCGCGCTCGAGTTTGGTCTGCAGAGCCGTTGTCAGCGATGAATTAATCTCGGGGATCCGGCGCCGGGTGCGCTGGAGAATGTACGAGGCAAACCGATCGGCCTGATAATCCTCGCGGTCGAGGTCAACTAAGCGTTTGTTACGGGCGATGGCGAGGTTGAGGATCGCTTTTTCGATGGTTTTTCCGTCGGGCGGATTCATACGGGTGACGTTTTCGTACCAGCGCTCGACCAGCTTGATGGCGGCGCCTTCGGTCAGGTAAAAGCGGGCGTGCCGTAATCTGGCGAGTACCGAAGCGGGATACTGAATGCTCGGTTCCTGCTGAAGGGAGTCGCGGACGATATTGGCCTTGGCCTGACCGGCGGCGATGATCAGGGCGACCGCGTCGCGGTTATAGGTGATCGTATCCAGTCCAATAGTAATCACTAGGCGTTTGCGGGCGACTTCAATGCCGCCCAGGTCACCGGCGGCCGCGGCCTGGGTCTCATAGTTCGTCTCACACAGCCGGGTGGTGGAAAAATGATCACTGCCGCGGACGTTGAAACCGATATGTCCGTCGGGGCCGATACCACCCAGGAAAAATCCGATACCGCCCAAAGCCCGAATGCGCTGTTCATAATTGATACACCATTGATCGGTCATTTCGATGGTGGCTTTCTGCAGTTCTTCCTGCGGTGATTTGGCCCAGCGTGTGCGCAGTGACAAGTCCACCTTGGCATCGCCGAATATTTTTATAAAATCACGTGTCCCAGCCGTGCCAATCTCATGGATATTGATCAGCAGGGCTTTACGGGGATCGAAGCCGAAATTTTTGAAGTAATATTTCTGAATGTAAAAGTAAAAGCTGTTTTGCTGATTGGGATCAATCGGGTAGAATTCGTCGATCTGTACAAAATGCAGGCTGAACATGTCCGGCGGACGAGCGGGATCGATCCCGACCTCTGCCAATTCAGCCTGAGCCTGAGCGGTTTGCCAGTTATGCAGGTAGTAGGTGACCCATTTGATGAAATGCTCAGGCGTTTTGCCGGTTGGCAGGGCTACCACTCCGCCGGGATTCTGCTGTACCCATTCGAGGAAGCGGAAAGCCGTAAGTTTGCCCAGCATGGGGAAATTGGCAACTTGGATGACCGGAATTTTTTCAGTTGGAGGGTAGAGTAATTTTTTTCCGGAGAGTTGCAGATAATAGGCTTCGACTGGCGAGTCGAGTTCCGAATGAGGTTTTATTCGGCCCGCGGAAGCTGACGAACGCCGTGCTGATGAGGCACCCGAACGTGATGCTTTTTTTTCTGATGTGGCCATCGAGAAAATCCTTCCCATAGGTTATTTGGCGAAGAATGGAATATCAAATAGTGTGCAAATTTACCTTAAAATTCTTTGGTTTGCCAACTGAAATATTGGTTAGGGTGACGGTGGTCAGTGCTACTTGGCGAAGAAGCCCCGCAATTTCTAATTAGCAGAAAATAGTGTAAATTTGAGCAACGTTATTTGTTATGGTTAAGGAATCACCTGAAAATGAGAGAAAGACGCACCGCCCGTGAAATTGCTCTGCAGGCTTTGTATGCGGAGGAAATGACCGGGTATTCTATCGCTCAGGTCGAAAATGATGTGATCAGCGCCATGAAGATGGCGGAAGAGTTACGTGTTTTTGCCCGAGCCCTTTTTACGACTGCCAGTATCCATAAAACTCAGATTGATGAATTCATCAGAAATAAGTCCCAAAACTGGGACTTTGAGCGGATCGCCATTATCGATCGCCTGATAATCCGCATGGCGATCACCGAATTTCTGTATTTCGACGATATTCCACCCAAGGTCTCGATTTCCGAAGCTATCGAAATAGCCAAAAAATACTCGACCGATGACAGCAGTGCCTTTGTCAACGGCATTTTGGATGCCGTCCTGCACCAGATCAGTGAGCAGATCGTACATAAGCTGTCCCTGCCGGGACCGGGAGAGGAATCAGAGCATAAGCGCCATAAACCCCGGATCCGGAAAAAGAGGAAATCCGGTCGGCCAGACAGCACCGACAAATCATGAATTATCGGCAACAACAGGACTAATTGGAAATGGGAATCACAGCCTTTCTGACGGCATTTTTCGGCACCGCTTCCGAGCGCGAAATCAAAAAAATCACCCCGCTGGTAACGGAGATAAACCGGTGGTTTACCGAACTGCGTGATGTACCCCAGGAGCAACTGCGCGCCCGCACGGCGGCTTTCCAGGAGGAATTGCGACAAATCCGCCAGACTGTCACGGAGGAAGCCCATGCGCACGAAGTCAGCCCGGAAGAGCTCCGTCAGACTGTCAATGAACAGGAACAAGCTTACCTGCGCACGATCCTGCCGGAGGCTTTCGCCATGGTCAAGGAAACCTGCCGCCGGCTGGTCGGACAGGAATGGTTAGTCACCGAACAAAAAATCACCTGGGACATGGTCCCTTACGATGTCCAATTGATCGGCGGGATAGTGTTACACGAAGGCAAAATCGCCGAAATGAAAACCGGCGAAGGCAAGACGTTGGTGGCGACGATGCCGGTTTATCTGAATGCTCTGACCGGTCGCGGAGTGCATATCGTGACGGTCAACGATTATTTGGCGCAACGTGACAGCGAGTGGATGGGGCGAATCTACACCGAATTGGGTTTGACCGTTGGCTGTATTCTGAATTATATGGATGCCGACGAAAGACGCCGGCAGTACGCCTGCGATATCACCTACGGCACCAATAACGAATTTGGATTCGACTATCTGCGCGACAACATGGCCCTGAGCTCCGAGGAACAGGTGCAGCGCGAATTCTACTATGCCATCGTAGATGAAGTGGACAATATTCTGATTGACGAAGCGCGTACGCCGCTCATCATTTCGGGCCCGGTGCAGAGTTCACGCCACGAGAAATTTGACCTCCTCAATCCCGCCGTGGGTATCCTGGTAAAATACCAGCGTGAGGTTGTGACCAGTCTGTTGGCGCCCTTTCCCGATGATCCGGTCCAGATCAAGGAACAACAGCGCGAAGAACTAAGTCGGCAGTTGTTCGTAGCCTCGCAGGGCATGCCGAAAAACCGGCGTCTGCGCAAGCTGTTAGAAGAACCAGGCTACCAGAAAATGCTGCAGAACGGTGAGAAAGCCTACCTGTTGCTAACTAATCCGAAAACCGGTACTTCGATCAGCCAGGACGAATTCTTCAAGGATTTGTACTACTTTATTGATGAGAAAAATCACAGCATCACCCTGACACCGCAGGGCGAGGAAAAATTAGCCAATCAGTTGGGCATCAGCATCAATGAGCTGATTATTCCCGATATGGCCGAAGAGCTCATCCGCATTGATGAGGATCCCCAGTTATCTCTGACCGAGAAGGAAAAACGTAAATTCGAGCTGGATGCCCGCCATTCCGAAATTTCCGACCGCTACCACAACATCGCCCAACTCCTGCGGGCTTATACGCTCTACGAGAAAGATGTCGAATATGTCGTGCAGGACGGCAAAGTACTGATTGTGGATGAATTTACCGGACGCATCCTGCCGGGGCGCCGTTACAGCGACGGTCTGCACCAGGCTATCGAAGCCAAGGAAAAGGTCAAAGTCGAGTCCGAGACTCAGACTTTCGCCACCATCACTCTTCAGAATTATTTCCGCATGTATGCCAAGCTCGCGGGCATGACCGGGACGGCGGAGACCGAAGCCGCCGAATTTGCAGACATATACAAATTAGATGTTGTCGTGATCCCGACGCATAAAAAGTGTATCCGGCGCGATCACGAGGACCAGGTCTATAAAACCCGCCGCGAGAAATATAACGCCATCCTGCAGGAAATTGAGGAAGCCTTCCACCGCGGCCAACCGGTGTTAGTCGGCACGATCAGCGTCGAAGTCTCGGAAACCATCAGCCGGATGCTCAAGCGACGCGGCATTCCCCATAATGTGCTGAATGCCAAGCAACATAAACGTGAGGCTGAAATCGTCGCCCGGGCTGGTGAGCGCAGTGCGGTGACGATCGCCACCAATATGGCCGGGCGCGGTACCGATATCAAGTTGGGGAAAGGCGTTACCGAGGTAAACGGTCTGTACATCATCGGCACCGAACGCCACGAATCCCGGCGCATTGATTTACAATTGCGCGGACGCAGTGGGCGGCAGGGTGATCCGGGCGAGTCGCGCTTTTTTCTGTCTCTGGAAGACGACCTGATGCGCCTGTTCAACAGCGAACGCATCGCGGCAATCATGGACCGGTTGGGAATTGAGGAAGGGCAGGTAATCACCCACCGTATGGTGACCCGCTCGATTGCCCGGGCGCAGAAGCGAGTCGAGGAGCGCAACTTCGGCATCCGTAAGCATTTGCTTGAATATGATGACGTCATGAATCACCAACGCGAAATTATCTATGACCGGCGTAATTATGCCCTGAAAGGTTCCGATCTCAAGCGTGAGGTGCTGGATATTCTGGAAGAATGGACGGATGAACTTCTTACCAAGTATTTTGATGCCAAACTGCCGGTTGAGGAGTGGAATTGGGAAGACGCACGGGCGGAACTGATGAACACCTTAGGAATTGACCTGCACGTCCGCGAATTGTCCACCACTACCACGACCGCTGTCAAGCAGTTGATCATCGAAAAGGCCGTCCGTTATTACGAAAACAAGGAAAAAGTTCTGGGGGTGGAGCAGATGCGCTTCTTTGAGCGTTTCGTAACTCTGCGCACCATTGACGAGCACTGGCGCGATCATTTATACGCGATGGATCAGCTCAAGGAAGGCATCAACTGGCGGGCGTACGGCCAGAAAGACCCGCTCCTCGAATATAAAGGCGAAGCCTTCCAGGCTTTCGTCGAGATGATCAGCGCCATTAACCGACAGACCCTGAAGCTCTGTTTCCGTACTCAGTTCAGCGGACCGGCTCCTGCTCCCCACCCGGTCCGGCGTCCGAGTAGCGTGCGGCTGATGCACCCGGAAGCGATGGGAATGGGTTTCGAAGCCGGAAATGCTGGCGCGGAGCAGACCTTTACCAGCGACGGACAGCGTGCCCGCCCGCGTCCGATTCATGTCGAGGAAAAGGTCGGGCGCAACGATCCCTGTCCCTGCGGGAGTGGTAAGAAGTATAAAAAATGCCATGGCGCCGGACAATAGCTGCGTGCTGAAAGGTCGAGCATTGGCAAACAAGACAGGCTTGAAACTCGCAGGAATATTACTTGCGGTCATCCTTACCAGAGCTTTACTGCGGCCCGAGAGTCAAATTGGCATATTGAATAGTTTTCTGCCGCCTGACAGCGTGGGCTATCTGCGGATAAAACTGACCTCTTCCGACGCCTGTGCCGGGTTTCAGTGCCGGGTATCGACCCTCGACGGTTTTATCCGACCAACCGAAGTTGAGCGACCCATGGATTCTTACTCTTATTGGAACCCGCAGTGGAAATTATATTCGGGAAGCCAGGCGGATGGTTCGCTCAAGATTTTGGGACTCGATACTGTGCTGACTGGTGCGCAGATTGGTCACGCTTCGGAAAACAGCCCGTTTTTTACGATAAAATGTGCTGTTGATTCTGGGATACCCAGTGGTATCTATGATTATCATTTGGAAGAGGTGATACTGGCAGATACATCCGGACAACTCATTGATGAGCAAAACCTGGTCAAAAAGGTGACAGTCTCTACCGGGCAAGCTTTGCTGTATGGCGCGGAGGATACGCTAACAGCCGGGTCTCTCAACCATACCTGGCGCTTGCAGTTGTCGGTTGATGAATATGTCTGGGGCTTCGGGATAGAGATAGCCGATCCGGCGCATATCCTGCATCTGCGCAGTGTCGCTGTCCCCTTGCCCTATGATTGGTCACTGCAATACCAGCAGGACACCAGTGGCGTTATCGGGATAAGCGCTAATTCTACAGGGCCTATAAAACTGGCTCCGGTCATTCCAAGATACGAGATTGTGCCGATTGATGTGGTTGTTGATATTGATAAACAGGCGGTTCCGGGTCAATACCATTTTCCGGTTATCTGTTTTTGGGCGTTCGATGGAACCTGCAACTATTTACTCACTACAGATACCGCTGTGGCGGATCTGATGG